>Ga0213870_1000049_pt1 | contig 61571 bp, 55 predicted proteins | sample WICALVC2017_Meta_FD_160119 | JGI IMG/M metagenome (GOLD analysis project Ga0213870, IMG submission 160119) | Freshwater microbial communities from subterranean cave lake in Wind Cave National Park, South Dakota, United States - WICALVC2017 | ecosystem: Environmental > Aquatic > Deep subsurface >...
AAGGATTTTTGCACTCGTCACCGCATCTGCTGCCAAGTCTCCTGCTACAATCGTGGCATCTAAAATTTTTGCACTCGTCACTGCATCTGCAGCTAAGTCTCCTGCTACAATCGTACCATCAAGGATTTTGGCAGTAGTCACTGCATCTGCAGCTAAGTCTCCTGCTACAATCGTGGCATCAAGGATTTTTGCACTCGTCACCGCATCTGCTGCCAAGTCTCCTGCTACAATCGTGGCATCAAGGATTTTTGCACTCGTCACCGCATCTGCTGCCAAGTCTCCTGCTACAATTGTGGCATCAAGGATTTTTGCTGATGTCACTGCATCTGCCGCCAAGTCTCCTGCTACAATCGTGGCATCTAAAATTTTTGCACTCGTCACTGCATCTGCCGCCAAATCTCCTGCTACAATCGTGGCATCTAAAATTTTTGCACTCGTCACTGCATCTGCTGCCAAATCTCCTGCTACAATTGTGGCATCTAAAATTTCGTTAGTTGTTACTCCACCTGTTGTAATATCGGTAGCTGCTATCGTACGATCTAATATTTCAACTGTAGTGACTGCATCTGTAGAAATGTCCTCCGCTAAAATAGTTTTTTCGGCTATTTTTGCTGATGTCACTGCATTGTCTGCTATACTTGCATTGGTCAGTGCACCTGAAGCGATTTTAGCACTCGTTACTGCACCATCCGCAATTTTAGGTGTCGTTACAGAGGCATCTTTGATGGTATCGCTATCAATTGTATTTTTAGGACTGTCTAATTCTCCACCCACTCTACAAGAGGTAAAGCCAAAACTTACAAAAACAATAAGGATAGCTAGAGATGCTTTATGTATGATCTTGTTTAGTAGCTTACGTTCCATCGCAATACCCCTTAATTCTTTTAAAGGTCCCTACACTCTGACTTTGAGAACTACTTCAGCCATTTTTCTGCTTGAGTGGCGGATTATTAATATCAGGATAGATTATTGACTAGTTTTGTCAAGTTTACTTCTTATTTCTTACACATTTCCTTATAAATTTTAGCATTACCTTTTAATTTCAATTAGATACAAATATTAAATTCAATAAAAATAGGTTTTTCTTTTAGTTTCAAGCTCTTAACTAGTTGACTGAGACTGTCCTGCAATGTACCTAATAGTCTAAGAACTTCTTAGATGCGTTCTTAAGATGCGTTCTAAAAGAAATGCAAAAAACAATGCAATCCTCAAGCTCAGAACATTTCTACGTACCTGCTCTTAACGGCTTAAGGTTTCTTGCAGTTTCTCTTGTAATTTTTGTCCATTGGAACTTTTCCTCCTATCGTGGAAATATTTTCTTTCAGCTTAGTGAAGTGGGATGGTTTGGAGTGGATTTATTCTTTGTCTTGAGTGGCTACCTCATTACTGAAATATTATTACGCGAAAAGGAAAAATTCGGTTCCATATTGCTCAAAAATTTTTGGCTGCGTAGGATATTGCGCATCTGGCCTGCTTATTATGCTGCTCTAATCCTGCAATTTATTGTTATCCCACACTTTCCAGAGTGGAAACTAATGGCTCCCTTCCCATCTGAGGGGGCGCGTAACTACTACACTGGCGAACTAGCTGTTTCAGCAGCCTTATTCTATCTCAATATTAAAATGGCCTTTGCAGTGGAGTTTAGGCAGATGATTTCAATACTTTGGACTGTAGCTTTTGAAGAACAGTTTTATCTTGTTTGGCCAATAATCATAAAATTTGTTCGAAACTCAGAACTAGTTTTTATTACAATAGCCATACTATTTATTGCACTGCTCACAAGATGCTTGAGTTTAAATTATGCTGCTTTTCCAAATAAGATGATCGATTCTTTCCCGCTAGCACGGCTAGATGGCTTTATGTTTGGTGCGATGCTAGCGTTTGCTTTTAGGAAATCAGCTATCCGCGAGCTTTTGAATAAATACCGATGGTTTGTTTTCAGCGGATCACTGTTTTTTTTATACTTAGGACTATTTAGTATCCCCAATTTGTATGAAGGTATTCATTTTACAGGGATCTTAGACCCTTATATCTGGAAATTTTTTTTAGTGGATCTTGGTTGTGTGCTACTAGTTGCCTCTAGTATTATCTGTAAACCAGTCACTTTCCTTTTTTCTTTGAAACCAATCGTCTATCTTGGACGGGTAAGTTACGGAGCCTATCTTATTCACTCTCCCTGTCTATATGCCACATTCTACTATCTGCAATTTGTAAATAATCCTCCTGTATTAAAAACCATATGTTTTTTCATCACTGGTTTTACCGTAATCTTTACGATAGCTGGCCTTTCATACCGGTATTTTGAAGGATATTTTTTAAAACTTAAAACTCGATACGAAAGAATATCAACGGCTTCTTCCGTTTTCGAAAAAAATAAAAAATAAAAAATTGGCCCTAATCATCCGATCTTATATAAGATGACTACCCTATTGATTCATATGGGCAAAATGTTCCTTGTCCTTTGTTTAGCTGGCACAAGCAAAGCCCAACAGCTTCAATTGCGTGCACCACAATGTACTTATTTGAGCGCCTCTCAAAGCTCTGTATTTCAAAAACTAAAAACACTCACAGAAGAACATAAAATTTTAAAAAAATATTACGAACGCTATGAAAGGCTGACAAGTAAAGACCGTCTGTATAGAGACATCAAAATGATCACAGAAACCTTTGCAACAACAAGAGATCTAAAAAAGCGTTTTATTTTTGAACTGTATTTTGTAGCAAACCATATTCGAGCAATTGAAGAAGAGCTGATGCTCCCCTGCCCTGTTTCTCCTGTTTCAAACGATTGGGAAACCTTGCTTTTACAAAAGCTAGAACATGTAGAGCAAGCCATTGAAGATGCTAGACAACATCTCTTACTAGCAAAAGACTTGTGGGAGCTTTTTCGTGGGGATGCTTTAAAAAGTGCTGAAACAGGCAAAAGAGCAAGCTGCGGAATTGCTGTAGGAGCAGGAGTAACCATTGGTATTTTAGGAGGAGGACTTTTAATCGGCGCTACTGCTGCAACTGGAGGAAGTGTAGCAGCAGCTGGAGCTGGAAGCGGTGCAGTAGGAACTACTGGTGCTGCAAGTACTGCAATTGGACAAGAAATTTTAGCAGCAGAAGGATTTGAAGCAGCGCTAGCTGCTGAAGGTACAGCCATATCTGGCACTGTCTTGAAAGCTCTTAGCATTACAGGAGGAGTCTTAGCTGGAACTTTTAGTATCGGTACAAAAGAAGAACGAACAGAAACTCAAAAACCACCCGACTCCACAAAATCATCCACTCAAGACTCAAAGCATTCTGTCGAATTTGCGTCCGAATTTGTCGCCTGCACATCACGTGAATGCTTCGACAAATCCTCTGGCAAACCATTGCCCCAAGCCACACAAGACCTGGCACCATCCACTCAAATACCAAACTCAACACAAGCCAGCCCGCCACGCTTAATCAGCGCTAAAATTGGAAAAACTGTTCGTGGTGGGAAAGTGGCAGACCCACCGGAGGATTTGCGTGATGCAAATCCGACAAAATACCATGAGGATTTGCGTGATGCAAATCCGACAAAATACCATGAAGATTTGCGACCGGAGCATTCCCGAGCGCAGCCACCCGAAAGCGGACGGAGCAAGGACTCCAATGCGGGGCCTTCCAATGCCAGGAAAGCGACAAAAGTCGAGGCAAAGGCCAAGCACTACGTCGAGGCGAAAGCCGAGCACTACAAAGATACAAACGAAAAAAACACAGACACTAAAACACGCCAAACAAAAAAATCATCTGGAAAAACTCCTCCAAAAGAAATTCATATTACAGCGGTCCCAATAGATCTGCTGACAAGTCAAATCACGCCTCTTGATGAAACCACATCAAACACTCCAAAAAATCCTACTTTAGATTTTAAAAGCTCAGATGTTCTTTCTGATGCCCTTAAAGACATTTTAAAAGCTATTCGCGCACAAAAAATCCACACACGTAGAAACACTGAAAAGGATTTAAGCAAGGACGAAAAAGTAAGTGATCAAAAAAAAGCCCAGCCAGACCCCATGCAAGCACAAGAGAGCACTCCACCACCTGAGTTGACTGCACCAAATATTGAAATAATCCTAACACAAACGCAAATCCAGCTTTCCCCGCCACCACCATTAGAAACTTTAAAAGCCCAGGGGAAAAAAGCTTTAGAGGATTGGAAAGCAAATAAAAAACTTTTAATTCCACTCACCTCTTACTTAATCGACGTCGAATCTTCTAGAAACAATCTTTCTCCACGTGAATATAATGATGTAAAAGAAGAACTCACTCGTATTTTAGAGGACTACAAGGCTTTACTCCAAAACACAAAACTGCCTCCCCTTGCGCAAATGTCTCAGCTTTTAAACAAAATAAAAGAGGATTTTTTTAAGACCACGGCTTTGCACAACAAAAAATTAATCGACCTTTTAAATCACAATGGAGCAGAACCCTCCACACAAGCTAAATTAATGATAAGCCTCCTTCAAGATCTTGGTTTTCAAGATTCCGGCTCAAATGACAAGCTAAGATTAAAACTAGGAATTCAAAAATATTCAGAAATCGACTATAGACCTGTGGCGTTTGTCCCACAATACAATCAGTATTTAGATTTGCAGTCTTTAGAAGTTTTACAAAAAATTACCGCACCTATTTACCATACTCCTTATTTAATACACCAAGAGTTAGGGCAAGCTTCACCTCTTCAAGAAAAAGACCTCCTGCTAAAAGACCGTGACCCGCAACCTGTCGCCATAGTACAAATGTCTCCGCCACTTAAAACTCCGACAAATGTTACAGCTGCAAGTCCTCAAAAAACTCCACCACTTAAAAATTTAAAGACTGTCTTAGAAGAAGCAAAAAAAAATCAGGAGTTATTAGAAAAAAACAAGCTCTCACTTTTAAAAGAAGCACTCGGAGACAAGAGGATAAAAAAACTCATTGAATCTGTAGGACTTAAAAACTTTTTAAAATTATTAGGAAGTTTAGATGTGGGTACTTTAAAAAATCTAAAAAACCTAAAACTTTCTAGTAAAGATAAAGACAATTTAAAAGATGCACTTAAAAACGCTGCACACCATCCTGAAGACAATACAAGTATTAATGACATGCTAGTAGACGGGTCATGGATTAAAACCTTAAAAAGGATTCGCATTCCAAAAAATCCCAAGATCAACACCAGTGGAGATTGGAACCTCAAAGCAGGAATCAAAGGTCTGATTCGAAGTCTTACCTCCTCCAAAGAAGAAACTTATCCCATGGAAACAGACCTTGAAGATGCGTTTCCACAAATTACAAAAGCAATAACCATAGACGACCTCCCTACCTATGCAGACCCTGAATATAACAATCAAGAAAGGAGTCTGTATAATAAAGAAAATTCCTGGTTTTTCTTCCCATCCGGGCTAGAACTCTACACTCAAGATAAAGCCCGTACAGAACTAAAAAATATCCCATTTTTTGTAGATTACCTTCCTGTAAAACTAGACCCACATCGGGATTCTTTAAACATGATGGTTGTGTTCCGGGATAAGACAACAAAAGAAAGGTTTCTAAACAGTACAGACCAGCTAGGGTTTTTAAATAAGCTCATTGAAAAAGACTTAGAAGATAGAGGTAAAAATCCTGTGATCAACGAACTGATTCAATATTATGATAAACCAGATACCCTTGTGCAAGATATGATGGGTAAAACTGAGGGATACATTGATGCTACTCAAGCACTAAGATCAAATAACATCTTGGTTAAATCTGGAATTGGAGCCATGTTTTATGAACTTGAAAAATTCAAAATGGAAACAACTCCCTACGAAGATCATGAAGAGTGGAGAAAAGACAAGACACGAGGTTATTATGAAAATAGTGAAATTGTAAAAAGAGTAGACGCCTATAGAAACCAAGCCATCAAAAAAGACAAAGGATTAAGAAGGCTCGCCAAAAGTCAGCAAGATTTTTTAAAAAGGATTCGAGAAAATCCAAAAGCATTTTTAAAACTATTGGATTATTTACATCCAATAGCAAAAGATGTTTTTTTTAAACTTCTTGATGAAGCTCAAAGTGAGCAATACGACAATGAAGTAAATATCTTAAATAAGAAACCTACTTTAGAAAAAACCCGTGAGCAAAAAACTTTTGCAAAATTATTTTTGGATGGCAGCATCATTGCCCACCAAGATATTAAGAAAATCGATCCAGAGCCTCAAGTGCTTAAGCAAGAAAAAGAAAGAAAAATCCATGAAAGAAAACCAAAGATAGAAGTTATTGCATCTAAACCAGAAACTATTATGAGTATCGGGCAAGCCAGTATACCACAAGAAAAAAGGGGCCAGGAATCCCAAAAAGGCGCAAAAAAACAAGAAAGAAAAGAGTATGTTTCTAAAAAACAAGCTATCCCATTTCGAGATGGAAAAGAAAAAGGAGTAGAGCCACCAGACCCAAAACTTATACCTTTAAAAGATGAAACCTTAATCCCCTTAGTTTACAAACTGGTCTTTAAAATCAGCAATCAAGATTTAGATAAAATTATTTTAAATCCATCGTTTTTTTCATTTTGGACAAAAGAATTTACCGAAAAATTTATTCGATGGACTAGTGAAAGAGCAAGATATGATTATGATGGTGTGAATTTTTTAAAATCCACATTTTTTTACGTGAGTAGTACAGACTTTTTAAAAATATTTAGTATCTATCGCTATATTTTATCCAATAGAAAAGACGTGTTAAATTTTACATATCCCGGACCAAGGGGAGAAAAAATACCTGAAGATATAGCTAAACTGATGTATGTAGGGTTGAATCGGTTTAGACCATTTTTCACAGACTCACTGCTCAATCCTAAGGATACAGACTCTTTATGGAGATATAATCGTACTATTAAAATGCTAGAAAATGTACTCGGCATGAATTTTAAGGATATCAAGAGCTACTTTTTCATTCTTGAAAAACAGATTCAACGCACTCCATTCGGCACTTCTTCAGGATAAAATATGGTTGTATTTTAAGCAAATATTGGTTAAAATACAACCATATTATGAACAGATTATGTCTTAAATACTTGAAAGAGTGGAAAATTAAAACACATCGGAAGCCACTTATTCTCCATGGAGCCAGACAAGTGGGAAAGTCCTACCTTGTTCGAGAATTTGGAAGACAAGAATTTGAACAATTTATTGAAATAAACTTTGAAAAAAATCCTGAATTTATCCCTCTTTTTAAATCAAATTCCCCTCAAAAAATATTAGAACTCTTGGAGCTTCATTTTAAAACCCAATTAACCCCAGATAACTGCCTTCTATTTTTGGATGAAATCCAAGTTGCTCCACAAGTTTATTCTAGCTTAAGATATTTTTATGAAGAACTCCCCACTCTACATATAATTACAGCAGGCTCTCTTTTATCCTTACTTTTTCATGAGGAGGAATTTTCAACACCTGTCGGACGTATTGAGTACCTCTACCTAGGTCCAATGAATTTCGAGGAATTCTTAATTGCAAAAGGCGAAGAAAAACTTCAGAAGTTTTTAGAAAGCTATGAGCTGTCCATAGATTTTCTAGATTTTCCTGAAACGATACATAAAAAACTCTTAGAATATGTAAAAGAATTTTTAGTTTTAGGTGGAATGCCTGAAGTTTTAGAACTCTATACAAAAGGCCATAGAATGGCTGAGTGTATTCAAATTCAAAAAGCTGTTTTAACTACTTATTATGAAGATTTTAGAAAATATGCAAAGCGAATCCCCTTTGAGACCATTCAAAAAGTATATCAAAAGCTCCCTTTACTCATTGGGAAAAAGCTTAAATACACCAATATTGATCCTGGAGAAAAATCTCGTGGTCTTGTAAAAGCTTTAGGATGGCTATGTGATGCTAGGATTGCTTATAAAGTCTTGCGCAGCTCAGCTAGTGGGTTGCCACTTCGAGCTTGTGCGGATGAACTCCATTTTAAACCCTTGTTTTTAGATGTAGGATTAATGGCTACCGCATCTGGAATTTCATTGCTAGATTTAGAACGGTCTTCTCAAGAATTGGTTTTAAACTACGGTGCTTTAGTAGAACAATTTGTAGGACAACATCTTTTATTTTCGCAAGAGCCCTATGATATACCAGAGCTTTTTTTCTGGGAACGAGAAAAAAAGAATGCTGCTGCTGAGGTGGATTATTTAATTTCTGAAGGCTCAAAAATCATCCCTATTGAAGTTAAGGCTGGGAGCTCAGGCCATTTAAAATCCTTACACCTTTTTCTTAAGGAAAAAGAAAAAAATTTTGGGGTTAAGCTATCTAGTCAACTTCCTCAAATTGAAAAAAAAGATACAACAACCCTTCTTTCCTTACCATTATATTTCGTTATGCAACTTCGAAGACTTTGTAGAACACTCCCAGCTACTTGATTAGCTGATTAGACCACAACTCATTTAAAAAATCCTTCCAAGGAAGGATCTCAATATGGGTACCACTGAGCCGTCTTGGTCGCTTTTCATTACATACAACAATTGCACGCTTCGGCTTTTTTTCTTCTATTAGCGCTCTCAGACCTTTGAGATCAGTTGTTTTTACATAATCTGAAATTTTAGATTCTATATAGATGAGGTCTTCATTAATAATAAAATCAACTTCTAAGCCTGTTTTAGTTCTCCAAAAATTTAACTCAAAGTCTTTCTCACTGTATGAACGATACGCCATAAGCTCCATGAAGATAAAATGCTCAAAACTACGTCCTGCACTTGTTCCTCGCAACTCTTCTACAATGGTTTTTGAAATAAGGTTAGCCACACCAACATCAAATAAGTAAAATTTTGGAGTTGCTGTAATTGTTTTTCTGCCCTTTTTCTTAAGCAAAGGTGGAAGAAAATATCCCAAGTGTGTGTCCACAAGTATTTCAAAATACTCTTTTACTGTTTTAGAATCTACACCACAGTCACTACTGATATTATTATAAACCACTAATTCACCATTGGAATAAGCAACTGCATCTAAAAACTTTGAAAAAGCAGGTAAATTTCTTGTTAATCCTTCTGCACGGATTTCCTCTGTTAAGTAATCATTGACATACGCTTTTAAAGATTTTTTAAAATAATCCTCTTGATAGTGGCGTGGCAATAATCCTCTATTTAGAGCTTGGAGCAAATTAAAGTCCGGGATTTCACTCGACACCAATGGATACATCTCATATCGCCAGGCTCTACCACCTAGTAAATTTGCATGACCACGTTTCAACTTTCTTGCACTGGAACCACAAAGAATAAATTGTAATTTTTTATTTTCTATTAACCAATGCACCTCATCGAGCAGAAGTGGCACTTTCTGAATTTCATCAATAATAATAGGATCTTGCACTGAGTTTTGACTTTTTTGAATCAGCTCCTCTCTTAAAAGACTTGGTGTTTTTAATAAAGACAAAAAAATATCGGACTCAAGTAAATCAAAGTAAATACTATTTGAATATTGTGCTCTTAAATAACTAGACTTTCCAGTCTGCCTTGCACCCCAAAGAAAGCAAGATTGCCCATGAGAAAGATCTATCTTTAACCTACGCAAAAACATACTATTTTTTCTTACTTTATCGGATAGCATTCCATTATAGTAAGATAAATAAGGAATCATGTCTATTATAAACCTTAAGGAGTAAACGTAATCCCCACCCCTGTTTGATGCTCTGGTGGAGTAAAACTAGGATTAGAAATAGTATGGATTTTGTAAGACTGTTCAAAAGAACGGCTCGCTCTTCCTCCCTCGCCAAGTGAGCGGGTGGCACACTCGACAGAACTGCTCACGTTTCCACACTCGACAGAACTGCTCACGTTTCCACGCTCGACAGAACTGCTCACGTTTCCACGCTCGACCGTTTTTATGGATGCAGGTCCTCTTAGTTTAGATTGTGCATTTTTTTCACTCACCAGCATTTGCTCACCTTGCGTTTGTTTTATTCCAATTTTTTTAAGGCTAAATTTTTCAGTTGGAGCAATACTGGCTAGGCTTCGAGAGAGCTTTTGTTCTTCTTGAGATAATGTTTGCTTGTCGGCTCCCCATGCTGAGGCAAGCACAGAAGATAGCCAAATCAGTAGCAGCACAGACACCACTAAAAACACTCTTTGCGGGCTCATGATACAACCTCCCTAAAATTTCCTCTCACATAGAGATTGTATAACGCCCCGTATTATTAAAACAGTGTGTCACGAAGACGCGGTGTTCTAATTTTCTGAATATTACTACTTGGGAGCATCTCGCTTATTTTTCACTAATCAGTATTTAATTTTTTTAGTGAAATAATCCGAGATATTGCATTTAAGTTGGTAGCGAGACAAGGAAGATGCAGTAAAAGGAGTGAAAACGTAGCAGATTCGCTACGTCTCGCCGGAAGGCGAGCATTCCAATGCTCGGCTTTTACACAAAGCTGACGCAGTCGTAGCACAAAAGGACAATTTGCAGCAGAAAGGGTGTTCGGCAACAGTCCCTGCAAAAGCGCCGCAGATTGGTTGTCGCAGTAGAACTTAAATGCAATATCTCGGTTTAAAACTTTGCTTTCATAATAAATACAAAGAGATCTTCTAACGTTTTAATAGGAGGGATCTTTTTTGCGGCTCCAAGCTCAACAGTCACGACAGGTATTTTTCTTTCAACTCCTGCATAACGGCCTAAAGACCCTGGAAAGGAACCTAGGACTTTTAAAGGAAGCGGATTTAAAGAATTTTTTGGAAACTCAATCGGACCATCGTGATCGACTAAACCATATGGAGCATGAGTAGAAATAATAAGCAAAGGCTTAAAATCCTCTATCCACTTTTGAATAAGTTTTGTTTCAAGCTCACTGCCTGCAATATGTCCTGGAAAACGCCTTGGATCTTGTCCAGCTCTTCGCTTCCAATACATTTGAGCTTCTTTTGACCAGTCGCTAGTTTGAAAATTTCTATTGAGATCAACTCCTGCTAAATTTGTTCTTGTGCGTGGATTAGCAAAAAATCCATCTGGATTTAAAAGTGGAACTAAAAGATAGTACCGATCCCGCAAGAAAGAATCTTTTTTTGTTTGTTTTAAAAAATCAATCCAGCGGAATACTAAAGAAATAGCAGATATTTCATCTCCATGCATTGCACCTATTACTAAAATACGCTTTCCTTCAGGGTTTCCCCAAAACATGTAGGGGATTGGTTTACCAGAGGTAGCATAAGTTTCAAGCTGCCATGGTTGATCAACGCAAGAGCGGTGCTGAACTGAAAGCAGCTCTTTATCAAGTTCTTTACACCAGCTTTCAATGGATCTTGTCACATGCGGATTGGAATTGCTCTCGACACGTGCGTGCTCCGGTTGATTTTGTTTAGGGTCTGATAAAGTAGCTTTAGTTGTTACAAAATTTAAAAAACAAACTAAAAAAATTAAAAAAAAACTCTTAAAAATCATTCGAATTTATCTCAACACTATATTTAGAGATTTGCTCACGCGTAAAATCCCGCATTATTCCAGTTTGTTTTGAAGCACTTTCATATTTTTTGTACCATTGAGTTGTATTTAATAATGCTGTTTTTATATCCCAAATAGGACGCCAATTTAAAACATGTTTTGCTTTTTTTACAGAAAGATTAAGTTGCAAAGCCTCATGAAGAGGTGATGCATTCAGTTCAATCCGCCAAGATGGCAAACCCCAGTTTTGCAGAAAATGTTCAACAATTTCTTTAACTGTAAGGGAAGATTGCTCTTCTGGCCCAAAATTAAATCCAGTGCAATATTCTGCAGGATTGCGAGTGCTATTATTTGAAAACTCATGTGCACAATCAAGACCAGCTAGAGCACTGCCCAAACAAAGATATCCTGAAAGTGGCTCTAAGACATGCTGCCAAGGCCTTACGGCTTTCGGGTTTCTTAAAACCACTGGATTATTTGCTTGAATTGCTCTTACACAGTCTGGTAAAATTCGATCTAACGCATAATCCCCTCCTCCAATAACATTACCTGCCCTAGCTGTAGCTAGGGCAACTTTATAATTTTTTGCATTTCCATCCTGTAGATGCTCTGGATGATTTTTAAAATCTTGAGGATTGAAAAAAGAATCCCTATAAGAGGCAACTAAAAGCTCTGAAGTAGCTTTGCTCATACTGTAAATATCATGCCCACCTAGTCGATCCGTTTCTTCATATGCTTTACCAGTCTCATCATTCTCATAACACTTGTCACTGGTTACAATCACACAAGATACGGATTGTCGTGCTAGGCGAATAACCTCAAGCAAATGTGCTGTACCCAAATAATTGCTTTTAATGGTGTCAATTGGATTTTGATAGGACACTCTAACTAAAGCTTGCGCAGCTAAATGGAAGACAAAATGAGGGTTTGCTTCTTTGAAAGCATTGGAGAGTTTTTCAAAATCATTGAGATTAGCAATAGTTTCTGATTTAAGAAGCTTTTGAATTCCTAGCGCAGTATAACTTGCTGGAGCTTGTGGCTCTTCTAATGAATAGCCATAAACTTCTGCTCCTAGATCTGCAAGCCAAAGAGCAAGCCAAGCACCCTTAAATCCCGTGTGACCAGTTAAAAAAATCCGCTTTCCTTTATAAATGTTAAAATTTGTCGCATTTACATCACGTAAAAGTTCTGGGTTAACCATATTCATTATTCAACTGGTTTACCTTAATCAGGCATAGATTTAAAAGAAAAAATTCTATACGCCTGCCAGTTTAATACCACTAAAAATGGGGCTACAGGATAGCACATGCGTACTAAAGTTGTTACAAAACCATGTGTGCAGAGGAGGCTTATTGAATAAGCAATATAAAGCAGGGTTCCAACTTTTATTGAATCCGGCCAAGCTTGAATTTGATTTTTAAAATTAGAAAACTGGCGTTTTTTTGAAATACACTGAACAGGAATATAAAGATAAAGGAAAAGATTAAAAATTTTTAAAAATACTGTAAAAGGCAAAGAATGAATCAAGTCTCCTACAAGTAGGATCTCTAAACGAGCAAATCCATTTGTGCTGTGATGAAAAACAAAACGCAAAAGCTCATAGCCACAAAAAAAAACTTGTCTAATCGGATGATCAAAAATATTTTTTTCCGCTTTTTTAAATAACTCTTCGTCTGAAATACGATGGGGGTTATTTAAGTCAAACCAATAAAACCCCAAATTATTCTCTGCAACAAAATTATAGTCTTCACATTGATGCCCAAAAATACTCTTACAAGTGCTCTCTGAAAAAGCATTTAACACGTAAATTGGAGTATCTTGAAAAAAATCAAACCTGTTTGCATACTCTGTTCTACCATAAAAAATAGCACCACCTCGAGTATAAACTTTTTGTGAAAACACAACCCCCTGTTCCCTTAATCCAAACCACAAACTCACCACAGCCTTATTAAAAATTCCTAATCCAATTAAAAGAAGCACAAAGGATAGAACTCTTTTTTTCTTAAATAAAAACAATAATAATACAAATGGGAAGAAAAAGTGGACATATATAAATGACCCCTTACATAGAACTAGCAGGGCTGAACAAAGAGCAGCGCAAACAAGAAAAATAAAACGTCTAGTACAGTAAAATTTTAACAAAAAAGCTAGAAACAAAAAGATAAGACTTGTTGATAAGGACTCTGTGTAAAGGGCTCCATTTAAAGTAATAAAAAAAGTAGGGATTAAAGTAATACAAAAGCTTATGGTTAAAAGCTTTTTAGATGCTTTTCCTACTAAAGTTTTTAAAAAAAAGAAAAGACAGGAAAAAAATAAAACATTCTGTATAGGTGCAATGACTTGCACAGGACTTAATCCACAACGTTTTAAAAAAGCCAAAAACAAAGGATAAAGTGGTTCTCTGTACAAAGGATAAGCAATTCCGTTGTCCAAAAAAACCTGCATGAGCTCTAAATACACGCTTGCATCATGGCCACCTTCTACTAAAGGTCTAATAAAAGCTGAGGCCGTAGCAATAAAAAAAATGCACCCTAAAAATAATTTATTCATTATATTTTTATTGCATGCCCATCACATGCAATGTCATGGCCATTGTTGCATGTACATCACGTACATGCTCTGGTTTTACAAATATCAAACAAGGCGTGAAGCACGGTTTGGATTTGTTCTTTTTTCAAAGAAGCATACATGGGGAGACTTAAAGCTTCTGCATAATAGCTTTCAGCTTCAGGACAAGAAGTTTGAGATTGCTTTAAAACATCCTTATAATAAGGCATTTTGTAAGTAGGAATGTAATGCACTTGGGTACCAATCCCTCTAGCTTTAAGACTTTCCATAAGCACAGTGCGGGTGAACCCTAATGTTTTGTATTTTATTCGCACCATGCAAAGATGATAGGCATGGGCATTATTGGTTTTTTGAATTTGTATCCAGTCCTTTTTTTGAAGACTCTCTGAATAAAAATCTACACACTCTTTTCTTTTTTGTAAGGAATCTTTCAGACGAGACAGCTGAGACAAACCTAAACCACAAGCGATGTCACTCAATCTGTAATTCCATCCTAAAAACTGCATCTCATGATACCAAGGACCCGATTGCTCAGGATATCGGAACTGTGATGAATCTTTTGTAATCCCATGACTACGCAAGATCTGACACCTTTCATGCAAAACTTTATCCCTGGTTAAAACTGCCCCGCCCTCTCCAACAGCAACATGTTTTGCAGGATGTAGACTTAAAACAGCAGCCGAAGAATATGGAGAACACACACCTAAAATCCCAATTGCATGTGAGGAGTCTTCCACTAGATGAGCATGAGGAAAATATTTTTTGGTTACTTCTGCAAGCTTATCTATTTCACATAAAAGCCCACCTAAATGTACAGCGACAACAATCTTAACATTCTTTTTTTGCTCACTTAAAGACTGTAGCGTTTTCTCTAAAGCTTGCGCAGATAAATTCCATGTCTCTGGATCAATATCAGAAAATACGACTTGTGCTCCACAGTAAAGAGCTGCATTGGAAGTCGCACAAAAAGAAATTGGAGTCGTGACCAGCACATCTTGTGGACCTAAACCTAATGCTGCATAGGCTAGGTGTAGCGCAGAAGTTCCACTGGATGTAACAGTGGCATAAGAAACATTGTGTGCATCGCTTAATGCATGTTCAAATTCTTCTGCTTTTGGACCTTGGGTTAGAGGATGGTTTTTTAAAACATTGATCACAGCCTCAATATCTGCAGGAGTAATGTCGTGCTTTGTATATGGGATAAAGTCAGCCATGTTCTTTTAAAATAGAGCGTTTTTAATAGGGTTTCAATAGGTTTTGTCGCATGTATATCACGTACATGCTCCGGGTTATAAAAAACTTGTTGAGGGCTTCGTTTATATACGATACAGCTTCTTTATGAGCTTTCAAAGTGCATCTGCACAGTTTTTAGATGGTAAAACTATACTTGTCACAGGCGGAACTGGGTCTTTTGGAAAACAGTTCTGTAGGACTGTGCTGAGTCGTTACGAAGTAAAAAAACTCATCGTTTTTAGCCGAGACGAACTCAAGCAATTTGAAATGCAACAGGAGTTTAAAGACCATCCTGCACTACGATTTTTCCTTGGAGATGTCAGAGAATACACCCGTCTTTATCGGGCTTTAGATGGAGTAGATTACGTCATCCATGCAGCTGCCTTAAAACAAGTACCAGCAGCGGAGTATAATCCTTTTGAATTTGTAAAAACAAATATTTTAGGGGCTCAAAACGTTGTAGAAGCAAGCATTGAACGACAAGTAAAAAAAATTCTAGCACTCTCTACAGATAAAGCTGCTAATCCAATAAATTTATATGGCGCTACAAAGCTTTGTAGTGACAAGCTTTTTATTGCAGGAAACCACTATGCAGGATTTAAGAACACTCGGTTTTCTGTTGTAAGATATGGCAATGTTATGGGAAGCAGAGGGTCAGTGATCCCTCTTTTTAAGTCTTTGCGTTCAAGTGGAGAGGTTCCAATTACAGATCCAAGAATGACTCGTTTTTGGATCACACTTGAGCAAGGTGTAGATTTTGTATTAGCTAACCTTGAAAGGATGCTAGGCGGAGAAATCTTTATTCCTAAAATCCCATCCATGAGCATTACAGATTTAGTAAAAGCTATTGTACCAGAGTGTAAAACAAAAATAATGGGAATAAGACCTGGTGAAAAGCTGCATGAAATAATGATCCCAGAAGATGAATCTCACAACACTTTAGAGTTTGATAATTTTTTTGTAATACAACCTACTTTACATGGATGGAAACCCCTAACAGACGGCAATAGTTACATAAAATCCGGAAAATCTGTCCCAGATGATTTTTGTTATTCAAGTAATAAAAACAAAGCTTGGCTTACGCAAGAAGAACTAAAACGTTTAGCTGAAATTGAAGACTAACTCCTATTATGAATATCCCGCTCCAGGAAAAAACTTTTTTAGATGGTGAAGCAGATGCTTGGTTTAAAAGGTGTAAAAAAGTTTTAATTAATCCCGAACACTCGGACAGAGATTTTCCTTTACAACTCATACGTGACTCAAAATGTTCTCCCAAAAATGTTCTAGAAATTGGCTGCAGCAATGGTTGGCGCCTGTCAAAAATTAAAGAGGAATTTTCATGTCAGTGTTTTGGAATAGATCCATCACAAGAGGCAATTCGAGACGGAAAAGTTCGATATCCAAAAATCGAACTTTATCATGGCATTGCCTCACAGTTACCAGTTTTGCCAGTCGAGACTTTTGATTTAGTCATTGTAAATTTTGTTTTTCATTGGATCTCAAGAGAACTACTATTTAAAAGCGTTGCTACCATTGACTCTCTAACTGCAAATAATGGATTTCTTATTGTTGGCGATTTTTTGCCTGATTACGCTTGTCGCACACCGTATCACCACTTACCCAACAAAGAACTTTACACCTATAAACTAGACTATGCCGAGATTTTTCTTTCTACAGCTTTATATACTCGGGCTTCATTAACTACTTTTGATCATGACAACAAAAATGAATTCTCTAATATTCCTTCAAATCGCAGGGGGTTCGTATCTCTTTTAAGAAAATCTATGACTGAGTTTTATCCAGTTTTAAAAATGCAATAAGAGAGCGCCCAATCCCCAATTTCAAGAAACCTCGATACAGCTCTTTAAGCAGATGCCCTTTGTTTGAATTCAACAAATTCATTTCAAACTGCATTCGCTTTTGATGACACCACTGTCCCACTTCATCATTATATTTCGTCGTTTCGCCATCCTGGCTACTCTCCACTCCAATATAATCCTCACCTTGCAAAACAAAAAACTCCATTGGGAAATCAGAGTACAGTTCTAAAATCTCAAATCCATTTTTTTTTGCTAAGGACTTAAACGACTCTACTGTGAAGTAATTAATATGATCTGGGTAGGATATAAACCACGGTTCTTTTTTTAGATGACCAGTCAAAATATTTTGAAATTCATTAAACTCAAATGGCACTTCTACGCACAATATTCCTTCAGAATGAAGTGCTTTTTTTGCAAACCTAAAGAAATTTGACGGCTCTAATAAATGCTCCAGCACTTGTGCGCAATGGAGAGAGGAATAAAAATGAGATCTTACATTAAAGTCCTCAAAACTGACTTGCGCAACGGTATGATGAAATTTTTTAATACTGTATTGTGCTGCATACGGAGAGGGCTCAATTCCCTCACATTCCCATCCACAGTTTTTTGCTGCTTCTAAAAAAAATCCGCCGGACGACCCAACATCTAAAACATGTTTTTTTTGGCCGGAGGATTTGCAGTCGGAACTTTCCCTGGACGGGAAAACAGGTTGGTGTGCAAATCCGACACCATATGATGAATCCAGTAAAGCTTCAATATGTGAAACTCTCCATCCATACCACAACAGCCAATACTCGAGCTCAGTTTCCATTTTACTTAAATATGCAGGTTTTTCATTTTGATAAAACTGTTCTCTATAGTATTGACTTAAAAATTCTGCAGATGGTTTGGGATGAAGATGCGCATAACCACAACTCTCACAGTCAATAACTTGTACAACCTTTTCTTTATTTTTCCGTTCGATTAATAATTTTCCAGAGCACATATATTAGATTCCGTCGCTTTTACATTGGACCTTGTTGCATTCACGTCACGTGAATGCTTTGGCCGTAAAAGCTCCAGCAAAAAATGTAGGCTTTTTAAATTCTACAGTCAAAGATGAAAAATAATCCCTTAAAATGATAATCGATTTAAAAAAAGTGAAAGTTTTTTTGTGAATCAGCCACAGGGAAAATATGCAAAGTGGATGGAAACCCAAAACACACCAAAAGTTGCAAAACGCTGGCGATTTAGAATGAATATGGATTTTGAGAATTTTCGATCTCATTTTGAAAAGTTTGTGAACTTGAGGACACCACGTGAAGACCTACGGTAAAGACGAGATAGAAAAATTTTTGCGAGTCATTGATGAAAACTTGAGCATACGATTCGATCTTATTATTATCCGAGATATTGCATTGTAAGTTGGTCCAAATTTAATTTATATACAGCATCAAAAAAGTCTGGTATTTTACCCTAAACTATGCTAAAAAACATGGGTGTTATATAAAGGAAATTTGCTAGCTAAAATTTTTTTGATAGGTATGCTACTTGTTTTTCCAGCATGTGAGTCAAACGAAACTTATTTTCCATCCTATAGTGGCATCTATGATCTTGTTCCTGAAAGTATTCAATATTCTGGATATGGATCCAATCCAGCACAAAGGCAAGACAACTCAACATTCCCTGTTAACATAAAACTTCCAAATAAAATTGGAGCTTATATGCACCCGCTCCAACGCAGAAACGGACAGAACCAACATAAAATTACTGTTCTTTCATTAGAGCCTGAACAAATTAAAGGACGTTTTTTTCAAGCTGTGTTTGATTATAATGGAGAATACAAAAAGCCTCTATCCGAGAGATATGATTGGCAAGATACAGATTCGGTATACCTTGGCATTGACACTGGACACGCCTGTCAATACGAGTATGGAACCACGCTTACCATAACAGCCGATCCCTCTCCCTCTACTTTAGATGCAGCTTATCCAGAGTGCACACCTAAGCAAGTTGGGGACCAAAAACTATGTATTACAGAACTAGATTGGACTAAAATGGAAGTTAAAGATGTTGGCTGGCAAGATATAGACATTTTCATTAATATAAAATTTTATGCATATAAAACTTTAAAATCTGGATTCGGACAGCTTTGTCCCAAAGATAGAACACATGAATACTTCAGTGCAATGTACGCATCTTATGTGCGTTCACAAGATATCGATTTAGGTGATCCACGCACACGTTACATTCATGAGGTAGAGCAACAAATTGTACAAGCCCAGCAGGGTTTATCTTCCATTTTACATGAGGTGTTTCCAGTACCAACGAGCGGCCCCTCTATTCGTGATCTTTTTCCAAGAGAAAAAAAATAACACTTTTAATTTTAGGATCAAGATTTTATGTTTCAACTAACAAATCAAGAATATATACACTTGAGGTCACATTTTGTGACCTCAAGTGTAGGTGAAAATTGGGGTGGCACTCGATACATGCCATTTGCTTTTACCGAGCAGGGTGTTGCCATGCTTTCGACCGTGCTAAAAAGCGAAAGGGCAATCGATGTGAATGTCGAAATTATGCGAACTTTCGTAAAACTGCGAGAAATCCTTTCCGAGAATAAGAATCTTGCCAGAAAACTTGATGAACTGGAGCGAAAATACGATGCACAATTTAAGGTAGTGTTTGAAGCCATCCGGCAGTTGATGGCTCCGACACTTCCAACTAATCGCCGAAAAATAGGGTTTAAGCAGTAATTCAATCCCGAGTGATTTATAGCGATTTGAGGTCAGGCTCTTTCCAAGAGCGTTTACAGCTCATAGGATGCAGAAAAGACAGCACGCCGATTGTCACGATACTGACCAAAAAAACCAGAACTTGGACCAAAAAAAACTTCTCCACCTAACGAAGTATGGAAAGCATCGCTAACTTGAAAATGAAACACAGGATTCAAATAAAAATCCCAGTTTTTTTGACTTGAAATAAATGTTGTTCCTAATTTCATATCAGAGCTAAATCGATTTTCAATATACATCACCAAGTTTCTATCCCAGGGATCAACAGCTGGCACACCTGTCAATGTATTCACGCCAACGACTTTCTCTTGCTTTGGTAATTTGTACAGTAATACATACATAATATTTGTATACAAAACAGTTCCAAAAATCTTTCCCTTGGATGTATAATCCCCACCCAGCACACCATGGAAATAATCATCTTTCTCAAGATCCGCTTTGACTTGTTCCGATTCATTCTTAAGCCGAGAATTATCACGCATTCGATATGCTACTTCAAAACGAAGCCCAATATCTGACTCTGGAATATCTCCTTCTCCGTCTAACCCCAACATCATTTCTCGATGAAAAGATGGATTCAAAGTAATCGTAACGGGTAAATTAGGATCCGTTGCATTCCCTCTTCGTGTTAAAAATATCCGTGGAATTTTTTCAACTCCATTGTAGCCTGACAACGAAAAATCCCAGCCCTGATATCCCATTAGCTTGAACCTTCCACCTGCTTGCCAAGTTGCAGGATAAGTAGGAGTGCTTAATTCATAATTTAATGGAATGCGAATACCACTTGAAAGAGCTGAGGAAGGTAGAGCTAAAAGCCAGCGAGAGCTTGAGAGAGCTAAAGGGACTGAACCTGTTTTAGGAAACACAAGAGGGATTCTAGATTCCTTAAATACGGGCGTAAGAATAAGCTCTAAACTCACCTTTTCTAATTCAGCTGGATGAATACTACTCACAATGGCTAAAATGGGTAGCTTATGGCTTTGAAAAAGATCGGTATAATCTATGGGATTCCATACATCTGTAGGATTGACTTTATCGGCTGCCCCCCAAGATAAAATTTGATTACCAACACGAATATCAAAAGTGCTTGAAGCATACTCAACCCAACCTTCTTTGAGTTCAAAAAAAACACGGTTTTTTCGTGACAACCCACCTACAGCATGAGGAACTTGTCCCCAAACCCATGGCGTAAATTTTGTTGTAAAAGTTTTTTGTGAAGGGGTGGTCAAGGAAAACCCACCCTCCACTTCAACATCTAAACGGTTATGAGTAGTTGAAAAACCCCGCACTCTTTGTCCAAAAACATTAAATGTATTGGAGAGCTTTCCATGTGGAGTTTTAAATTCCCACTGTGAAGTATCTTCCTCAGGAGACAACCCTTCAGATGAGGCACTCGTCTCGTCTCCAAAAACAAAATTATTGCTTATAAAAAACAGGAATAGTAAATGAAAAAAAAGTGTAAACATATTAGTCAGGAGTCTAAAAGATAACATACAGCAAAGCCTAGTTAAATTTAAAAGTCCAATCATTTTAAGCTTAAAACTCTTTCAAAAGATGCTTTTTTTTGGTCTTTGTTTTGCATACATTATTTCTTAAGAAATTAATAAAATCAGAAGATTTGCAGGACGCAAATCCGAAAAATATAAAGAAAGCAGGGTATAAATTATGGAAAAAAACTCTTTTTTAAAAATAACGGTTGTAGGTATCAGCGTTTTTGTAATGACTTCTTATGCTAAAGATAAAGAAATATCAGCTGAAACACTGATAAATAAATCTGTTCAAGCCTTACATGTCAAACAAGAAGACTCAATTTATACAATGCGACTTCTCGACAAGGAAGGGAAAGAAGAAGGAAAACGCAAAATGCGTGTTTGGTTTAAAAGTCAAACGGATGATGATGCAAAACTCATGATTAAATTTATGGAGCCTGCAAATATCCGAGGAACTGGCTTATTAACTATTTTAGAAAAAAGCAAAGATCCAGACCAGTGGTTGTATTTACCTGCATATAAAAAAATTCGTAGAGTAAAAAGTGGAAATGAAAGTGAATCCTTTTTAGGAACAGACTTTACTATGGCTGATATTAGTGTCCAAAGAGAAAGTAACTTTGAGTATAAAATACAAGGCACAGAAAAATGTGGGCAAAATGATTGCTATGTGTTGATCGGTGTACCTAAGCCAGATGTCGACAAAGATACTTTAAGTTATAGCAGGAAAAAACTTCTCATTAGAAAAGACAACCACTTAAATATTCGAACTGAATTTTACAGTACAGAGGACTTACAAAAAATCGAAAAAGTAATGACCTTGCATGGAATCCAAAAAGATAAAGCAGATAAGTGGCTTGTAAATAAAATTGAAATGAAAAATGAAACCACTCACCATAGTACGGTCTTAGAATTTGATAAACGAGACATTTCAAAAACACCAGCAGATCAGTTTTTCACCCAAAGTTTTTTAGAAAAAGGTGTGTAAAATGCAAAGATGCAATAAGATGTACTATTGGCTAATTTTAGGATGTTTAGGCAGCAACATTTTTGTAACCTGCGGAAAAATCAAAGAACGCGATGAGCCTGTAGTCGTTGTAAGTGAAACAAAAACTGAAAAGCCAAGCGAAGATAACATTGATGAGCTCATTAAAAAAGCAAAAGAGATCTTTGAATTGTATGGTGGTAGTGAAGGAAGTTTATCACTCCAAGAACTAGAAAATATAGCTGCACGAATTGATCCTAATATCGGTTCTATCTTTAAAGCACTTTGGAGCCATATCATCAGAGATGGAAAATCAAAGAAAACTCTCTCCGAGCTCGTAGGAAAAGCCGCAGATAAAATTCCTGTCATTCGTTGGATACCCAATAAAAACCAACCTATTAGTAGTGAGGATCTTTACTCAAAATTAAAATCAGAATATCCCGATGCCTCTGAAGTTGCATTAAAAGGATTTTTAAATGTATTAGTTCGATTTGATGAAACTTGGGCTGGTGGAAATAAAGATGGAAAATTCAGTCGTAAAGAAATGGCTCTTGTGGCTTTAGGACTTGCTGCTTTAGAGCAACTAGACTTCACAAAAAATTTCTCCTCTGAAGACGAAAATACGGAATGTGAAGAGTGTGACGAAGATTTTAATGTCCGAAGTGAAAAATTATACTTTAAATATTTAAGTCAAAAAATGAATAAACAAATATTCTTAAGATACCCAATGGGTGACTACCGACAATTAAGACCTGCTGACTATAAAATAGAGTGGCTACAACTTGGAAGTCGCTTTTTATTAGCTGACAAGCTTGTGCAAAATTATGGTGGAAGGTATATACCTGCTTCAAAGCAAGCAGAAATAATCAGATTAAATGGATTTTCACAAATTGCTCAAAGAGAAGATGGATGGAAAAGTTTAAGAAAAATTTATGACACTCCTTTGATGGCAGGTGAAGATGACGGACGCTGGAGCACGCTAGAAACCTTTAACATCCTCACAGATCTACTTTATTCAGCAAAATTACTTCTGTTTTTTTCCAATGATCTTTCTTCAAATAAATTAATAGCAGCCCCTGGCTTCTTAAAGCGATCGGCTCATTTAGTTACTATTTTTCCAAAAATAGGTGGAAATATTTTTTTTGAAGCTCCTCTTGAGGCACCAAAAGGGAGAGAGCTGGATAGTACAAATGAGCCCCAAATTACTCAAAATAAAATTTTAAGAAAAAAATTCTGGGAGGAACTTATTTGTAATTTTGATGACTTAAAACGAGGAGGGAATAACGATAGACGACTTGATCTGGGTGAGTTTGCTTATGCTTTAAGTTATGTCTCTCTTGTTGAAATGCTATTTATTGAATTTGATAAAAATCCAAGAGATGGGTTCTTACATCGTAAAGAAGCCAAAAATATTTTAGATCTATTTGATCTTGGAGACGCTCGAGTTATCGATTATTTTTATACAGATCTCTCTAATGAAGATTTAAAAAAAGCAAAACACTCCTCGTGGAAGCGCCTAGAAATTTGGTTAAAGGGAGAAAAAAAGAAAACGAAATTTTCACCATTTGAATTTTATGACCGCCTAAAAGATTTTCTTGAAGACCTCTTGTCTGACAAAGTAAAGCAGGCAGCAAAAGAGCAAGAACCGGAGGATTTGCATTCTTCAAATTCGACACAATATAAAGAGATCCGTTCGACTTAAAAGTTAATGCAATTCCTGTAAGTTATGTACGGCGGATGAAGGTGCTCCATCAGATAAAATCGACCCATCTTTAAAAGTCACTAATCTTGTCCCATATGAAGCTGCTTTAAAATCGTGCGTAACCATTAGAACTGTTTGGCCCTGCTCTTTTACAATGCGAGCTAAAAGCTCTAAAACAGAAACACCCGTTTTGGAATCTAAATTGCCTGTAGGTTCATCTGCTAAAATTAAAAGTGGATTTGTAATCAGAGCTCGTGCAATAGCTACCCTTTGCATTTGTCCACCAGAAAGCTGATCGGGTCTATGGTCCATCCGCTCTTTTAAGTTCATGACGTCCAAAAGCTCTTTTGCTCGAGGAGCTATTTCTGACATGGGCTTCCCATCCAACAAAAGGGGTAGCGCTACATTTTCTAAAGCTGTAAGTGTGGGCAAAAGATTAAAAAATTGAAAAATAAAACCTAAATGGCGGCGGCGGAATTTTGAAAGTTCACTATCTGAATATTTTTCAATGGCTTGCCCATTTAAAATAATTGACCCATCCGTCGGGCGGTCTAATCCACCAATGAGATGCATCAGTGTACTTTTTCCAGAACCGCTGGGACCCATAATAGAGGCAAATTCTCCCTTATTGATTGTGATAGACACACCTCGTAGTGCCTCAACTACCTGATCACCACGGGCATAATTTTTTCGGAGATTTTTTGCTTCTAGTAACATGTTTTTAAGAATTAAACACGAGAATGAAAAAAGGTGCAAGCTTATTGTTTTTCAGAAACCTCAACAAGGTCCCCTATCATAACTGCATCATAATTTCCTAAGGGTACCTTATCTTTTTCATAAAACTTAACAAGCCGCGCAATGCTTACATTTTTATCAGTGTGGATAATTTGCATCCTGGCAATTTTAAACTGAGTATCAGTCAATACCTTGCTATTAATATTATCAAACGCTGAAATCCGACGAACCGCATCGAGGTATAAACCTGCTTTCAAACCATTATTAGATCCTGCATTAATATAAAAATCTTTTATCGCTAAATCCCCATTTTTTAAGGGAACCTCCCGTATTACAGAAGTAACAAAAAACTCTGCTGACCTCGTATACGCTTGGTAAGCTAAGCTTAAAAGCCAAACTAAAAAAAATACTTTTAGCCAAGTCTTAGGGACCACTTTCATGCTCTATTAATCGTCATATCCATCAGAATACTTAAGTTCCTACACTTAAGCTCCTACTTAAGTTCCTATTTTAAGACACCGAGACAGAGCTTGAGAAAATAAGGGTGAGTGTATAATATGGCAGAAACTTTTTTCCCAGTAGAAATTCAAAAATTTAAAAATTCGCTAAAAGAAATTAGCTTCGATGTATATTTAAAATTGAGTGAAAATAATTTTGCCCATGTTTTTTCTAAAAGTACTGGTATCGACTATAAAAGGCTCGTGTATTATATCCAAAAAGGAATCGATTACTTATACATACGTTCAGCAGATCAAAAACTATATGAGGAATACTCTAAATCCTCCCCTGATAAAATTCTTTTAGACCCTAATGTTTCTGATTCCAAAAAAGTTTCTGTATTGCTTAATATGGCTGATCAAAACATCCAAGAGCTTTTTAATATTGTAAAAGTTCACCAAGATGTTGCATCAACGAGTGTTAAAATTGTAAAAAATTTTATCACTCTTTTAAGTCAAAATCCGCGCTCATTAGCAACTTTAGTTAAAACAGCAAGCCACGGTGATTACCTGTATTACCACTCTATTTCTGTAGCGGTTATTAGTTTGTTTTTAGCTAAAGCTGCAGGACTTAAAGATCCTAAAATTCTTGAAATATGTGGCGTTGGTGGGTTTTTGCATGACATTGGACTAACGCTTCTTCCACAAGAAATTGTAGACTCTCCAACAGAATTTAATGCAGCTCAATGGAGAAAAATGAGGCTCCATCCAAAATTAGGAGTGCGGATGCTTGAAACGACTCCTAATGTTCCTGATGAAGTACAATATATTATTTTACAGCACCATGAATCCCCAGATGGCTTGGGATATCCAAATGGTTTACGTGGACAGGTTATTTTTTATCCTGCAAAAATTGTTAGCATTGCCGATTCCTTTTGTGCACTGATTACAAAACGACCTTATAGAGAAGCATTTAATGTGGAACAAGCACTTAGTATTATCCAAAGTGAGAGCGGTAAATTTGATGTTGAACTTGTACAAACATTAGTTAGTATTTTTCAAGAGCAAAAACGTATTGCTGCTTAGGAGTCGGTAGCGACCCCTTTTGCAAGGACCTAATCACACTTATGACAAATCAACTTCATAAACCAATTATTTTTTTTGATGGAGTTTGTGGGCTGTGTAATAAAACAGTGGATTTTATTATTTCTAAGGATAAAAACAGGGAATTTTTATATACTTCACTACAAGGTCAAACAGCAAAAAATTTATCAATACAAAAGCAGAACAGTGCGCTCCAATCAATTATCTTAAAGGATGGAGAGAACATCTACTTTCGATCAACTGCAGTGCTTAAAATTTTAGAAAAACTAGGGGGACTCTGGAAAACAATACTTGTCTTGCAACTCATTCCAGAATTTTTTAGGGATTATGTTTACAACTGGATAGCAAAAAATCGTTATGAGTGGTTTGGAAAAAAAGACACTTGCCGCCTTCCCACACCAGAAGAAAAAAACTATTTTTTACCTTAGCTCTTACACCACCTTAAAAAGGGCAATATCTCGGTTAAATCACTTATTCGCAAAAAGAGTGCGCTTTTCTTCATCCAAATCAATGTACTTATACTTATTCAGAACAAGCTCTGCAGCATGGTAAGAATTGAGCCAAGGCTGAACCAATCGATATTCTGTTTCATACATGACATAAGCCCAAGGCACTTCTTCTTGAATGATCTTCTCCATTTTACAAATAATACCTTGGCGAGTACTGCTTGGAGCTAGCACAGCCATTTGATCATAAAGCTTGTTGTACTCAGGATGATCAAAGTTTGCTTCATTTGGACCTGGAGCTTTATTCGGGCCGTACAAAAGCTGCATGCTGTTTTCAGCATCTGGATAATCCATGACCCATCCACCTTTGCTGATTTGTAAATTTCCTTTGTTTTGCTTATCTAAATAAGCAGGGAAAGTATTCACCAGCACTTCGATTTTGATGCCAATTGCATTGAGGTTTTTTGCTACAAATTCTGCAATTTGCCTCTCGGATTGAGTGGTACCTCTGGTATCCCATTTTAATGGAGCTAAACCCTTCCCATCTGGATGGCCTGCTTTTGCCATAAGTTTTTTTGCTTTATCTAAATCAAAAGTCCAAGGATTGGTTTTTCCACAGCGGTCTGAAATCGAGGGCGGATTAATTTCCGTTTGGATTGAGCCTCGCCCATTTTTAAAAAGCTCTAGCCACCCTTTACGATCTACAGCAGAAACAATGGCCTGGCGTAAATACTTATTGGTTCCTAAAACTTTATCTTTCATATTCATACTCACCCACCAATAAGAAAAAGCAGATTCAATACTTACAAAAATACCTTTTTTCTTTAGGTCTGAAGTTACTTCTGTTTTATTGGATTCAATAGCAGTCTTAAAATTATCTTTTGGAATTTCAATTTGGTCGAATTTTCCACTTAAAAAACCAAGCCAACGTGGCTGTTCTTCTTTTACAACTGTAAATTCAAGGCCATCAACTAGGGGCAACTGTTTTCCAGAAAATCTTGCTAAGTGTGCATGTTTCGGATGTTTGCTTAAATCTGGAAAAATTTCTTTGCGGTAATTTTCATTTTTTACAAGTACCATGCGTGAAGTGGGTTCCCAGCTGTGGACTTTAAAAGGACCTGTACCAACAGGATGGTTTACAAAATCTTTGCCATAAAATTCAATTGCTTCTTTGGGAACAGGCGCAGTAAACACCATTGTTAGAATATGAACGAGCTGTGGATAAGGTTTTAAAAGCTTAATTTGAATGGTATAATCGTCAAGCGCAGTAAAACCTTCTACGGATTCCTTCATAACTTCTTCAGCAGGTTTTTCTTTTCCAAACTTTTTTCTAAAATCATTAATTCCTACAACTTTACTATCCCAAATCCAAAACCCTTGGGACTCCGTAGCAGGATTGGCGTGACGTTTCCATCCATAAATAAAATCATGGGATTTAAGCTCTCTACCTTTTCCAGCAGCTTCCTTAAAACAAGGGTCGTTCTGGAAAATTACTCCCTTTTTAATTTTTAAAGTATATGTTTTCCCACCATTTGAAATGCTTGGCATTCCATCTGCTAAATTTGGTATGGGTTCCATTTTTTCAGCATAATAATTATATTGATAAGGAGTTTCATAAACCTGACTTACTACCTCTAAAGAAATAACGTCATATGCATTGGTTGGATCTGAAGTTTTAACATTATCTTTCAAAGGAAGGTGTAAATACCTGCCCTCCGGCTGGGGATTTTTTTTTGTGCAAGCTAAAATTAGACTTAAAGAAATTAATATCAAAATACGGTTCATGATTTTCATTCTGTTGTCTCCTTATGAAATGCTTAAAACACTCTATTTACACAAAACCTCTTTCAAGGTTTGAAACGCTTCCACAAATTTTTCTTTTTTGCCACCTGCTTGAGCAAGTTCGGGCTTCCCTCCACCTGTTCCCTCAAGTAGCGGCGCAATCTTTTTTATTAGCTCACTTGCATTGTAAGTGTTTGTCCAGTCTTTTGTGACAGCAATTAAAAACAAAACTTGATCTTTATCTGGATCTTTTGCACCTAAAGCAATAATTGAGCGCTCAACTTTTGAGCGAATTATATCTACTAGATCTCTTAAAGCTTTAGCTGGCGACACTCCAGTAGGTAATTCGGGAACAGCACAAATGAGCTTTCCATCTTTTATGTGTATCGACTGAGAAATCCAGTGATCCACTTCTGTGATAGCAAGTTTTCTTGTTTGAACTTCTAAAGTTTTTTTCATTTCCTTTTCTATATTTTGAAGCTTTTGGATTTTAATAAGGATTTCTGGTGGGGCTGAGGCCTTTAATGAAACCATAATATCTTGGATTAACTTTTCTTTTTCCCTCAAAACCTGTACAACTGTTGGACCAGTAATAGCCAGTATACGTCTTACTCCTGCAGCAATTCCACTCTCATTTAAGATTTTAAAATTCTGGACTTCAGCAGTATTTTTTATATGAGTGCCACCACAAAGCTCAGTAGAATAGCTACCAACTTGGACCACTCGAACTTGAGAACCATACTTTTCTCCAAAAAAAGCAATGGCACCTTTTTTAAGAGCTTTTTCTTTCTCCATTTGCTCAGACAAAACCAGTTCTGACTTTGAAACACTTAAGTTTATAAAATCTTCAACTTGTTCTATTTCATTTTCTGAAAGTGGTTTCGTATGTGTAAAATCAAATCGTAATAGATCGGGCGCTACTAAAGAACCAGCTTGCTTAACATGATCCCCTAAAATTTTTCTCAGTGCTGCATGGAGCATGTGTGTAGCAGTATGGTTTTTCGCAGTTAAAGAGCGGAGGTTTTCATTGGTTCTTTGCTCAACAACACTACCAACTTCAATCTGGCCTTGAGCTTCATGGCAAGACAATACAATAAAATCACCTGTAGGTTTTTGAGCATCACTCACTTTTGCATGAAAACTATTAGAGCCAAATAACTCACCTCGATCTCCCACTTGTCCGCCTGATTCTGCATAAAAAGGAGTTTGATCCAACACCAATTCAAACGATCCAGTGGAAGACTTAGAAACAAGCTTTCCTTCCTCAAGAAGCGCTAAGACTTTCCCTTTGCAAACTAAAGAGTCATAGCCAACAAAATTAGTCTTAAGACCTTTTTGAACAAGGTCTTTATAGACTTCTAATACTGCTATTTCTCCAGATCCCTTCCAGTGCTCTCTTGAGCGTTGTTTTTGTACATGCATTTGTTCTTCAAATGCTTTTACATCCACCTCAAAACCTTTTTCTTGCGCAATCACTTGTGTCAGATCGAGCGGAAATCCAAAGGTGTCATAGAGCATAAATGCAGCTTTGCCAGACAGTTGAGTAGTTGTTTTTTTAAATTCCTCTTCTAATAGACTCAAACCATTTTCTAATGTTATGAAAAAACGTTCTTCTTCTAACTGAATAGTAGACTCGAGGTAAGACTGCTTGTCTTTAATATCAGGATAAGCATCTGCCATATGGGAAATCAAAGTCGAAGTTAACTTATAAAAAAATGGCTCATTAAAATTTAATTTTTTTCCATGCCGAATAGCACGTCTCATAATCCGTCGTAAAACGTAACCCCTACCTTCATTGGAAGGAAGCACTCCATCAGCAATTAAAAAATTTGTAGCACGACAGTGATCTGCAATGACTCGAAAAGAAATATCTTGTTTTTCATTTTTTCCATATTGCACTTTTGCTAATGCTCCAACAGTTTGAATAAGATTTTGGAAAAGATCAGTTTCATAATTGCTAGCTACACCTTGTAGAACAGACGCCACTCTCTCTAGGCCCATCCCAGTATCTACACTAGGCTTTGGTAGAGGAGTTAAGGCACCAGAACTATCGCGGTTAAACTGCATAAAGACAAGATTCCAAAACTCCATAAATCGATCGCAATCGCAACCCACACTGCAAGATGATTTTTTACAGCCAAACTCTTCTCCTCGGTCAATAAAAATTTCAGAACAAGGCCCGCAAGGGCCAGTTTCACCCATAGACCAGAAATTATCTTTTTCTCCAAATCGGTAGATGTGATCGCGAGGTACGCTTTGCTCTTTTTCCCAAATTGCAGCTGCATCATCGTCATCTTTATAAACCGAGACATAGAGAAGTTTCTTTGGAAGATTTAAATTTTTTGTTACAAACTCCCATGCAAAGTGAATGGCTTCTTTTTTAAAATAATCCCCAAAAGAAAAATTTCCAAGCATTTCAAAAAAAGTATGGTGGCGGGCTGTCCTCCCAACGTTTTCTAAATCATTGTGTTTTCCACCAGCTCTAACACATTTTTGAGCAGTCGTAGCACGCTTATACGGGCGGGGATCTAATCCTAAAAACACATCTTTAAATTGCACCATTCCAGCGTTGGTAAACAAAAGAGTAGGATCATTGTGTGGCACGAGACTTGAGGACTCTACGATCGTATGGCCATGTTGTTTGAAATAATTTAAAAACTCTTTTCGTAAATTTGAAGCTGTAGTCACCGTTCTACATTGTCCAAAGAACTGTTGGATTGAGTGGATGCAGCAGAGACCTGCCATTTAAAAAACCAATCTCTAATAAGCACGCAACTCCTGCAACTTTGCCACCTAACTTTTCAACTAGCCGATGGCTTGCTCTTAATGTGCCACCTGTGGCTAACACATCATCCACAATCAGCACACTCTCACCAGGTTTAATTGCATCTTGATGGATTTCAAGTGACGCTTCACCATATTCCAGTGCATAACTTTCTGAAACTGTTTTCCAAGGAAGTTTTCCACTTTTTCTCACAGGAATAAATCCTACATTGAGTCTTTCTGCAATTCCGACTCCAAAAAAGAAACCCCGACTTTCAATGGCAAGAACTTTTTGAATTCCCTTATTCATAAATGGTTTAGACAATTCATCGCACAGGGCAGGAAGCGCTCCAGGATATTCTAGAACAGGTGTGATATCTTTAAACAGAATCCCCTTTTTTGGAAAATCGGGCACATCACGAATTAAGTTTTTAATTTGATCTAGAGAACGTATTTGAGTTGTCATAAAGTCTCCTGTTTACAGTTAAAACTTACATAGTCACAGAGATCCGTCAACCTTCAAAACCTTGGAATAATTGGAATAAATTGATATGAAAATAAACATTTTATTGCTTTCGAATGATATTCATTTTTCAAAAATCCCGCAGCTATTGCGTATATAAAATCTCAATTAAAAATGCTTAAATATTTTAATAGAAGTGCTAAAATAATTAAATGACGAGCAAACTATATCGACTCGACCAGGATGGGAGAGTACTTTACGAAGCTAATTTTTTACAAGGATGTAAAAAATGTTGAGCAAACTATATCGACTCGACCAGGAGGGGAGAGTTCTTTACGAAGCTAATTTTTTACAAGGATGTAAAAAATGAAAGAAAAAAAATCAATCTTATTATGGAAAAATCTTGCTATATGCGGAGCACCTATTATGTTGGATAAGCTTTCAAAAACCATTCCAAACAAGAAAATTCTAATTAATACTCTAAAGTCTGTACTTAAAACTTCATTAAATTCTAAAGAAAAAGAAGCTTTAGAGTCTTTTCTATTAGCCCTTCAAATGCATTTTCCTAGTTTTTTTAAATCTAATATATTTCCTCATTTCAAGTTGCATCCTCTTTTAAAGCTAAGAAATATTACTGGAAAACATATCAAACTAAAAAGAATAGCTCATGCTAGACTAGCAACGTATTTATAAAATCATGAAATACACCACTTTGTTAGATAAAAAGATTTTAAAAAAGTTTATTAAAATTGCTGGCAATACATTAAATGGCAATTGGGTGTTAATTGGTGGCACCGTGCTGCCTTTATTAGAGGTGGATTATCGAGCAACAGTGGATATTGACTTAATCAGCACTATTCCTACACAGCAAAATCAAACTTTAAAATTAATGGAAATTGCCGAAAACCTTGGGTTGCCAATAGAGAGCGTCAACCAAGCTGCTGCATTTTTTCTTTATAGAATTAAAGATTTTAATCACCATCTTTTATTATTGCACCAAGGAAAAACCTGTAAAATCTTTAGACCCAACCTATATCTATATGTGCTTCTTAAATTGAAAAGATTTAGTGAGTCTGATTGTTCAGACTGCCTACATTACTTGCAGTTTACCCAGAAAAACAAAGAACAATACAATAAACAAAAATTGGTTTCTGAAATTCTAAAAGAATTAGAAAATACTAATACCCAAGAAAAAAAAGTGCGCCTTAAAGCTCTACTTAATGCTTTGGGATAGTGATTTAGATATTACATTTACAGGACGCAGTACTTTTGAGATCTCATGAGTCGATTGAATTAATACTTTTTTTTGTTCACTTGTTAAAGACTGAAGGTCGCCTCCTTCAAAATAAGTCAGAGCTTTTATGCATTCCATAGGAGGAAACATGTTTTTAAACAATGCCAAAGCTGCTTCCAGTCCTTTTGTAAGCGTAATTCCAGATTTGAGAATTGCTACAATATCAATGTAATCCTTTGATTCTACACGCTGTAATATGGTTTTAAGCTTTAGTGCAAATAGATCTAATAAAGAAGCAACCTGAATTGATGTGCCTTTGGCTAACTCTGGTCTCCCCACACATCCAAAGTCTACTCCACCAAAAAATGAAAGTTTAACTGGGTCTTTTTTTTGAATAATAAAGGATAACGTATTTGACTCAAGTTGAATGATTTTCCAGTGATTTGAAAAACGACTTGTTTGAAATAGCTTTTCTGGATCAAAGTTTTTTTCAGTAAAAAAATCGAAATCTATAGATTGCCGATGTGCTAACCTTAAGGCTATCGCAGTACCACCATAAAGAACAAAATGCTTGGGAATATTATTGCTTATTACTTTCCATACTAACTTTTGGGAGGCAGGTAATATATTTAAGCAGGGATTAAATGTTTTCATTATGTAAATAAATAATCAAATCATTTTACGCTTTGGATAAGGAGAAGGCACAACACCTAACCATCGGTGCCAAAAATACCAGGATTTTGGATTTAAAATACCAGGAGAAACCATTTTAATTGTTTGTAAAAAATTATTACGTCTATATTTTTTCAAAACATACATTGCATCTTCCCATGTTGCTAAATTCATGACATGCGCAATAAAAAAAATAGGATCAGATAAGGTTTCTTTTGGCGTTTTCCACCAAATATAGCTTTTAGCAATTTTAGTGAGTCTTTTATCAGCACGAGTGAGCAATTTTAGTACCCATTTCTTTTAGCCACTCTCTTAGTTTAAATCAGTTTTTACGTAAAAATAAGCATAATTTTAAAACTTTGACGTGAATACATATTTAGCCTATACTATAGGCATGATTAGTAGGCGTCCATTACAATACACAATTCGTAATATTCCACAAGCCATTGACCGTGCTTTAAGACAGAAGGCCAATCGTTATCAAAAAAGTTTAAACGAGGTTGTATTAGAGGTCTTAGCTAAAGGAGTTGGTGTTGAGAATGAATTAAGAATACACCATGATTTAGATCACTTTTTTGGTTCATGGGTAGAAGATAAAGTTATGGACGAAGTTCTAGTTGCACAAAGACAAATTGATAAAAGCATTTGGAAATAAATGAAAGTTGCACTTGATACTAATTCGTATAGCAATGCAGGTCGTGGAAATGCTTCAGCTGTTGAAATTTTAAAAAGAGCAGACCAGATATTTTTACCATTTATTGTATTAGCAGAACTGAGGGCAGGATTTGCTTGTGGTACCTCAGGCAAACAAAATGAGGCCCGTTTAACGGAATTTTTAAACTCTCCTCGCGTAAGCCTTCTTTTTGCAGATGAACAAACCACACACCACTATGCTAGAGTTTTTTCACAGCTCAAAACACAAGGAACACCAGTGCCTACTAATGATATTTGGATTGCTGCTCTAGTATTACAACACGACCTTTTATTGTTTTCGAATGATATTCATTTTGCAAAAATCCCACAGCTCTTGAGAGTATGAAATTAGACATTCTTTTGTCTCCATCAGAGTTTGAACGTATTCAATACAAAGAAGCGTTGTTAACTTCAATTGACCGTGGGGAAACAGATCTTGACGAAGGCAGAGCTATTGCCATTGACGAACTTGAGCGCCAATTGAAAGAAAGGATTGAAATAAAGAAAGCCAAAAAGAAATGAAGGCTGTTTGGTCAAGTGGGGAGCAGAACGCTCACCGACAGAAATTCTGAATTATACAAAAATTGGTTTCTGAAATTTTAAAAGAATTAGAAAATACAAATGCCCAAGAAAAAAAAATGCGTCTTAAAACTCTACTCAAAGCTTTGGGGGCAGGTAATATATTTAAAAGGGATTAGCTGGCTAAAACACTTTAAATCCTATCTTACGTGCTACTCTTTTTTGTTGAGTATCTACGGTAAAAAATTCTAACTCTTTACAGTTGGGATCTAGATAAAGAGCTACAGCTAAATGATAGAGATCTGCCCCTCTAAGATATCCTTTTTGTAAAATAGCAAGAATCTCTCTTTCTAATGAACCCTCGGGCTGCACAAGACTTAGTAAACACAAATTATCTTTTACTTTTGCAATATCTAGGCTTTCTCTATAACAAAGGGACAAAAATTCTGCTTCTATGAAAAAAGAACTAATGGCTTCTTTAGTAATTTGTAGCTTTTCCAAATACTTTTTAAATCCAGGCTCTTCCAGAGTAATGGCTGCTAATACAGAAGTGTCAACATATAAAATACTCACTCTCTTTGTTCCAAAAATCTTTTTAAGCCCCCAGTTCGTTTTACTGTGTAGATTTTTTTGTGGATGTATTTCTCTCGACTTTTATAGCATCCAATACTTTCTAGGCGCTTCAAACGATCTAGCAATGAGGTTTGCTTTTGAAATGGAATGACTTTTGCGATAGGCGTCCCCCGCTCATTTATAATAATTTCACGGCCTAATTTTACATGGCGGAGAAGTTCACTGAGTTTAGCTTTAGCTTCAAAAATAGAATACGCATGCCCCATAAGGAGATCTTATCAAAATATAGTTAACTTGGTCAACTATATTTTTAAATTCAGGCTAGCTAAACTCATTGTCTAGATTCTATAAAAAACTTGGCATACTCACCAAAAGCACTCTGCAGAGAAACGGTATCGGCAATGTTGTCATTTAGAAAAATGCAATGCATCCATAGCGCTTCTTCACTATGAGTATAATAAACATTAACCGAGATATTGCATTTAAGTTGGTAGCGAGACAAGCAAGATGCAAGCTAGTGAAGCGAGCGCAGAAGTTTTTAAGCGAGGCATATCCAGAGCGATATGTTGAGCTTAAAAATCTTTGAGTACGCTGCAATAGCGCCGCAGATTGATTGTCGCAGTAGAACTTAAATGCAATATCTCGGTTTAAGTATTGCTAGTACTTTTTAAGCTCTTCCAAATACCAATCAAACCGTTTGATATTGTCTTTCACGATGGTGTTAATTTTCTCAAAACAGACTTTCGGATCTGAAATTCCATCTTCTTTACGGCTAAGGTGACCCAATTGTACGGTTTCGTACTTGGTGGGCAACTCTGAACCGAAAACCGATTCGTTTCCCAAGTAGGTCGCGTTTGGATTTGTCTCGTCAAATGGCATTTGTGGCGATGTCGCTAACGGCGTAAGCTTAAATTGTTTTACGATTACGTTCCACTTGATAAGGACGCTCGGTAGTGAGCTATGGTCGCGAGAATAGAGTGCACATATATTTTTTACACTTTTTTCAGCCTGATCTCCTAGATCGTCAATAAAGATTGCGTTTTTGATCCAATCGAGCGGGTCACCATAGGAACATGCAGAAAGGTTACCATTGTCGGAGTCACAACTGAAGCTGATGCGAGGCATAATCACCACAAAATCACCGTCCAGCCACGCATCGAGAGAACTTACTTCGCTCACGGTAAACTTGTCTAAAGCTTTGGGATCATTCGGCTGAAAATCAGAAGAAAAAAGGAAACCAATAATAGCCCTTACTTCTTTATTTTCCTGCCTTAGCTTTCGAAAAAGCTGATAAACTGTTTTTGAACCATTTTGAATTTGTTTATAGAATTCATCACTCTTGGGACTGATCACTGCATACAAAGCTTCATGTAAAATAAGGGCAACCTGATGTGCTAATGTCATTTTCTTCCAGAGGGACTTATTAACGCGAATGATGAGGTCTCGACGTATTGCCAACTGAACAAGCTCTTCTGAGCCAAAAGAAAGCACGCTATCTTCGTCCTTCACATCCAATAGCTCTGAATTGACAAAGTTCCATTGATAAAGCTCGATCGCTCTCAAAATATAAAAAGCCCCCAAGGGACTTTGTTTATAGAGTTCGCTAAGTTTTTGTGTAAGGTGTTTTTTTAAATTACGAAGCTCACGCTCTTTCATTTTGAATCGGTTTAGAGCAAGGTCGATCCGCTCCTCAATTTGAGGTTGAACCTTTATTGTCCAATTGAATACGGGTATTTTTTCAACTCCTGCCTCAACAAGATCCAAAAGGTAGACTCGGGTTTTCCCATTCTCAATTCGGACAATACCATCCCCACCATTGCCTGGACCGCTTTCAGAAGAAGCTTGAATTTGTGAAGTATAAAATATAAGCAACACCAAGATTATTTTAGTTTTCATTTTTGGTTCTCCTTTTCTATATGGGTTAATCTAAAAAACTGCACACTGAGCTGATAGGTCTCGTCTCCATTCTTTGTTTCAAGATGTTTTGCCATTTTGGAACGGAACTCTTGTATGAGCTCTTTTGCTTTCTCAAGCTTTGTAGAATCAATCGTCATGGTGCAGGAATTATAATCTCGAATAGAAACATCTTGTTCGTCTATTGCTTGTGTTGCTAAAGCTAAAACTTGTTTATGGTGTTCACGAATAGCCTGACTGGGACGATCCTTTGGAGTGGTAAGTCTCTGATGAGTTTTGCAAAGGGCATCATCTTTTTCTTGAAGAAGGCCCAGTGCAATGAGACGATCAATTGCATCCTGAATTTGATAAACTGACGCTTTTTTCCCAAGCCTTTTTTCAATCCACTTCGGATCAGCCTTAAAATCTTTTAATTCAGTCATTTCTAAAACCGCCATGTGGATCCAATTTGAAATACTTCGAAACTTCTCAAGTTCTACATAGGAGAATTGATGGTGAGGATGAAATTCCTTAAGCCAGGACTCATAAACTTCTTTTTCACTAGGACTATCTGCTGCAGTAAAATGTACGAGTGCTTCAAAGTAGCGTCTTTCGCGATCGGTAAAATCAAGCCCTTTACAGACTTTTGAAAGATGCTTTGGCTTTACTGGGCGGTGTCCATTGAGAAAAAAATTGAGTAGTGAATGGCCTTTAAATCCCATTTGCCTAGCCCAAGCTCTAGCAGAAAAGGAGGGGTTGCGCTGCTGCTTATCCACCAAGGCATCACGTAAAAAACTAGTCGGTTCGTTGTAATTATAGATATCGGGTTTCATTGGATAGCTTTAATAACATGCCGCTAGATGCAATGCAATATTTTTGTAACAAAATTGGTTATATTTTGTAACCACAAGCTAGATACGGTTAATTCCAAGTAGAAGACTTACAATTTATTAAAATCCCTGCTAAAAATAAGTATGGTTCCTTATAAAGGATTTATTTGATGTACAACAATTACAAAAAAAACTAAAGCTAACAAAATGACATCCCTTAAAGAAAATGAACTACTTACAGCAGAGCAAACTATACTATGGCTGGATGCTTACAGGCAGTGGATGTTTGAGATCTGGAAAAACCATCCTGAACTCAGAGTAGAATGGGAAAAGATTAACCAAATTAAAAATGACTTGATCAATGATTAACGCTGTTTCTCCAACTTACCAAATAGCTTTCTTATAATTTTTTAGAATCACTTGATCTTTTGTAATAAGAAAAGCATTGAGCAAGTCCACATGTGCAACAAGCAATCGGTCAAAGGGATCTCTCGTCCACTTTAATTTTCTTGCACATTCAATAATCTTAGAAAAATTTTCGTCAACAAGCTCTAATCCTATCTCTTCCTTTAAGATGCTTGTGATCTCCTGTCCATCTTCTTCAAGCTTAGAAACTTCACATAAGTAATCGAGCTCTAATTTAACAATGGGAGAAAAAAATAAGTTCTCCTTTTCAATCCAAGATAATATTTTTTTTGGAAACATCTCTAACTTTTTATAATATATCCAAATTATTGCATTAGTGTCTAAAAGAGTCATTTAGAGTGCTTCCACTCCAAAGACCAGTCGATGTGAGTATAAAAATTTGGATCTTCTTTTAAGTTACGTTTTCTTTCTTTTAGATTTAAGAGCTTGCTGTTTTTTCCCGGATTGACAATCAAGAGCTTTTTACCACGCCTCTCTATTTCAATAGGATTTCCAGTATTTAAAACCCGGTCTAATAAAACAAAAAGATGTTGCCTTAAATAAGTAGATCTTACCTTCATAAAAACAGTTTATCAAAACATGTACATTTTATCAAATTAATTATGTACACCTATACGTAGGTGAGCCACTCTTTGTGTTGAAGGGATTTACCTAAAGCAGCATCAAAGAAAAGTGTGGACAGTTTCTTGGTAAGCGCGCCTGGCTTGCCATCCCCAATGACACGATTATCTACTTCACGAATAGGTGTGATTTCAGCAGCCGTTCCAGAAAAAAACACCTCATCAGCAGTATAAAGCTCATCTCGTGTAAACCTAGTTTCAATAACAGGGATGCCTTGCTCTTTTGCTAACTCCATGATCGTTGAGCGTGTCACACCTTCTAAGATCGAGGTCAGTGGAGTAGTCTTTAAAACTCCATTTCGGTAAATAAAAATATTTTCGCCACTGCCTTCTGCAATATATCCATCAGTATCTAATAAAATTGCTTCATCATAGCCAGCGCGCTTGACTTCTAACTTTGCTAAAATGCTGGTTATGTAATGACCCGTGAGTTTTCCTTTACTCATATTGGAATTGACATGACCACGTGCAAAGCTTGAAACTTTAATGCGAGCTCCATTGTCTTTTGCTTCTTGTCCCAAATAGGCTCCCCACACCCATGTCATAATTGCAGTATCAACTGGTGGATTAAATCCCGGAAAAACTCCAAGCGGACCATCTCCAATATATACAAGAGGGCGAATATAACAGCCCTCTTCTAACCCAGAATTTCGAACAGTGCTTACAACTGCATCGGTCAATTGCGAAATACTATAAGGGATTTTTAATTCAACAATTTTACAGGAGTTATGAAGTCTTTTTAAATGGGCTTCAAGTCGAAAAATTGCACGCCTACCATCTCCTGTTTTATAACAGCGAATACCTTCAAATGCTCCCAACCCATAGTGAAGCGAGTGCGTAAATAAACTTGTTGTGGCTTGCTCAGGCGCAAGCTGTTTGCCATTGAACCATACAACCTTTCCTAGTTTTCTTTCTGTTTGCATCTACCCCTCCTGAGATTGTATCCCTATTTGTTTTTTTCTTGCTACCATGAGCTTAATAATTTCGCTTGCTGTTTCTTCTAATGCTTTACCTGTCACATTGAAAACTGGCCAGCGTTTATTTTTTCTAAAAATTTGATCGGCATACTCAATTTCTTCAATAACTTTGTCAATGCTCGCATAATCACCACCATCGTCTTGTCCAAGCCTTTCCAAACGTGCTTTTCGAATTGTGGTTAAAATATCTGCACTAATGGTAAGCCCAATTACTTTGCGGGGATCAAGTTCATGCACTTCTGCGGGAAGATCAAAACCTTGTATAATTGGAATATTTGCAACTTTCCAGCCTTGGTGACTTAAATACATTGAAAGTGGAGTTTTAGAGGTTCTTGAAATTCCCAGTAAAATAATATCCGCATTTTCAAGCCCTGTGAGGTCCTTACCGTCATCATGTGCAATGGTATACTCCATTGCTTCAATGCGTTTGAAATATCGATCATTTACTTGGTGAAAAAGCCCTGGCATAGACTTTGGTGGCAACTTAAAAAAAGAAGCCATGGCATTTAAAAGAGGTCCCAGCACATCAATAACAGGTACGTTTTTTTCTGTAGCTTTTAACCCAATAAACTCCCTGAGATCAGGAGAAACAATCGTATAGACAACAAAGTCATGGTGGATTGCTGCATCTTCAAAAATAGCTTCAATTTGTGCTTTAGTGCGAATATTTTTATAACGAGTAAAATAAATTTCTTTGTCAGAAAATTGTACAATAGCAGCTTTTGTGATTTGAGAAGCCGTCTCTCCTGTGCCATCCGATAAAACTATAATTCGCAATTCTTTATTTTTTTCTTCTTCCATAGTTATTCTATTTTGTCGCACTTACATCACTTTAAATGCTTTTGAGAAACAATTTACTTGATTTTGTGGAGTACGGCCACACAAAACGGAAAGTACTCCTGAAATAGCAAGTCTTGCCATATTTACTCTTGCATTTTTTGTAGCACTACCCAAATGAGGAAGCACAAATATTTTTCCGTGTTTTCTTAAAGCCTCATTTAAATTTGGCTCATTACAAAATACATCTAGTGCAGCTCCAGCAAGCCTTTTTTGGCTTAAGGCACCTAACAAAGCTCTCTCATCCACAATTTCTCCTCTCGCAGTATTAATAAGAAAAGCTCCTTTTTTAAGGCACTCAAATACTTGCCGATTAAACAACCCTTTTGTTTGTAAAGTAAGTGGACAGTGAATAGAAATAAAATCAGATGTTTTGAGGAGTTGATGAAAAGAAAGCTTTGAATATTGGAGGTGATTTTCACCATGCGGCGAAAAATAACTTACTTCCATCCCCAATGCTTTTGCCTTTTTTGCAACTTCTTTTCCAATCCTGCCCATCCCTACAATTCCTAAACGAGCACCACTCAGTTCTGTGCCTAAAAGAAGTTTTGGGTCCCACCCTTTAAATGCACGAGCAGCAACCATCTCATAGCCTTCCTTAAAACGTCTTGCTACTGCAAACATCATTGCAATAGTGTACTCAGCGGTAGCATTCGTTAAAACATCCGGAGTATTACATACAGCAATGTGCCTTTTTGTTGCCTCATGGACATCAATATTGTTCACACCTACTGCATGGTTTGAAATCACTTGCAACCCTGGCGCCTGATCTAAAAAGAAAGAATCAACAACATCGGTTAAAAGCGTAACGACTCCTTTTGCTTTTGAAAGAAACCTATTTTGGCTCAGTGTTTTTTTTAAATTTGTATTTTGCGAATGAATTTTAACTTGAGCTACTTTATGAAGCTTAATCCACAAGGGATCTTTGGGATCAATTGCTGGCATACAAGAAAGTAGCACAAGAGGCTTCATTATCATATTGTGTCAGATTTGCGTCGCAATTTGTCGCCTACACATCGGGCATTGTCACTTGCGCTTCCTGCGCGCGTTCCAGCTGTGCATTCTCCGGCAAATCCTCCGGATAAATACTCTGCTACTTTCTTAAAAAAATCTGGTTTTTTTTCAGGGAATAGAAACCACTCAATGTACTTTGTCGCTTTCCCATTCCTCTCAGTCACGTTTACATTGGATCTTCTCGCATGTACGTCACGTACAGGCTCCGGCTGCAAACGTTCCGGCTGTAAACGTTCCGGCTGGAAAAGCTCCGGTTTTTGTGGAAAAGTTTTAAAAAAAGTTTTTTGTTTTTTTGCAAGTTGCCTTGTCGCAATCACTATTTTTTCATGGCATTCTTGCAGCGTGCACTTGCCTTGCACAAATTCCACAACTTGCTTATATCCAACACAAAACATACTTTTAGGAATTTGAGGGTTAGAATTCAATAAGTTTTTTGTTTCTTGAACCAGTCCTTTTTCAAACATTTTATTTGTACGCTCTATAATCCGTCTTTCCAAATCAATCTTAGCACGATCAACTCCCAAAACAGGAACCATGTAAGGCAGCTGCATTGGATTTTGTTTTTCAAGAATCTGACTTAGTGGAGTTTTTGTAGTTTCAATAATTTCCAAAGCTCTAATCACCCGATATTGATCTTGTGGCATGAGCTTTGCCGCATAAGCAGGATCTAAACTTTGTAGTCTCTTGTAAAGCTCTTCCGAAGTTTTAGTCTCAAGTTCTTTGCGTATTTTAGGTTGCGTAGGTGGTGCATCCCAAACTCCAAAAAGCAGTGCCTTTAAATAAAATCCCGTGCCACCGACAATGATAAGATTTTTATTTTCTAAAACATACTGTTCAATCAATGGAGCTGCATAACGGACATAATCACCTGCAGTAAAACTTTGATCAATATCTACTAAATCCACTCCAAAGTGCAACACACCTTGCAGCTCTTTCATAGAAAATTTTGCAGTTCCAATGTTTAAGTTTTTGTATACGAGAAGAGAATCACAACACAAGATTGAAGCGTCGTGCTTTTTTGCAATTTCAATGGCTATTTCACTTTTCCCAGAAGCTGTAGGCCCTACTATTGCTAAAAGTGCCATAAGCTAGGAACGTTTAAAAAATTTTTCAATTTGATCAAAGTTTAATTTGATACTTGCAGGTCTGCCGTGGGGACAATTTAAGGAATGTTCTGTGCATTCCATTTGCTCAAGTAATTTTTTTGCTTCAAACGAAGATAAAGTCTGACCCGCCCGAATGCTGCTATGGCAAGCTGCTGTAGAAAATACACGGTCTAATTTTTTTGACAAAAGAGTTGGATCCTTGATGTCTATAATTTCTAAGTCTGCTCTTAAAGACTCTAGCAAAATCTCAAAGAGGTCCTTTGCTTTTAAGGGATCCAAATCCTGTGGAGAAGAACGCACAAGCAAACAATTCTCTCCAAATGCATCTATTTCATATCCAAATTTTAAAAACCATTCTTGATAATCCAAAGCAAGTGCTACAGTTTCAGTGGTGCATTTTATAGTTATTGCCACCAAAAGTAGCTGAGCCTTTAGACCTGAATTTAAAAATTCATTTTTAATACGCTCATAGTTAATGCGTTCATGAGCTGCGTGCTGGTCTATAACCACAAGCCCATCATGATCTTGAAAAAGCAGATAAGTATTTTTTAGCTGCCCAATATAGTGAATCTTTGTGGCTATAGAATTTGTACTCCTTTTTGTCGCAAGCATGTCCTGTGCATGCTCCGCCTGAAAATCCGACATAATGTCATGAGGATTAGCAGCTGGAGCATTCACAGGATGGGAATGCGATAAATTTGCTGGAGCATGCACGGCAGGCGACAAAAAAGAATGCAAATCTGACACGGTACTTGGGGTGCTTATTTGTGGAGAGCTGGCGCGCAAATTTAGTGGTTCGCTATAACTTGTTGCATGCGCACTGGAACTGCTGGCGCTATCGCGCTCGACATTCGCAAACCCTCCAGACGTCTCCATGTATTTTTGTTTGTATAGAGCAGAATCAACATTGAAAATTTTTTCTTGAAAAAAATCTTTTTGTAATTCCGTTTTATGATGTCCAACTAAGTAAGAAGACTGATCGGGCTTTTTTAAAGCTTGAGCAATGGTATTGTAAATTACTTGAAAAGTATCTTGTGGCTTTCGAAATCGCACCTCACTTTTTGCAGGATGAACATTAACATCCACATTTTGCACAGGCACTTCAATCTTCAAATAAAGCTTTGGAAATTCTCCTTCCATTAAAGTTGGTTTAAAAGCATTCATCACAGAGCGACTTAAAAGTTTATCTTTCACCACTCTACCATTCACACTGAAATACAACGCATTTAAAGTTTGTGCTCTTTCATGAGGACTATACCAGACTTGTATTGAAGTATCTTCAAAGCAAGCATCTAATATGCTAAGCTCTTTTGACTTTAAAACTGCACTAACTCTTTCATTATATTTTGTCGCATTCACATTGGAGCTACTCACTTTTTCTCCCGCACCAAGTGTGCGGGTGGCGCGCTCGACATGTGAATGCTCCGGCTGATTTTGTCTTGCTAAATATTCTAGAGTTTTTTTACCTTCGTTAATTAGAGTAAACTGCACTTCTGGATTACACAATGCTAAGCGATCTACAAGATCTCGAATCCCATTCATTTCAGAGGTTTTAGATTTTAGAAATTTTAAGCGAGCAGGAACATTATAAAAAAGATCCTCAACACTCACTCGTGTTCCATTTTGGTTTTTGTGGTCATTATATTGTGTCGAATTTATTGAATGTAAATTCTCCGGAAAACAAGGGGCACCCATTTGTTCTTTTAAAAGCTTGCCCCCCTCCAAGTAAACCCTCTTCCCATTTTGCTCTTTTCGATGGGTTTCTAAAGTAAATCTAGAAACACTTGCAATACTTGGCAGGGCTTCTCCTCGAAATCCTAAGGTATGAATCCCCCACAGATCTTCAAGATCTTTAATCTTGCTTGTGGCATGCCTTTCTAGAGCTAAAAGTACTTCAGAATCTGCAATTCCAACTCCATTGTCTTGAACTGTAATTCGTTTTTTCCCAGCATCTTCTATTTCAATTTGGATGTGTGTTGCTTTTGCATCTAGCGCATTTTCTACAAGTTCTTTTACAACTGAATAAGGTCGCTCTACGACTTCACCTGCTGCAATCTTTTGCGCTAGCTCAGAAGACAAAATTTGAATATTTTGCATATTATTTTTCACACACAAGTTTCCTGATAGCACTTGTGATACTAGGCAAAAATACTGGATTTTGTAAAGTAAGAACTATTCCTCTAAAAAGAATGAGCAAAGAGTTCTTATACTAACCAATAAGGGAAAAATAAAATCTCTTTGCCTTTATCCCAGTATGGAAGGCCTCCGTAGAGGATAATTCCAAAACGAGACCTTTTAAGCTTTAAAAACTGGAACATCATTTGTGTATTAATTTGAGAAATTTGATTTGTTGCTTTCACTTCAATTGGAATATACTCATTTGCTTTTTTTATCACAAAATCAATCTCACCAGGAAGATACTTGATTTTACCTTGAGCATCTTTTGTATGAGGTTTGTAATAACTAAGTTCTAACTTCAGTGGTTCTTGGTTTAATAAAGATAAAATCTGTGTATGTGCAATACCTTCAATGCGGCTACCACGAATTTGTGCAAGATCAGTTTGAGCAGAAAGATACGTGACAATGCCCGGGTCAATATAAGAATAGACTGTCAAATAGGATTTTCGATCTTCTTCGAATAAAACAGGTTTTTTTAAAACAAGGTAACCATGATTAATTAATTCATCAATAGTCTTATTAATAACTTCACGTCTTCGGATGCGTGTCTTGTTCATGATGTTTTTGTACGTAAATTCTCGGCTATGAATCAAAGCCAGTTCAACTTTTACAACTTCTGACAAACTTTCATTCGAGGTATTCATGAGTTCAAAACCACGTTCTACAACCTTTCTAATTTCAAGCAAACTATCGCGCTGTGAACTAGCCAAATGTGCTAATGGAAGTCCACCTATTGTCAAATAGCGATCTATAATTTTTTCAAAGTAAGCTACTGAGTCAACCTCAAGTTTTATTTCGCTAGGATCCAGTGACTCAAAAAGTAAGTTTTGAAAAAGCTGCATATCTTTATTTCGAATAAATCCCTCGTGTAATAAAATTTCTGGAAGTGAAAAGGGCTGAAGCTCTAGAAAATCCGCACGTCTTTGCAATCGTTTTTTTGCAATGCTATTGAGATAAGCTGGATTTGACCCAGATATTATAAATGCAGCTTTTGTGTGGTCAAAAGCATATTTAATCGCATCAAAAATTTCTTCACATTTTTGAACTTCGTCGACAAAAATTAGAGCAGGCTTTGTCGTTTTTGATCGAATGTCTTCGTTAAAATATCTGGTATTAGCAAGAATTTGACTTCGGAATTGAACATCGTCTCCGGTATATTCAAAAATCTGATACTTTTCAGCAAGACTTTTGAGTGCTTCTTGAATTAACGTGGTCTTTCCAGAAGAGACAATTCCAGAGAGAACTAGCCCTGCAGGAGGATTGGCTAAGATTTTTCTAATTAAAACATCCTGTAATTTCCTGTAGATAGCCATGCGTTTTCTATTATACACATTTTCTAGTAGATTATCAATATAATGTTACATATTTTATGTACTTTATATACGCATTTTAGTATTCACTTGATTATTTTTTTCTTCGGTAATCTCCAGAAGACAACCACTTTTCAATAAAACAATAAATAATAATAAAAAGGTAGCGACTGCCCATTTCACGAATTTTAAATTTTGAAATTCCTTCCTTGCGATTAATCCATGTATTGGGAACAACACTGTAGGTATATCCACGGACAATGGCTTTCAATGGTAACTCCACTGTTAAATTAAAGTGATGGCTTAAAAAAGGTTTCAATCCTTCAATGACACTCCGTCTGTACATCTTAAAAGCATTGGTGACATCATTGTATTTGAGCTGAAAAAGAAGTTGGATGAAAATATTTGCAACTCGATTCAGTGCTAACTTTAACCACGGGTATTCAATAACAGTAGAGCCTTTTATAAAACGGGATCCAAACGCGCATTCGTAACCTTTTTCGATTTCCCTAAAAAATCGAACAATATCCTGAGGCAAGTCCGATCCATCTGCCATGACAACAGCAACGATATCTCCTTTAAAGACTTCGAGTCCTGCTCTTACAGCAAAACCAAATCCAGGAGGACCTGAATTTTGAGTGGGTTGTAATTTTAAAATATCTCCTTGGAGTGTACTTAAAACCTCTCTTGTGTTGTCCGTACTATGGTCATCGACAACAACGATTTCATAATCTATTGAGTGTTTTTCTAGTTCTGCCTTTAAATCTAAAATGGTTTTTTGAAGAGTTTTTGCTTCATTGTGTGCAGGAATAACTAGGGAAAGCATTAATTCGTGTTACCGGCTTTATTTGTCAGTGCAAAATCAACCATCTCTTTTAACATATTCAAAAGTGAGTACCGATAAGACCACTCAGGGTAATGTTTTTGAAATTTTCGAACATCACTCACCCACCAAATGTGATCCCCAGCGCGCGCTTGATCAATTAGTTCATAATTTAGTTTTTTATGTGTCAGCATCTCGATGTGCTCTATAGCTTCAAGCATAGAACAATTGCTGTACCGAGAGCCACCCATATTATAAACTTCTCCACTCTTTGGATTTTGGAAAAAATACCAAAATGCAGAAATCAAATCATAACTGTGGATGTTATCTCTCACTTGCTTTGCTTTATATCCATAAATTGTATAGGGCTTTTCTTCAACAGCACAATCCACCAAATACGCTAAAAATCCATGCAGTTCTGCTCCTGAGTGTGCAGGACCTGTCAGACATCCACCTCTAAAAACGCCTGTTTTTAGACCAAAATAGCGCCCATATTCCTGGCAAAGCAGATCTGCAGCTAGTTTCGAGCACCCAAAAAGACTGTGTTTTGATTGATCAATCGACATTGACTCATCAATTCCAAAACGTGCATAAGGATGATTTTCTGTCAGTTCCCACCTTTTTTCATTTTCAACAAGAGGAAGAAAATTAGGCGTATCCCCATATACTTTATTGGTACTTGTAAAAAGAAATGGGATTTCAGGACAATGCTTTCTAGTGGCTTCCAGCAAATAAAGTGTTGCTGTTGCATTAATAGAAAAATCAGTAAGTGGTTCTTTCGCGGCCCAGTCATGGCTTGGCTGAGCAGCGGTGTGAATAATTACTTTAATTTCAGAGCTGTACTCTTTAAATACCTTCTCAATTCCTGATTGATCTCGAATATCTATATCCATAGGTTTAAAACGTGGACATTCTTTTTTAAGCTTTTCTTGATTCCATCGAGTAGAGGCATTTTCTCCAAAAAAATAACTGCGCATATCATTGTCAATTCCAAGAATCTCAAAACCTTTTCCGTGGAAAAACCGAACTGCTTCAGAACCGATAAGACCAGATGAACCTGTAATCAAAGCAATACTCATGGAAAAACCACCTCAAGCTCGGCACGATGGGATTTTAACCAATATAAAACCTGTTCCATTATTTCTTTTACAGAAACAGTAGGTTGCCACTGAAAATCTTTTTCTACTAACGAATGGTTGGTTACATAATATGGAACATCTGTTTTGTGCGTAGACGCAGCACTTCCGATATTCAGTTCTTTTCCTGTCAATTGCTGGCAAAGCCTTGTCAGTTCACAAAGAGAAATCGAGTTTTTAAATCCTCCACCAACATTATAGACTTGCCCTGCCCAATTTTGATTTTTTTCAAACTGCAATTCTAAAAGCTTAAACAAGTCTTCTGGATGCAAGAGATCCCTGACTTGAAATCCCTTTCCACCAAAACCCGTGTATTCGAGGTTTCCACCAAGAAAGTGCCGAACCATCCACAAAGAAAATACACCTTGGTCTACTTTTCCCATTTGCCAAGGCCCACAAATGACACTGCAGCGGTTTATAAGAGCTTTTAACTGATAGGCATAAACATATTCTTCAATGAGCATTTCAGAACTTAACTTTGTTGTGCCGTAAAATGATCGCACGCCTTTTGTAGAAAAAGTCTCAGATATCCCACGAAAAAGTGGCTCTGGATCTAGTCTTGTTTTCCCTTCTTGGAGTGGAATTTTTAAAAGTTCTGGGAGTGAATACACTCGAGAAGTAGATAAAAACAAAAAAGCACCGCAGTGCTGTCTAGCAAACTCAAGGCAATTTACAGTTCCAAAAAGGTTCGTTTGGATTGCATACTGCGCGCTGTCGCCTTTTGCACCAACCACAACAGACGGGTCTGCAGAAGCTTCAATAAAAAGATCAAAACTTTTCTGAGAAAGGGCTCCAAAATCAGTTTGGGATCGAATGTCTCCGTGACAAAATTCCACATTCCAAGATTTAAGCCTAGGAATATTGAGTTCTGATCCACGACGCTTCAAATTATCAAAAACTACTATTTGTGCTTGAGGATATTTTGTTCGATACAAACCTGCCAAGGATGATCCAACAAAACCTGCCCCACCTGTTATGAGAATACGCATGTTGGTTTATCTATAGCGTGACTGTAAGAGCGTGACCACAAGATTTTGTCTCACCAAATTTTTTTGTAGTTAAGTGTTTATGCTGATAAATTTGAAAAGTATTATCTCGCTACCAACTTAAATGCAATATCTCGGATTATTTTCTAACGTAATTTCAACTGTTAAAAAACAGTTTGACAATGTAATTACTTTGTGATTACAATAGAAGCATGAAGTTGAAAATTGTTTCAATAGGAAACTCGCAAGGAGTTCGGTTACCAAAACCTCTTTTGGAGCAGACTGGAATTGCGGGAGAAGTAGAAATTGAAATAGATGGTAACACTCTGATTTTACGTTCAACTAAGAAATCTCCACGGCAAGATTGGGGTAAGGCATTTCAACTCATGTCAGAACAAAGAGAAGATCAATTACTCGATACGAAACACATAAATACTGATTGGGATCAGGATGAGTGGGAATGGAAATAAAACGATTTGACGTAATTTTAGTCGAATTAGATCCAACTCAAGGAAGCGAGATTAAGAAAACACGTCCTTGTCTTGTTGTTTCTCCAGATGAAATGAATCAATATTTACAAACTTTAATTGTTGCTCCCATGACAACGAAGGGGAGAGCATACCCAACCCGAATTTCGTGTTCATTTCACGGAAAAGTTGGACAAATAGTTCTAGACCAACTTCGGACAATTGATCGAAAACGCATTGTCAAAAGACTTGGGATAATAGACACGAAGATCCAGCGAGTCGTGTTATCCGTGCTTGCAGAACTTTTTGCTGCCTAAGAGTTCATCTAAAACCATCCACAACAAGCACCCTACTTTTAGCGTAATTTTAATTTTTTCTTTTTTTGTTTTGGAACCTTTCCAATTCTAACATCACCTTCTAAAATCAAATGACATGCCCTAAGTACGGACTCTTCAAAATCTGCGTCATCTATTGGTAGTACTTGCCATCCTGTAGGACCAGGTCCAAATACAGAAATGGAATGCATCTTTGGAAAATCTTTTCTCAAACTTTCGTGGTGCTCTAGTGTTGTAGCAATCCAAACTCCATTATCTTGTTTTTCAGTTTCTTTTTCTCGCAAGATCAGTACGATTTTTTCTCCAACATAAACCGCTGTGCACCCAAACATAGGCTTTGTGAAAGGGTCTAGGGGAGCAAGTTCATCCATGGCAAATTCAAATGGGATTGGTTTAGATTTTATAACCATTATTTTCTCTGAGTTACGAGAATAATACTATATAAATATATAAGAACGCATCTAAGAAAGGTTAGATTTTAGACAGTGCTCAACGCAATTATACGTTTCTCACTAAAAAATAGACTCACCGTCTTGCTTGTGGCCTCTGGCATGATGGCATATGGAGTTTGGATCAGCACAAACCTTCCAGTTGATGTATTTCCAGACTTAAACCGACCAACGGTTTCTGTACTCACTGAAGCCCACGGGCTTGCTCCAGAAGAGGTTGAAACACTTGTTACCCTCCCAATTGAAACAGCACTCAATGGAACGCCTGGTGTTATTCGAATCCGTTCATCAAGCGGTATAGGAATTTCTATTATTTATGTTGAGTTTGATTGGGGAACAGACATCTTTCGAAACCGTCAGTTTGTATCTGAACGCTTACAACTCGTAAGAGATCGCTTACCACAAGAAATGACTCCGGTCATGGGTCCCATTTCCTCCATCATGGGTGAAATTCAGTTTGTGGGTTTAACTTCTGAGAATGTTGTACCTATGGAGCTCCGGACGCTTGCGGATTGGAGTGTGCGTCCACGACTCATGACCATTCCAGGCATTAGCCAAGTCATTGCAATGGGGGGTCAGATCAAGCAGTATCAGATTCTCGTCTCAAGTAACAAACTTCAAAAAAAAGGGATCTCTCTTGAGGATCTGAAACACGCGCTCTCCGAGATCAGCGAAAATACCACGGGTGGGTTTATTGATCTGGATAGCAAAGAATTTTTGATTCGCCCTCTGGGTCGAGTAGATTCCATCGAGCAGATTGAAAACTCTGCAGTAGGTCTGCATTTGGGTAAACCTGTTTTAGTAAAAGACATAGCCGAAGTAAAAATCGGACCCCGCATCAAACGTGGTGAAGCAAGTATTAATGGCAAACACTCTGTAATCCTGACTATTCAAAAACAACCAGGCACAAGCACTATTGAGCTTACTAAAAAAATTGATACCCTGCTTACTGATCTTGAAAAAACTCTCCCCAAAGGGGTTAAAATCGAAAGAGATCTTTTTAAGCAATCGAAATTTATTGAAGCTTCGATTTCTAACGTTGAAGAAGCACTTCGGGATGGCGCCATCATGGTTGCCATTGTGCTGTTTTTATTTCTCATGAACGCGAGGACCACAACAATTACACTCATTACCATCCCACTTTCTCTTTTAATGACAGCAATCGTTTTTAAGATCATGGGTCTTAGCATTAATACAATGACCCTGGGAGGGCTTGCTGTAGCTATAGGTGAGCTCGTAGATGATGCCATTGTAGATGTGGAAAACGTATTTAGAAGACTCCGTGAAAACATCAAGGCAACCAGTCCAAAATCCGCACTGCGAGTGATTTATGAGGCATCCTCAGAAGTCAGAAATTCGATTGTTTTTTCTACAATCATTGTCGTTCTTGTTTTTATCCCACTTTTTGCCTTAGGAGGAATTGAGGGAAGACTTTTTACTCCACTTGGAGTAGCATATATTATCTCGCTCGTTGCATCTTTAATCATATCACTCACTGTAACACCCGTGCTTTGCTCCTATTTGTTACCTCAAGCAAAAGCCACTCAACAACATAAAGATGGACTGCTGGTACGAACTCTTAAAGACTTTGATCGAAAGATTTTGACTCGTACGATGAAACACCCTTTTGCCATCTTAGGTGGATGCACACTACTTCTTGTAGGAGCGCTTTTGCTTCTCCCTTTGATGGGAAGCAACTTTTTGCCCGCTTTTAACGAAGGGACAGCAACTGTTGGCATTGCTGCCGCACCAGGGATCTCACTTGCTGCATCTGATGAACTTGGAACAAAGATTGAAAAAGCCATGCTTTCAATTCCAGAAGTAAAATCTACGATTCGCAGAACAGGACGAGCGGAAATGGACGAGCATGCAGAAGGCGTACACTGGAGTGAGATTGACGTAGACTTCAAAGAAAACGGAAGACCCAAACCCCTTGTCCTTCAGGAACTGCGTGAGAAAGTAGAAAAAATTGGTGATATTTATGTGAACATAGGCCAGCCGATTAGCCATAGGCTTGACCATTTACTCTCAGGAGTGCGCGCTCAAATTGCAGTGAAAGTTTTTGGGTCAGAGCTCACTGAGCTGCGAAGGCTTGGAGCAATGATTGAAAATGTGATGAAAACAATTCCTGGGATTGTCGATCTTCAACTTGAGCCTTTAGTGCTTATCCCTCAACTTAAAATAGCAATCGATCGGGATGAAACCGCAAAAGTTGCAATCAGACCAGGTACACTAGCTCAAGATTTGGAAATGGCTCTCAATGGTGTAACAGTAGGTCAATTTCTTGAAAGCCAGCGCATCTATGACATCTTCATGCGCCTGGATAATAGTTCTCGCATTGATTCTGAAGCAATTAAATCCACCCTTGTAAAAACGCTGCCAACGGGTCAACTCATTCGTGTTGGGGATGTTTCAGAAGTTTATCAAGGAACGGGTCCCAACATGGTTAACCGTGAGGACATGCAACGACGAATTGTCGTTTCAGCAAATTCGCAAGGCAGAGACTTGGGTAGTCTTATTAAAGAAATTCAAACTAAAATTGCTGAGAAAGTAAAATTTCCAACAGGATATTTTGTTACTTATGGGGGACAATTTGAGAGTCAGCAACAAGCTTCAAAGCTTTTATTATTTTTAGGTACGCTATCCCTTGTTGGAATTTTTTTAGTTCTTTATTTTCATTTTAAATCAATAGCTTTTACACTTCAAATTATGCTCAACGTACCACTTGCTCTTATCGGGAGTATTGTTGCGATTTATTTAACTGAACGGGTGCTATCCGTAGCTACCCTTGTTGCGTTCATTACACTTTGTGGAATTGCTAGCCGAAATGGCATTATGATGATCAGTCACTACATCCACCTCATCAAAGAAGAAGGAGAACCATTTAGCGAACACATGATTATTCGAGGGTCACTAGAGCGCTTAGTGCCCGTTCTGATGACAGCTTTTTCAGCAGCTCTTGCTCTCATCCCCCTTCTTCTCTCAAAAGGGACCCCAGGCAAGGAAATCCTTTACCCTGTGGCTGTTGTTATCGTGGGTGGACTTTTTTCATCCACCCTACTTGATATTATTGTAACACCTACTATTTTTTATCGTTTTGGGAAAAGATCAGTTGAAAAACTAATCAAAGCTCAAAATCAATCATTAGCGAAAGGAGACGATTTATGACGAAGCTTTTTATTATCCAGATCATTACAGTAATTTTTTCAGTTCTAGTACTAGCACATGACGGAGGTCACGGACCGAAACTTACCGACACAGCAAAACTAGGAGGCATTGTTGCTCCCCTCATGGATGCGAAAAATATGAAAAATGGTGCAAAAATGGAGGTGGCTTATAAAGCAGAACTTGTGCGCTCCGAAGATGGCACAGCTCGTATTTATCTATACGACAAGGCAATGAACCCACTTGATCTTACAAAATTTGATAAAACAGCTAATGGCGTAGTTGAATTTAAGAAAAATAAAAAATGGAAGAAACTGCCATTTACTCTCAGCCAAGAAGAAGGCTGCTTTGCAGGAAAAGCCCCAAAAGCAAATGCCAAACCGTTTAATATAGATATCATTATTAAAGAAGGGACTCGTGAACTCTTCGTGGCATTTGACAATCTCGATTAAGGGATCGGATGGCTGGAATATTTACATTTTTACAACTTCTTATCACATTAAGTGTTGCAGCTGCGCAGTCAGAGAGCGTAATAAATGTCTCTTTTGAGGACTTGCCTAAACTCATTCGAGAACGCAATCGGAACGTGACGGGTACTGCTCAATTTGTTGGAGCTGCGGAAGTCCGTACTGGGCATCTTTTGCGATCTTATCTTCCCACATTAAAAACAGCGGCAGGTGGAGAGGCATTTCAAACTGGGCCGTACAGTACCATGGCCCAGCCCTATGGTGAAATTGAAGCAAGCATTAACCTCTACCGTGGTGGAAAAGATCTCTTGGAGGAAAGCATTCGCACTTCTCATATCCAAATTGCAGAATCAAACTCAAAAAAAATCTTTCTTTCTGAACTTACAGAAGCAAGAAAGACCTATTGGACTTTAGTTTTCATGCACGAGATGATTGCAGAACTCAAGGAGGCCGTTCAGCAAAACGAACAAAACTTAGCAATGGCAAATCGCCGGATTGAGCGGGGACTTGGCACAGAGACTGATCGGCTTGAATTCCAAATCTATCATTCACAGCTGGAAGAAGAAATTGAAAGTCTTCAACATGGCCTTAAACTGGTACAAATTCGTTTTGCAGCTTTGATTGGATTTGATCAAGACACACAATTTAAAACAATAGAGAAAATAATCCATGAACACGATGAAGCAATCCTTGCAACAAAATATGATCCAACCACCCATCCTGATGTAAATTTTGCTAAGGCAAATTATAAAATTTTCAGCGTACAAAAAAGCCAAGCCAACCGTTGGTGGACACCATCTCTAGATGTCTATGGAGGATATTTTCTTTATACCTTAAGAGATCGAGACTCTCTTTCTCAGCGAGATAGATTTGATTTAGCAGGAGGAATAAAACTAACTTTTGAACTATTCGATGGATACCAATCCAAAACCAATGCAAACTCGTTTGCTCTTCAAGCCCAAGGCTACGAACAGTTAGCTACCCAGCGAGCAAGAACAGCAGGGGCTCAAGTCGAAGTAGCAAAAGAAGATTTAAAGCATGACCACGACCTCATCCATTGGGCAGAGCAGAGAATCATCCAAGGAAAAAAATATTTAGATCGAACTCGAGACGAATACAATCGTGGCGTAAAAAACTCAATCGACGTTCTAGGAGCTGCACAAAAATATATGGCTTTTAAACGACAATACGCCGAGCGCAGGCGAGATTTTCAGATTACAAAAAGTGGATTATTAGCTTTAATTGAACAATGAAAAAAATACTTAATATTTTGTCGCATGTACATCACGTACATGTACATTGGATCTTGCCGCATGCACATCACGTACATGCTCCGGTCTGGATAATGCAGAAAAAAGTTCTGCTTAGTATTTTGTGTGCGGGGTTTTTGCTTCTGACGCTTCCTTTTGCAAATAAGCCATTACATGGAGGAAGAAGCGGGGAAAGGCAAGGCCAAACAGGTGGGATTATCCGCACCTACTGCGAAGAGCCTGAGCGGTTTTTTTTAAAAGGTCCGCAAGTACACTATGGGAACAATCCTTTTAATTTAGAACTAACATTTTTTGAATGGGTTCAAGGTAAAATAGCATATGCCATCGATGGCCCTGAATGTGATTCTGTTGAAACTGTTGGTAAAGTTTTTAGTTCTTTAGTCTCTGTAGTAGGAATTCTTGCACTCCTATTTTTTGTAACACATCTTTGGGGATGGAAGAGCGGACTCCTATCAGGACTTCTTTTAGCTACAGATAGTTTGTGGCTTCGCTACTCCACTTACACCATGATTGACACACGAGTCATGACCTGTGCACTTTGTGCACTTTTGTTTTCAGCAAAAAGAAAACCTGTTTTAGCATTTGTGTTTTGGTCTCTTACACTTTTGCAACGACCTCAAGTATTCTCCTTTGCTGCCCCATTTTGGTTTGTTTTAGAACTTAGAGATTATTTAAAAACTAAAAAAATTCCTCCAATTGGAATAATCGCCTCTGTTGGATGCGCGGCAGTCATTGGATATGGATATTACCTCTGGAGCTGTAAACTCAATGCAGAATCAGATTTACCTTGGATTCAGTGGATGGGCCCAAGAGTACAAAAATGGTTTTTTGGAACTTGGGAAGAAAGATTTAGTTTTATTTTCTTTAAAAATTCTGCTTTAGACTGGCTCAGACGATCTAGCTTAACAATCGCGCTGCCTGTTTTAATTGTATTGTGGAAAACATTTTTAAAACCATCGATTGTATTGAGAGAAATCTTATGGCGTTCTTTGCCTTATCTTTTAGGAATGCTCTCTTATACCTTTGTTTTTCACCATGTTTTTATTGTCCATGAACATTATGCTTTGCCCCTAAATGTAGGATTTGCTTTTACTACAGCTGGTGTCATTGGATTTCTATTCACTAAGCTTTGGGAGAAAAAATCCTGGAAATTAGATTCTATCTTAGCTGGTATTGCATTGCTGGGTGCTGTAGCCTTACCAGTAGTCACTAGTTTAAATGAACATTGGAAGTTTTATAAAGATATTAACAACCCTCACTCCCCAAATTTAATTCAAAATTGGAATATCCAGATTTTTCCTGAGAAAAGAAAACTTGTAGTCATAGCTGGGCTAGAATCCGGCAGAGATCTTATTGCGCTTTATAACACTAAACAAAGAGGATTTATGTGGTGTGCAAAAAATCCTCAATTTGCACCTCGTGCTTTTTGGAAAGCTCATGGAGTCCAGTATGTGGCTTGGGCAAAGGTGACAGATACAGGTGTGCTTAAATGGGAAGTAAGAACCATTGACGAAGAACTGAACTTTGCTCGAAAAATGGGGTGGTTGCTAAATGCAAGGGACTGGGGCGGGGAACGAGATGCATGGTCATCAAGACCTATGACAGAATGGGCCGCATTAGGAAGCCGTTCAGGTAAAGACCCCTGCGGTGATCCTAGTGATTTTGATCCAAGAAAGTGGTAAATTATTGTCTGGCAGGCACTAACTATTCATTGTTAACAGTATTGTCAACAATGATACCATGGTTTAAATGGGAAGATTACAATTGCCCTAGACTCGAAAACCTTGAAATTCTTTAAGGATTATGCCGGTAAGGCTGGTTTAAAGTATCAAAGGCTGATTCGAGAGGTTTTAAAAGGGTATGCCAGAAAATATGCTTAATGGTTTTATTGAAAATAAACCCAATCTAATTTTGTGAAGCCATCATCGGAAAAGCTCAGAACTCTCGACGTCTTGGTACGATGGTTAAAGATGCTCTAAAAACACGAGTGTTTAACACAAGCAGAAATCATACTTTTGGTATCGGATCGGCAAAACTGTCCCCCTATAATCATTTGATATTTAGTCGATAAAAGAAATGGGATATCACTCTTTATGAAAATTAAAGCATTTACCATTGCTATAGGAACGATCGTTTTAGGAGTTATTGGATTTTATCATTTCAGTTACGTAAAAAAATTAGAGCACAATCAGCAACAACAAGAATTCATGAGCGCTATAGAAAACGGACAGCAAACAAAAGTTTTAGAGTTTCTAAATAGCAAGAATATCAACCTTAACCAACTTATCTATGGGAATCTCGCCCTTACTTTAGCTGCTGAAAAAGGGGATATAAAAACGATTAATCTTTTACTTCAAAAAGGAGCAAATATTGATCTTCCAAATGCAAAAGGTTACAATCCCCTATTTATCGCCATTAAAAATGGGAACAGCTCACTAATTCATTTTTTGCTAGAAAACGGGAAAGCAAATCCCATTTTTAAAATACCAAGTGGATGGACTCCGCTACACATGCTTGCCTCAATCGGAAAAGAAGCCGATATAAAGTTCTTATTGAATATTCTAAAACGCATAACAAAAAATATTGATTTTAGAGATAAATATGGGATCACACCTCTCATGTATGCATCCGTAAAAGGACAAGCTGAACTCATAAAACTTCTCTTAGAAAGTGGTGCTAATCCAAATGCCAAGTCAAACACTAGAATGACTCCTTTATTGTTTCTTACTTCTGCTCGAACTGTAAATTTAAAAGGTGCTTTGTACTTAATTAAAAGTGGAGCTCAAATTAATCTTGCCGATCAAGATGGTCTCACTCCTTTGATGGCAGCAGCCTATAGAGGTCATGAAAGCTTAGTTGCACTACTCACGTCTAAAGGTGCAGATAAAAATATTAAAAACAATGCTGGTAAAACTGCTGCTGAATTAGCACATTCACGTGGAAATCGAAGAATAGCTGCTTTTTTAAGATAAGTTTTTATGAAATACTATTTGCATGGGGTATTTTTATTTCATTTTGCTTTCTGTACTAGCCTTTCCTATTTCTCTTGTTTTTGGTGAAGAAGTAAAACTCGATACTACAATTACACGCATTGATAAAAAAACAGTCCCTAAAGAAATCATCGACTATAAACTTATAGTAAAAAGTTCCAAATTCATTGACGATCCAGATGGTTCTAAAAAAATCTATGTTGTCATAGAAGGATCTTTTTATGAACCAGCAGGATGGAAACTTTTTAGTAATAATAAACCTGTCACTCTTAAGCCAAATAGAAAATTTTGGTTAGCAGCCTCTTTTCGGCCATACACAACAGAATTCTCACTCACAACACAAGGACCTAATGGAGAACTAAAATCAGGACAGTTTTTAATTAAAGTTACAGAAATAAAAGAACCTCCAAAATTAAGCTTTAACATTTTTCTTGGGATAACAAACAATCAATACAATGAAAGATCTCGTGCAGACTTCACTCAAACATCTTTTGATCTAGGACTCAATACTGCTTATTGGTTTGACTATCCCTCTTGGAATGTTGAGGGAGGCATGACTTCTGATGCTTTTGTTTTTTTATCGACAAATAAAAAAACTTCAGCAAATTTTTTTAAAATTTATGGACAGGTGGCTTATTCAACTCCACTTTTTTCACCAACTTGGACAATGAAATTAAATCTTGGATTTGAATATTTCGGCATGTTTAGTAAGAAAGGAACTTTTGGTTATTCGGGTTTAATTGTCCCTCAGTTATACCCTGCAATTAACAAACGAATAAAAAGCAGTGATATTTATGGGTATATTAAATATATGACACTAGCAAAGACCCTCACTTTAAAATCAAATGAAGCGGAATGGGGCGGAGGCTTAGGTTGGATTATCAATAAACCAAATTTTCATAAATGGATTTTCAGTTTAGACTATCTTGGATTGCAATATATAGCAGTTACAAACATATCTATTAAGATGAATGCCATCAGCTTGCGACTTGGTTATGGATTTTAATTACATTCTATAAATCGAAACCGCAGCCGCTGAAGTGATTAATATAAGGAATGATCCTGACGCATTATTTAATGCCATACTCCCAACTAGAGTTACACCAACACCCGCTGCCAGTGTCACATTAAAGGCTGCAAGATTTGCAGCTGTCATAATAACCCATGAACCAACCTGATAACCCGGCATCCCTGCAATAATGTTTGCTGCTGTATCTGTTGTCAAAGTTCGGGCAGTCGTTGGTGTAATAGTAAATATCGTACTATCTACCATTTGAGCAGCCGTGAGTGTTGCATTTGCATCAGCCAAAGATACTAATGCCCTGGTTTTCATTTTGGGCTGAGTTACAGCTGCATCAGCTAATTTTGCTGTAGTTATAGCACCATCATTAAGCTTAGCAGTTGTTACCGAACCATCTGCGAGCTTTGTCGATGTTACTGAACTATCAGCTAAATCAGCAGAAACGATCGTACCATCAAAAATATCGGCAGATACAATCGTTGCATCAAGGATTATTGCTGATGTCACTGCACCTGCAGCTAAATCACCAGCAGCAATCGTTGCATCAAGGATTTTGGCAGTAGTCACTGCATCAGCGCCAAGATCGCCAGCTGCAATCGTACCATCAAGGATTTTAGCAGTAGTCACTGCATCAGCGCCAAGATCGCCAGCTGCAATCGTACCATCAAGGATTTTGGCAGTGGTCACTGCATCAGCGCCAAGATCGCCAGCCGCAATCGTACCATCAAGGATTTTAGCAGTAGTCACTGCATCTGCTGCCAAGTCTCCTGCTACAATCGTGGCATCTAAAATTTCGTTAGTTGTTACTCCACCCGTGGTAATATCAGCTGCAGCAATTGTTCGATCAAGGATTTTTGCACTCGTCACCGCATCTGCAGCTAAGTCTCCTGCTACAATTGTTGCATCAAGAATTTTTGCACTCGTCACTGCATCTGCTGCCAAGTCTCCTGCTACAATCGTTGCATCTAAAATTTCGTTAGTTGTTACTCCACCAGTGGTAATATCAGCTGCAGCAATTGTTCGATCAAGAATCTTTGCTGATGTCACTGCATCTGCTGCCAAGTCTCCTGCTACAATTGTTGCATCTAAAATTTCGTTAGTTGTTACTCCACCTGTTGTAATATCAGCTGCAGCAATTGTTCGATCAAGAATCTTTGCTGATGTCACTGCGTCTCCAGCAAGGTCAGCAGCTGCAATCGTACCATCAAAAATATCAGCTGAAACTATTGTTTCATTAAGAATCTTTGCTGATGTCACCGCATCTGCAGCTAAATCTCCTGCTACAATCGTTGCATCTAAAATTTCGTTAGTTGTTACTCCTCCAGTGGTAATATCGGTAGCTGCTATCGTACGATCTAAAATTTTAGCACTCGTTACTGCATCTGCAGCTAAGTCTCCTGCTACAATCGTGGCATCTAAAATTTTAGCACTCGTTACTGCGTCTGCAGCTAAGTCTCCTGCTACAATTGTTGCATCTAAAATTTCGTTAGTTGTTACTCCACCTGTTGTAATATCAGCTGCAGCAATTGTTCGATCAAGAATCTTTGCTGATGTCACTGCATCTCCAGCAAGGTCAGCAGCTGCAATCGTGCCATCAAAAATATCAGCTGAAACTATTGTCTCATTAAGAATCTTTGCTGATGTCACTGCGTCTGCTGCCAAGTCTCCTGCTACAATTGTTGCATCTAAAATTTCGTTAGTTGTTACTCCTCCAGTGGTAATATCAGCTGCAGCAATTGTTCGATCAAGGATTTTTGCTGATGTCACTGCATCTGCAGCTAAGTCTCCTGCTACAATCGTGGCATCAAGGATTTTTGCACTCGTCACCGCATCTGCTGCCAAGTCTCCTGCTACAATCGTGGCATCTAAAATTTTTGCACTCGTCACTGCATCTGCTGC
>Ga0213870_1000050_pt1 | contig 61525 bp, 80 predicted proteins | sample WICALVC2017_Meta_FD_160119 | JGI IMG/M metagenome (GOLD analysis project Ga0213870, IMG submission 160119) | Freshwater microbial communities from subterranean cave lake in Wind Cave National Park, South Dakota, United States - WICALVC2017 | ecosystem: Environmental > Aquatic > Deep subsurface >...
GCTCTCACCTTTTATTTGCGTTTCTTCCCAAATCTCTTGACCCTCTGAAAATGCTTTTGGCGCGGTACGGATTTTTCATCCTTCTCTTTTTAGTATTTCTCTTCCCGCCCTTCTTGTCATTTCTCTCATTCCTCGCAGATATTGTGTTTCGTTTGTTCGTTGGAAGGTAGCCACAACTTCATAAGATATAGTCTTTTCTGCTATAGCAGAAATCACTATATTTCTATATTTCAATCACACATCCTTGTAATCATGATCGTAGCGACAAGAGTATAATAATAAAAGTGTTGCCTACACACTCATCCAGCACATTGAGTGGACACGTAGGATTTGGTTTGATATATAATATATAGAAGACAACGAGGGAAGGAGAGACTCCAGTGAATGACCAACGTATATGCGTCCTCCCAAAGAGTACTCTGGTAGCTGGCATTTGTGGCAGACCAGAGGCGGAGCACGATGTTATTACGCCATGGGTGCCGTTCTTTAAGTGTCCACACCGCGGCAAGAGAGGGAAGTGCCCAAAACTAGGGCACCGATTCTCCCCGCCGTGTACCAAGGAGGGATGTGCGAAGTCCGAGGAGGAACATTTCTGTGGTTGCATCTGCCACACGCCGCGGGGCCTGAATAATGATACCTGCTGCGAAATCTGCAACGACGTACCGCTCGGCCATGGCTACGAGCATTTCGACTACGCCGTTGCAAATTGACCCTCGTGGAGGCCGGTCACAACGTGATCGGCCTCGTTTTTATTGACACCCTCAACATTACTTGCTACATTATCAAGGTATATATGCCTACAATTCATCAGCTTCTGAAAAAGAAAAGAAAGAAAATCAACACGAAGAGCAAAACTCCTGCTCTGGCTTTTGGGTTTAACGTGAAAAAGAATCAGCCTGTTGCATATCCTTCTTCCTTCAAAAGAGGAGTGTGCATTAAGGTATTCACAACAACTCCCAAAAAGCCAAACTCTGCATTGCGCAAGGTTGCGAGGGTGCGATTGTCCAACGGCATGGAGGTGACAGCATATATTCCAGGAGTAGGCCATAACCTTCAGGAACACTCGGTCGTGATATTGAGAGGGGGAAGGGTGAAAGATTTGCCTGGCGTGAGATACCACATTGTTCGAGGCATGCTCGACGCGGCAGGCGTTGAAAAGAGAAACCAAGGGAGATCAAAATACGGAACAAAGAAACCTAAATAAATGCCCAAACTCAAATTCAAAAAGCATATCCTTGCTCCAGATGCCGTGTACGGCAACGTCATGGTGGCAAGGTTCATCAACAAAGTAATGCAAAAGGGCAAAAAGGCAAATGCCAGATCGCTCGTGTACGACGCCCTTGCATTGGTGCAGAAAGAATTAAAAAAAGAACCAATTGAAGCATTTGAAAAAGCGATTGAAAATGTTGCTCCTTTGCTTGAGGTTCGCTCCAAAAGAGTTGGAGGAGCTACCTATCAGGTTCCTGTGGAGGTGAAAGGGAATAGAAGGGTTGGATTGGCCATACGCTGGATTTTAGAATCTGCCAGGAAAGGGAAAGGAAAACCCATGGCACAAAAACTTGCGCAAGAACTACTGAATGCCTACAAGAACGAAGGGCAAGCAGTAAAGAAACGAGAGGATACCCACCGCATGGCAGAGGCAAACCGTGCATTTGCTCATTTTGCGTGGTGAAATCAACGAATCACGAATCTTATACGAATATACGAATCTATTATGATGTCTCAGACCTTAAGGCGGACAGACTTAATATATCCAGATTTGAGTTATAAAATCGTTGGGTGTGCCTTCGACGTATATAATTCCTTAGGAAGTGGGCACCATGAAAAATATTATCAGAGGGCTCTTAGCGAAGCTTTCTCTCAGCAGAATTTAGGTTTCCGTCAGCAGGTCCATTTTCCCTTGAAATATAAAGAAAAAATTATTTGTAGAATTCGTAAATTCGTAGTCTATTCGTTATTCGTTGATTAAACCATGCCAAGGCAGTACCCCATTGAAAAATACCGGAACATTGGGATTATTGCGCATATTGACGCTGGGAAAACCACAACTACCGAGCGCATTTTGTTTTATACGGGAGTTTCCCATAAATTAGGAGACATTGACGAGGGAACTACGGTAATGGACTGGATGGCGCAAGAAAGAGAACGAGGGATCACCATAACTTCAGCTGCTATTACGTGTTTTTGGATTAACACGAGAGACAAAGGAAATAAAGAAACAGAACACCGCATCAACATTATTGACACCCCGGGCCACATTGACTTCACGGCTGAGGTTCAGCGGTCCCTGAGAGTGTTAGACGGAGCAGTTGTGGTGTTTGACGGAGTTGCAGGAGTGGAGCCCCAGTCTGAAACCGTGTGGCGCCAGGCAGACAAGTTTGGAGTTCCAAGGATATGCTTTATCAACAAGTTAGATAGGACTGGAGCTTCGTTTGAAAAGGCCTTTCATTCTATTCAGAGTAAACTCACGACCAACGCGGTTGCCCTCCAGTTTCCCATTGGAGAAGAAGACGCGTTCTGTGGCGTCATTGATCTCTTGGAGATGAAGGCCCACACCTTTGAAGGAGAATTGGGGTCTGAGGTGAAAACAGCTGAGATTCCAGCAGCAATGGTTAAAATAGCAAAAGAATGGCGGCACAAACTCGTGGAAAAGATCGTAGGAGAAGACGCGGCGCTTTTGGAAGAGTATGTTGCGGGCTCTGAGGTTCCTCTAACAAAGCTCAGAGCAGCGTTGAGACAAGCAACTTTGAACACCACTCTTGTTCCCGTGTTCATCGGGTCTTCTTTGAAAAACAAAGGAGTTCAGCTCATGCTTGATGGAGTTTTGGATTACCTTCCAAGCCCTGCTGATTTGCCTTCGGTTAAAGGCATTGATGTAAAAACTGGGCAAGAGATTACCCGTTCTCCAAAAGATGAGGAGCATTTTTCAGCGCTTGCGTTTAAAATTGCATCTGATCCTTACGTGGGGACTCTTACATATTTTCGCGTGTATTCAGGTTCCTTGAGTAAGGGCTCGTATGTGTTGAACACAACGAGCGGAGAAACAGAAAGGATAAGCAGGATCTTCCGCATGCACGCAAATGACAGAGAGGAAGTGGATGCTCTCTTTGCGGGAGACATTGCCGCAACCGTTGGCCTGAAGACCACGAGCACCGGGCATACCTTGTGCTCCCCAGCTGCTCCCATACTATTGGAACAGATTTCATTCCCAGAACCTGTCATTTCCATTCGCATTGAACCAAAAACAAAGGCAGACCAGGAAAAGATGGGTCTTGCCCTGAAGCGTTTGTCTGATGAGGATCCAACGTTTATCGTGAAAGGAGACCTTGAAACAGGCGATACCTTAATAGCTGGCATGGGAGAACTGCACCTTGAGATTATCGTAGATCGGATGAAACGAGAGTTTAATGTGGGAGCAAACGTGGGAAGGCCTCAGGTTGCGTATAAGGAAACCATCAAAAAAGAAGCAGAAGCTGAAGGGAAATACATTCGCCAGTCTGGAGGAAAAGGACAGTATGGCCACGTGTTTTTGAGAGTAGAACCAAAGGACAGGGGAGAAGGATTTGAATTTGTTGACGAAATCAAAGGAGGAGCCATTCCAAAAGAATTCATCTCTGCCATTGAAAAAGGGGTGAAAGAAGCCATGGACAAGGGGGTGCTGGCAGGATACCCTGTGGTGGACATCACAGCTACGTTGTTTGACGGTTCTTTTCACGAAGTTGACTCTTCTGAGTTTGCTTTTAAGATTGCTGCCTCCATGGCTTTGCAAGACGCGACAAGAAAAGCAGGCCTGGTGCTTCTGGAACCTGTGATGACGCTTGAAGTCACGATTCCTTCTGATTTTTTGGGAGACGTGATTGGAGACATTTCTTCAAAACGAGGGAGAATTGAAGAAACAGAAGACCGCTCGGGTCTGAAAATCATAAAGGCAAAGGTTCCGTTAGCTGAGCTGTTTGGGTACGCAACCACTCTTCGCTCATTGACAGAAGGAAGAGGAACCTTTACCATGGAGTTTGACGCTTATGAAGAAATTCCTGGCAATATTGCTCAGGAGATCATTGAAGGGAAGAGACGATGACCAATGACTAATGACTAATGACTAATGACAAATGACCATTAAAGAACTAAAAACTTTACTTGACAAAGCAAAAGGGAAAATCATTGTGGTGGAAGATGAGAAACCTATCATGGTGATTACGCCATACGAAGAACCCTCCTTCGCCAGGGCTTCCTCCTTCGCCAAGGCTACGGAGGACAAATCGGAGGGTGAGTTGACACTTGATGATTTGCCGCTATAATAGTAAACGTCGCAAGAGTACTAAAAACTAATAACTACAAACTAAAAACTAAATCTATGGCAGGAAAATTTGAGAGAACAAAACCTCACGTGAACGTTGGCACCATTGGCCACGTTGACCATGGCAAAACAACCTTGACCGCTGCGATTCTTCATGTGTTGAAGTTGAAGGGCTACACTGCGTCAGAAAAGTCGGTTGACCAAATTGATTCAGCTCCAGAGGAAAAAGCGCGAGGCATTACCATCAATATCAGCCACTTGGAGTACGAAACCGAAAAGCGCCACTATGCGCACATTGACGCTCCAGGACACGCAGATTACATTAAGAACATGATTACAGGAGCCGCCCAAATGGACGGAGCCATTCTTGTGGTTTCTGCTCCAGACGGCCCCATGCCCCAAACCAGAGAACACATTCTCTTGGCTCGTCAGGTAGGGTTGCCGGCCATCGTTGTGTTTTTGAATAAGTGCGACGCGGTTGATGACCCTGAAATCATTGATCTTGTGGAGTCTGAAGTTAGAGAACTTTTGAAGAAATACAACTTCCCAGGAGATACTGTTCCCGTGATTCGTGGATCCGCATTGAAGGCGTTGGAGGCAAAGTCTGCTGATGAGGAAGCGGCAAAGCCGATTGGCGAACTCATGAAGGCGGTGGACGAATACATCCCAGAGCCAGTACGAGAAGTGGACAAACCCTTCTTGATGGCAGTGGAAGACGTATTCTCTATTGAAGGAAGAGGAACAGTTGCAACAGGAAGAGTGGAGCGAGGCGTGGTTAAGGCAAACGAGGAAGTGGAGCTCGTGGGATTGAGGCCCACCACCAAAACCGTCGCAGTATCTATGGAAATGTTTAACAAGACTTTAGACGAAGCACGGGCAGGAGACAACGTTGGAATTCTTTTGAGAGGTTCAAAGAAAGAAGACATTGAGAGAGGCCAGGTGTTGGCTAAGCCCGGCACGTCAACTCCTCACACCGAATTTGAGGCAGAAGTGTATGTTCTTGCCAAAGAAGAAGGAGGCCGCCACACCCCGTTCTTTACAGGGTATAAGCCTCAGTTCTATTTCCGCACCACTGACGTGACAGGAGACGTTACCTTGCCTGCAGGAACTGAAATGGTGATGCCAGGAGACACCGTGAATGTGAAGGTGAAGCTCATCCAACCCATTGCAATGGAAGAGAAGCAGAGGTTCGCAATCAGAGAGGGTGGAAAAACCGTTGGAGCAGGCGTGGTTTCTAAAATCGTAGCATAATGCCAAAGGCCAAGCAGCAAGCCCCAATACCAAAGGTGATGCCTCAGCAAAAGGTGCGCATCCGGCTTGCTGCGTATGACCACAAAGTCATAGACGCTTCTGCCAAACAGATCATTGACGCGGTGGTGCGTGAAGGATGCGAGATTGTAGGGCCAGTACCCTTGCCCACGGAAATAAGAAAATATACGGTCAATCGCTCGTCATTTATTCACAAAGACGCAAGAGAACAGTTTGAAACAAGAGTTCATAAGCGCCTTATTGATATTCTTAATCCTACCCAGAAGGTAATTGAATCCCTTTCAAGCCTCAACATGCCCGCCGGCGTGGATATTGAAATAAAGATGTGACCATGGAACTCACCGAACAAAGACTCAAGAAAATTCTCCAAGAGCAGAGACTGGAATACCAACGGCATCTTGATGTGGTTGCTGAAGATTTTGACTCAAACATGAAACTCCTCGGTGAGTCAGTTTCTGGGGTCCAAGAGCAGTTAGTTGCAATTCGGGATATGGTGGCAAGAAATACCGAAAATATTGAGGTAATAAAAACAACTCTTGAGATAATGTCACATCAACTCAAGAGGAAGGTAGACATGGACGAGTTTGAAGCATTGGCAAGAAGAGTTCTCATACTGGAACGCCGGCGAGCGTAAACATCTTAATCTTAGCAGAAGCCGCCGAGCAGGCGGTTTTTGGTTTAGAGGCTGTGGATAACTAAATCGGATTTAGCAAGAAATACGTTTATACTTTATATAGCTCTGCATCGGATAGGATGGTTTGTAGAAAGTGAGTCGAGCACGCTTGTTTGTACGAAAAGTGGGCGATCCTACTTCGGCCCCCAAAAAACGGAAGGGGTGATGCAGAATTAAGGAGCTGGTCGACTAACCATCGCGGCCAGCTCCTGTACATATTGATTTATATTAAAGGGGAGTTGATATAGAGATAAAGACGTAGTCAGGAACCGCCGCCCATTCGACAAGCTCAGGGCGGTTTTTGGTTTACTGTTGACATTTGGTATTGGGTCATATATACTCAAATCTATGAGGTTCGTCATTGGAGCGTGACGGAAAAACACACAGTGCTAACCAAACATTGTACACGGGGTTAGTGCCCTGTGTTTTGTTGAAGAGAAGAAAATATGATGAAGATGTTGTTAGGCAAAAAAATTGGAATGACGCAGGTCTTTGACGAGAAAGGAGCCGCAGTTCCTGTAACCTTGGTGGAAGCAGGGCCCTGCAAAATCCTTCAGGTGAAGACCAAGGAAAAAGACGGGTATGAAGCCCTGCAGTTAGGGTTTGAGGTATTACCCCAGAGAAAGGTAGGAAAATCCATGCGAGGCAAAGAATTCCGGTTTATTCGCGAGTTTCCCGCCTTCGCTAAAGCTTCGGCGGGCGAGGAGCAGCCGAAAGTAGGAGAAGAAATTAATGCAACAGCGTTTCAGGAAGGAGACGTTGTCACGATTGCCGGTATTTCCAAAGGAAAAGGGTTTGCTGGAGGCGTGAAACGGTACGGATTTCACGGAAGAAATGCAACCCGCGGTACCAAGCACGAGCATAGAACCATAGGTTCTGTGGGAGCAGCAAGGCCTGCAAGAGTGAGAAAAGGAAAGCGCATGCCAGGGCACTTGGGAGTAGACAGGATAACGGTGAAGAATTTGAAGATTGTGAAGATAGACGCAGAGAAAAATATAGTAGCAATTGAAGGAGCCTTGCCTGGGAGAAGAGGCACATTGCTAGAAATTAAAAGTGCAAAATGAAGGCGCCAATCTACAATCAACAAGGAGAAAAAATGGGTGAAACTGAATTGCCAACAGAAATATTTGACGTGCCCTTTAATCCTGATTTAGTTCATCAGGTAGTGGTTTCTCAAATGGCAAACCGAAGACGGGTGATTGCTCACACGAAAGGAAGAGGAGCAGTTTCAGGAGGGGGAAGAAAGCCCTGGGCGCAGAAAGGCTTGGGACGCGCCCGCCAAGGTTCCATACGTTCTCCCCAGTGGAGAAAAGGAGGCGTGGTATTTGGCCCACGGAACACACGAGTGTTCAAGAAAACAATTCCAGAGAAAATGAAGCGAAAAGCGTTGTTTTCTGCTCTCTCAGAAAAAGCAAGAGAAAACGAGGTGATTCTCTTGGAAGATTTGCCTCAAGAATATTCAAAGACTAAGGTATTCCATTCTCTCTTGAGAAAACTTCCTGTACAAGAGAAAACCCTTCTTGTTGCTTACCCTGAGAAGGCAAAGTTTTTGGCAAGAGTAGCAAGAAATATTCCTTTTGCGCACCCAGTTCCTGTAAAAGGGCTGAACGCTCTTGACTTGCTTTCTACAAAGTTTTTTCTCACCACAAAAACCGGACTTGAAGAATTAAAAAATGCCTTTCTTTAATCCCTTTAAAAAGAACGAAAAAGTTGCCGAAGCTCGGCCTCAACCAAAAGAAGCCGAGCTTCCACGCGAGAAGAAACCCTTGAAAGACCAATCAGGAATTATCTTGAGGCCTCATGTGAGTGAAAAAGCAAGTCAGTTTCAAGAAAACAATGAGTACGTGTTTGAGGTCTCCTCTTTGGCAACCAAGCTCATGATTAGAAACGCTGTTTCACGCACGTACGGAGTGAACGCCTCAAAAGTGAGGATTATTAACGTGAAACCAAAAAAGGTGAGGGTGGGAAGATTTCAGGGAACAAAGCCTGGATTCAAAAAGGCCATTGTAAAGCTCCAAAAGGGCCAGAAAATTGATTCATTATCTGCATAACCATGGAACGCATTATCACAAAACATAGGCCTGAAAAGAGATTGCTTGTTTCTCTCGCAAAATCTGGAGGAAGAAACGCGACTGGTCGCATTACGATACGTCACCGAGGAGGGGGTTCTCGTATGCTTTGGCGCAAGGTTGACTTTGGCGAAGAACATCTTGGCATTGCAGCAAAGGTGTTGGGAGTTGAATACGATCCAAACCGCAATGCCTATCTCTTGCTTGTAGATTATGGAGAAAAAGGCAAAGGATACCTCATAGCTCCGCAGGGAGTAAAAGTAGGAGACACAGTGCTGTGCGCGGAAAAAACAGAGGCAAAAAGCGGCAACAGGATGAAATTAGAAAATATTCCAGCAGGAACCACGGTGTACAATGTGGAGTTGGAACCCGGAAGAGGAGGAACAATTGTGCGAGGAGCAGGAACCGGAGCAAAGCTCATGGCTGTTGAATCTGGGTTTGCCTTATTGCAGCTTCCTTCAGGAGAAATAAGAAAGGTTTCTTCTCAATGCTTTGCTTCCTTAGGGATGGTTTCTAACCCCGGATTTAAAGATAGGGTTATAGGCAAGGCGGGAAGCAGAAGAAGAAAGGGGTGGCGGCCTCAGGTTCGGGGCACTGCCATGAATCCGGTTGACCATCCTCATGGAGGTGGAGAAGGAAGAACGCCAAGGGGCATGAAATATCCCAAGACCCCTTGGGGAAAGCCTGCGCTTGGAGTAAAAACGAGAAATAAGAAGAAATGGACGAGTAAACTCATTGTTTCGCGCCGACCAAAGAAAAAAGGGCGATAAAAATCCATTTGAAATTTAACACTATGGCACGATCACTCAAAAAAGGACCATTTGTTTCAGAAATCCTGATAAAGAAGATGCAGAATACAAAGCCAGGATCTGGGCAGGTTATAAAAACCTGGGCCAGAGACGCCACCATTACTCCTGAAATGATCGGGTTTACTTTTGGCGTGCACAACGGAAAAGATTTTATTTCTGTAAGCGTGACAGAAGATATGGTGGGGCACAGACTTGGGGAGTTTTCTCCTACGACTAAGTTCACCCGGCATGGAGGTAGAATGCAGAAGGAATTAGAAGCAAAAGCAGCAGAAGTTCAAGCTCCCACTGCGGCTCCCGCCTCCGTCCCGAGCGATAGTCGAGGGACTACGGCGGGCAAGCCCGCCAAAGGCAGAAAATAACACAATCCTATGCAGTCTAAAGCGTATCTACGGTATCTAAGAATAGCTCCGAGAAAGGTAAGGCTTGTGGCCAACCTTATCCGGGGAAAATCAGTTGACCAAGCTCAGACCATTTTGCGTTTTGCCAATAAAGGCGGAACGACTCCGCTTTTGAAGCTTTTGAATTCCGCAGTTGCTTCAGGCGTGCATAATTTCCAGCTTGACCCTGCCAACCTCTATATTGCCAAGCTTCTCGTTGATGAGGGGCCCAAGTTAAAACGAGTGTACCCAAGAGCAAGAGGAAGAGCAGATCAGATTCAAAAGAAAACTTCTCACGTCACTCTCGTGCTTGATGAAAAAGTCAAAGGGCAGGTTGCCAAAATTCAACGCCCAACAGTAGGTGAAAAAGAGAAACTTAGTTTCCCCAGGAAACTAAGTTTCAACAGACCAGAAAAAGAGATCGTAAAAGTTGCCGAAACAAAAAGGCAGTTTCGCATGTTTAGAAGAAAAGCTATTTGATTGTTATGGCACACAAGGTTCATCCAAAAGCATTCCGCATCAAAGAGACCAAAGACTGGAGCTCAAGGTGGTTCGTAAAGAAAAACGTTCCTCAGTTGCTCAAAGAGGACTTTCTCATCCGTTCGCATCTGGAGAAAAAACTCAAGGAAGCCTCCCTGCAGAATATTGAGGTGGAAAGAAGTCCTGGCAAGGTGAACGTCATTATTTCTTCTGCAAGGCCAGGATTGCTTATCGGGAGAGGGGGATCTGGCATTGAGTTATTGTCACGAGAGATTAAAAAGATTGCGCATTTGGCAAAGGATGTGCGCATTGAAATACGAGAGATAAAGAACCCCTGGGAGTTTGCCTCTTTGATCGCTCAATTTATAGCTTTCCAACTTGAAAAGCGCATGCCTTTTCGCAGGGTTTTAAAGCAAACATTAAGCAAGGTTATGCAGGTTAAGGGAATTGAAGGAGCTCGCGTTGAGGTTGCAGGGCGTCTTGGCGGAGCTGAAATAGCAAGGCGCGAATGGATGCAAAAAGGCAAGCTTCCTCGTGGAACCTTGAGGGCAGATATTGACTATTCTTTGAAGGAGGCATATACCAGGTACGGAACCATTGGAGTGAAAGTGTGGTTGTACAAAGGGATGAAGTTTGAATAATATGCTTACACCAAGAAAAGTAAAATTCAGAAAATGGCATAAAGGCCGTTCCAAAGGTACAGAAACCAGGGGCATAGAATTGAATTTTGGAAGCTATGGCTTAAAATCCCTTGGCACCAAATGGATCACTGCGCGCCAGCTGGAAGCAGCTCGCCGCGCCATTATGCGCTACCTTAAAAAAGGAGGAAAGGTATGGACGAGAATATTTCCCGATAAGCCCATTACAACCAAAGGGCCAGAAACCCCCATGGGCGGAGGAAAAGGAGGAGTAGATCATTACGCCTTTCCCATTAAGCCAGGGAGAATTATATTTGAAATAGAAGGGATTTCAGAAGACCTTGCAAAGGAAGCCTTGCTTCAAGCAGCCTCAAAGATTCCCTTGAAGACAAAGTTTGTAAAGAAGCTATAATATTTTTATGGCAAAGAAACAACTCACAGGAATAGTGGTTGGGGACAAGATGGCAAAAACCGTTGTGGTTAAGGTTGAACATTTGAAAGAGCACCCAAAATACCGCAGGCGATTTCGCGTGCACGAAAGATACAAGGCGCATGACGAGAAAGGCGAGTATCATGTGGGAGATAAAGTCGTGATTGAGGAGACGCGGCCTTTATCAAAAGAGAAGAAATGGCGTGTAATACAAAAGATATGATTCAGCCCAGATCCATGCTCAAAGTTGCAGATAATACCGGAGCAAAAATGATCCAGTGTTTTCACGTGTCAGGAGGAACGAGAAGGCGCTACGCGCAGTTGGGAGATATGATCGTTGCAACCGTGAAAGACGCAGAGCCAAGGAAACTCGTCAAGAAGCACGACGTGGTGAAAGCAGTTGTGGTGCGCCAGAAAAAAGAATTCAGGAGGCAAGACGGCTCTTTTATTCGCTTTGACGAGAACGCAGCAGTGATTCTTGAGACAGGAAAAGAGCCAAAAGGAACAAGAGTGTTCGGCCCCATACCAAGAGAAGTGAGAGAAAAGGGCTTTACCACCATTGCAAACCTCGCCCCCGAACTCGTATGAATCCCGTTAGAAATTACCAGGATCCAAAGGTAATTCCTATGGGATACATATCGTGCAATAATATAAAGCAATTTCTAACGGGATGAAAATCAAAACTGGAGACAATGTGCTCGTGATAAAAGGAAGGGATAGGGGAAAGAAAGGAAAGGTATTAAAGGTATTTCCTGACGAAGAAAGAGTTCAGATTGAAGGAGTGAATATCCGCAAGAAACACGCAAAACCCAAACGAGGCGGCCAAAAAGGCCAGACAGTGGAACTGTTTCAACCCTTGTCTGTTTCAAGCTGCCAGCTCCTGTGCCCCAAATGCGGAAAACCCGCGCGGATTGGAATGCGCGTTGCTGGAGACAAAAAGTTTAGAATATGCAAAAGGTGCAAGAGCGAAATATGAAAATTGACGTAAAAGCAAAATATAGAAAAGAAGCTGTGCCTCAAATGATGCAGATTTTTGGCTACAAGAACACAATGGCAGTTCCCCGCATTCTCAAAGTGGTGCTCAACTCAGGATTTGGAAAACTTATTGCAGAAAAAGGCGGAGACGAGCAGAAAAAAATCATTGAGGAAGCCACACAAGCCTTAACGCTCATTTCGGGCCAGAAGGCGGCGCTCACCATTGCAAAAAAATCCATTTCAGGATTTAAGGTACGAGAAGGTTCTCCTCAGGGGGTGAAGGTTACATTAAGAGGCTCGCGCATGTACGATTTTTTAGAACGCTTGCTTTGCGTTGTTCTTCCAAGAACGCGCGACTTCAGAGGCCTGAGTTCTTCTCTTGTTGACGAAAAAGGGAGTTTTACCATAGGAATGAAAGAGCACACATTTTTCCCTGAAGTTCCTGTAGAAAAAGTGAGAACCTCGCTTGGTTTGCAAGTGTCCGTGGTAACTTCTGCCAAAACCAAGAAAGAGGGCCTGGAGTTGTTGAAATTGGTTGGATTTCCGTTTAAGGTATAACCATGGCAACAACCGCGCAAATTGAAAAAGCATCAAAGAAGCCAAAGTACACATCTCGCCTGACAAAAAGATGTTTCGCTTGCGGCAGAAAGCGCGGGTTCATGAGAGACTTTGGTCTGTGCCGCATATGCTTCAGGGAAATGGCAAACCAAGGCCTCATCCCCGGGGTCAAGAAAAGTAGCTGGTAAATCCAAATTCCAAAATCCAAATACCAAATGAAATCCAAAATCCAAAGTCCAAATATTTTATCATTAAGTCATTTGTCATTGATTTGACATTTGAACTTTGACATTTGACATTATCATTATGGTAGACCCTATTGCAGATATGTTAACAAGAATTAGGAACGCCCAGGCGGTTCAAAAGCCGTCTGTTGATATTCCTTTTTCCAAACTCAAGTTTGACATAGCAAAAGTTCTTTTGAAAGAAGGTTTTTTAAAAGAGGCAGAACAGAGAGGGAGAAAAGGAAGGAAGGTGCTGGAAATTACCTTGCAGTATGAAGATAAGATTCCAATGCTAGCTGGACTTAAGAAAGTTTCAAAGCCAGGCCAGAGAATTTATGCGTCTTCCAGAGAGCTCTTGAAGGCAAGACGAGAAGGAGGCACGCTTCTCGTATCTACTTCAAAGGGAATTATGACAGACAGGGAAGCGAGAAAAAGTCGTATGGGTGGCGAGGTTATCTGTGAAATCTGGTAAAGCCATGAGCAGAATAGGAAGAAAACCAATTGAAATACCCGAGGGCGTGAAGGTTGCAATTCAAGGCCAGAGAATAATTGTGGAAGGTCCTAAAGGCAAGCTTGAAAAAGAGGTTCACCCCGACCTTGTAGTAAGCCAGGAAGGAAACAGATTGTTTTTGCTGCCTCGGCAAGCAGGCGAGCTTTTGAAGACAACCAAGTCTGTATGGGGAACTTTCCGCCAGATTATTTTTAATATGATACAAGGCGTGACCAAAGGATTTGAGAAGAAACTTGAGATTGAAGGTGTGGGATACCGTGCAGCAGTTTCTGGAGACACGTTGACGGCAGAGGTTGGATACACCGTGCCCTCTAAGCTTATGATTCCCAAGGACTTGCAGATTGCAGTAGAAAAAAACGTGATTTCCATCAAAGGCCAAGACAAAGAAATGGTGGGGCAGTTTGCTGCAAAAATCCGCGCCCTAAGAGAAGTGGAGCCTTACAAAGGCAAGGGGATAAAATATGAAAAGGAAGTGGTAAAGAGAAAATTAGGCAAGAGAGCTGCGACAACCGTTGCAGGACCTTAAATATGACTATCAAGAAACTCCAAAGAGAAAGAAGAAAGAGAAGAACGCGCGCGAAATCGAAAGGGACTTTCCAAAAGCCCCGGCTTGCAATATTCCGCTCCAACAAACATCTGTACCTTCAGTTGATTGACGATACACAGGGAAGAATACTCGCTTCGGTTTCCGATTTTCAGGTGAAATCGCCAAGGCAGGTTGGAGCATTACTTGCGCAGAAAGCCCTCAAGATTGGAATTGCAAAGGCAGTGTTTGACAGGTCAGGATACAAGTACCACGGAAACGTTAAAGCCGCCAGAGATGGAGCAAAAGAAGCAGGATTACAACTGTAATAGTTGACCATGGTAATGACAATAACGAGAGAACGGCGATTTACAAGAAGAGACAAAAAAGATGAGATTCCTTCAAAAGCCATTGACATAACCCGCGTCACAAGGGTTGCTGCTGGAGGCAAGCACATGACGTTTCGCGCAACAGTCGTGGTTGGAGACCAAAAGGGTAAGGTTGGCGTTGGCGTTGGCAAAGGGTTGGATGTGGCTCAGGCCATAGAAAAGGCCACGAGGCAGGCAAAGAAAAACTCCTTTGTTGTTCCAATCGTAGAGGGCACCATTCCTCACCAGGTAAGGGCAAAGTTTGGGCCTTCTGAAGTGCTCTTAAAGCCCCAGAGGCAAGGAAGAGGACTGGTTGCAGGAGGAGTGGTGCGCGTCATTGCAGAGTTAGCAGGCATCAAAGACCTTTCTGCAAAATTCCTTTCTTCCACGCACAATAAGCTAAACAATGCTATGGTGACAATGGAGGCCCTAAGGAGGCTTCGAATAAAAAAACCGCCTATTCAACATGCAACTGCATCAACTGAAACCCAGGCATAAACGCATGAGATATAAACGCATTGGAAGAGGCGGCAAAAAAGGCGCCTCGTCTGGTTGGGGCATTGGGAAACGCGGAACCTCCCAGCCAAGAATTCGAGAGATTATCAAAAGATACCCAAAACTTCGAGGCACATGATGAACTGGCTTCAAACATTTGTTCGCATATTCAAGATTCACGACCTGAGAATGAAAATTCTCTTTATCTTTGGCGTCTTTCTCATATTTCGCGTAATGGCAAACATCCCAATCCCTGGGATTGAGGCTGAGCGCCTGAAGGATTTCTTTGCGTCAAACCAGGTCTTGGGCCTTCTCAATGTGTTCACCGGAGGAGCTTTAGATAACCTTTCTATTGTTATGCTCGGATTGGGCCCTTACATTACAGCAACCATTGTGTTGCAGCTTCTTACCATGGTGTTTCCTCGTCTGAACCAAATGTACAAAGAAGAAGGAGAAGCAGGAAGACAGAAGTTTAACCAGTATGGGAGAATGCTTACGATTCCCTTTGCTTTGATTCAAGGGTACGGGCTTTTGACTTTACTTTCGCGCCAAGAGATTATCTCTGAACTTGCTTTGCTGGGCACCCTTGTTTCTTTGGTGGTGATGACAGCTGGCACTCTCTTTTTGATGTGGTTAGGAGAGCTCATCTCTGAAAAAGGCCTTGGCAATGGAGTTTCCCTGCTGATTTTTGCGGGAATCGTCGCAGAATTCCCAAACAGCATGCGCCAACTCTTTCTCACGTTTGACCCCACCAAGACGCTTCCGTACCTCGCATTCTTTGTCGCCTCTCTTGTCATCATAGCAGGCGTTGTTCTCGTGACAGAAGCGCGGCGCAACATCCCGGTTTCCTATGCCAAAAGGGTTCGGGGGAACAAGCTCTTTGGAGGTATTGCAACCTATTTGCCCTTATCCGTGAATCCTGCAGGAGTGATTCCCATTATTTTTGCCTTGTCTATTCTCACGTTTCCTGGCATGATAGCTTCCTTTTTCCAGAATTCCCAAGGATTCCTGGGCTTTATTGCCTCGGGAGTCCAGAACTTCGTGCAGAATCAATGGACGTACGGCGTAGCGTACTTTGTGCTCGTAGTGATATTTACATACTTTTATACCGCCGTTACCTTTGATCCAAAAGCAATATCTTCCAATCTTCAAAAGTCAGGAGGATTTGTGCAGGGGGTGAGGCCTGGCCCCTCTACCTCTGGGTTTCTTTCCTCTATTCTGACGAGAGTTCTTGTCATAGGAGCATTGTTCTTGGGTACAATTGCAGTGTTGCCTTCCGTGGTGCAGGGATTTACTGGCGTGCAGAGTTTTCAATTCCTTGTGGGAGGAACTTCTTTGCTCATTGTCGTGAGCGTGGTGCTGGAAACCATTCGTCAACTTAGAGCCCAGCTTCAAATGCGAGACTATGAAAGCTTCTAAGCAATTGAAAGTAGTCATCATCATGGGGCCTCCGGGAGCTGGCAAGGGAACACAGACCATGCTGGTCGCAGAATCCTTCAGGCTTTCACGCCTTGAAATGAGTAAGCTTTTGGAAGAAAGATTTCAAAATGCAAAGCCGGGAGAAACCGTTTCTGCCCATGGCACTTCGTATTCCCTTGCAGAACAGCAAAAGCGCTGGAAAGAAGGGCTGCTCGTGGAGGCTCCCTTGGTTTCCCAAATATTTGAAGAGAAACTGAAAGAACTCCTTGAACAGAAGAAGAGTATTGTGTTTGACGGATTTCCAAGGAGCATAGAGCAGATGGAATATATTATGCCGCTTTTGGAAGAGACCATAGAGAAAAGAAATATCCTGCTTTTTTACCTGGACATTAGCGAAGAAGAATCCTTGAAACGGAATTCTCAGCGCAGGGTTTGCGAATTGATGCGTCACCCGGTGTTATCGGATCCGCAAACTGAACATTTGACGATCTGCCCGCTTGACGGCTCCAAGCTTTTGCGCAGGGCATTGGATGATCCTGAAGTTATCAAGATCCGCTTACAGGAATTCAGAAACCAGACCATGCCTTTGTTAGAGTATTTCAAGGAAAGAGGTATTGCGGTGCGGCATATCAAGGCGGAGCGGTCAGTTTCTGCAATATTTGACGACATCTCTCAACAGATACAAGGAGCATGAAGTTTTCCATTGTTTCAATCGTCGGGAGATCGGGGGCCGGCAAAGGCACGCAAGCGAAACTTCTTCAAAAAAGGACGGGATTTAGATTGATTCGTACAGGAGATCTTTTACGCAAGCGTGCACAAAAAAATGACGCCGTGGGAAAAACAGTCAAACAGGCACTTGATCACGGAGGATTAATTCCCACGCCAGTTGTATTCTCGCTTTGGATGCCGCTTCTCGAGAAAATAAAGGGAGAGGGGAAGGCAAGAGGCATTATCTTTGATGGAAACCCGCGGAAACTATATGAGGCGCATATGCTTGAAGAAGTTTTTGAAATGTTTGGGTGGAAAGACAAATTTCGTGCTTGTTATATCAATGTTTCAGAAAAAGAGATCATGACACGGCTTCTCAAGCGAGTTCGTGGTGACGATACGGAGGAAGCTGTTAAAGGGCGGCTTGCATACTTTTCCAGGGAGGTTAAACCCATGCTGAGCTATTACCGAAAGAAAAAGGCGTTGATTGAGGTGGATGGAGAGCAATCTACTGAGAATGTGCACAAGGAGGTTATGAGAAAGTTGAGGAGATTTTTGAAATGATTTCTCTTAAGACGCCAAGAGAGATTGAGACAATGAAGCAAGGGGGGAGAGTGCTGGCTGAGATTTTGGAAAAGCTTCTCAAGCAGGTGAAACCCGGGGTTGTGACCAAAGACTTAGACAGGGCTGCAGAAGCCCTGATTTTGAAATCGGGAGCAAAGGTTGCATTCAAGGGATACGAAGGATTTCCTGCTGCATTATGCGTTTCAGTAAACGAAGAAATCGTCCACGCAGTTCCTTCTGAAAGAATACTCAAAGAGGGAGATATTGTGACGCTTGACATCGGTCTTGTGTGGCCCTCCTTCGCCAAGGCTACGGAGGGCGAGAAAGGATTTTACCTTGACATGGCTCGTACCGTAGCAGTGGGAAAGGTTCCACCCGAAACAGCACGCCTTATTCGCGTAACCAAGAAGGCGTTGCATTACGGCCTAAAGAAAACAAGGCCTGGGAATACGGTAGGAGATATTGGCAATACCATTCAACGGTATGTGGAAAGCCAGGGGTACCAAGTAGTGCGAGAGTTATGCGGCCATGGCATTGGCAGAGAACTTCACGAAGATCCCCGCGTTCTCAATTATGGCAAAAGAGGGACTGGGCCTGAGCTTGTCGAAGGCATGGTCATTTGCATTGAGCCCATGATTACGGTAGGGGATTGGAAGCTCAAGCGCTCCAAAGACGGTTTTGGCTTTGAAACCAAAGACGGCTCATTGAGTTGCCATTTCGAAGACACGATTGCCATTACCAAGCAAGGGTCTGAGGTGTTGACAAATATGGACTAGCAGGGTATAATACCACTCGGCACATACCGACTGCTTAAGACCTCTCAAACCCTATCAAGTCTCAACACAGGAGGAAGACATGCAACCACGTCACTGGCCCGTCACCTTGGCTGCGACGACGAAGAGCGCCTTTTCACGAGACTCTCAATTACAGAGAGCACTCGAGGCGCGCGATATGCCACTCGTAGGGCGTCTGCTCAAAGGCTATATCATAGATGCCCTTACCTCCCAGACGGTATTAGAGATGCTGAGAAACGGGGAGGTTGGCAAACTCCGTGCGATCCTTGAGAGTTCCAAGGAAGCTGAGGAACTGCACGGAAAGTGGGAAAGGTTAAGTTAGCCGCTTTGGTTCAGATTGCAAACCTTGGGAGATTTCTGAGAGAAGATTGCATTTCGACCCTTGCTTGTTTGAGAATTTCGTATTTTTTGCAAATTCTAACACGGAGAGGTCAAGAGTCGGTCTAAGCATTTTGCGATTTTAGGCGGGACAGTCATTGTGCCATGACTGCCCCGCCTGTTCTTTATACAGAATAGTGAGTGCTCAACATTCTGGTTCAATGCGTTCCAACTTGTCTTGTATAAAATGCACGTGCACAAAATATTAGTTATTACGCAAACTGTCGCTTCTTATACACAATTGTTGCTCGAGCAATAGTTAATCAGTGTATGTTTCTATTATTATCAATTGCTCGAGCAACTGAAATGTATTAGAATAAAAACTATGCCACGCAGATACTCTGAACTCACAAAGAAAATTCTCCTTGGGTTTGCAGTGGGAGGCATTGTTCTTACGGCTCCAATAGCGCCAGGAGCGCTTGTTGCGTTAAAATTGTTCCAAGGGAAAACAGAAGCCCAAAAGAGCAGGGAGGAAAAAAAGAAAATATGGCAGATGTTTTTGCGGGTTAAAAGGAATCGCCTTGTCATCTTAAAAGAAAAAGGGGATGGAACATTTCTTGTGGAACTTACGGAAGACGGAAAGCGGAAAGTAAAAGAAATTCGCCTGCAAGATCTTCGCCCCCTAAAACCTCAAAAGTGGGACGGATTATGGAGAATTGTGATTTTTGATATTCCCAATAAAAGAAAGACTATAAGAGAGGTATTGCGACGCAAACTCAAGGAGTGGAATTTTTGTATGCTCCAGGAGAGCGTATGGGTGTGTCCTTGGCCTTGTGAAAAGGAAATAGAATTCGTGGTAGAGCTGTTTCGCGCACATGCCTTTGTTCACTTTATTGAAGCTAAAAGAATTGCAAATGATGTGCGTCTTAGAACACATTTTAAGCTTTTAGATCTCTAACCTCCTACAATACAGTAGTTATTAACAGTTGCTCGAGCAACAATTAAGTAGTAAACATTTCTTTATTTTCGAGAGGAGTCTCAGGACCCCCTTTTCTTTTTCAGAGAGGAATTGTATGATACACGAATATGGCTAAGGTAAAGAAAACTGCTTCTGAATTGAGACGGGATCCGGTATCGCAGGAATGGATTGTGATTGCAACAGGAAGGGCACGAAAGCCCAATTCTTTTGCACAAGAGAAGAGAACAGACTGGAGGGTTTCAAAAAAAGACTGCCCTTTTGAATCTTTGCAAGACGAGCATCCCAGACTTGTGTTTTTTAAGGGCAAAAAGGTTGAGATAGCTCCCAGAGCAGGCACTCCTGCAAACTGGACAACCATTTCAATTCCCAATAAGTATCCCGCATTCTCTATGGGCAAGAAACTCAAAGAGAGGAATATTGGCCCCTACCAAGTGATGGATGGGATTGGGTTTCATGAAGTTGTTATAACAAAAGACCATGAGAGAGACATTCCTCAATTCAGTTTGTCTAAGGTAAAAGAACTCATTGACCTCTACCAGGAGCGGTATCTTGATTTAATGAACGAGCCTTTGGTGAACTATGTTGCCATTTTTAAGAACAAGGGGCCTGTGGCCGGCGCTTCTGTTGCCCACCCGCACTCGCAAATTATTGCCGTTCCCGTCACTGACCCCGACGTGGAGCAGAGCCTCAAGGGTTCTTTGCATTTCTGGAAAGCGCACAAAAAATGCGTGCATTGCCTCATGATTGCGTGGGACGGGAAAGAGAAAAAACGAGTCGTGTTTGAGAACGACTGCTACATTGCCCTTTGCCCCTTTGCTTCCAGTGTTGCTTTTGAGATACGCATTTATCCCAAATCTCATTTTGCATACTTTGAGAGAGTAGACGACTACCAAAAGCAATGTTTGGCCGAAGTATTTTTAAAAACCTTTCAAAAACTTGAGAGAGCCCTCAACGATCCTGACTACAACTATTTTTTGCACACTGCTCCTGCCGACGGAAAAAACTATGACTACTATCACTGGCATTTTGAAATTCTGCCAAAGACCGGAACGTGGGGAGGATTTGAGTTGGGCACCGGAGTGAAGATTTCTACCATTGAGCCAGAAAAAGCGGCAGAATTCTTGCGAAAACAATGAAATGAAACCATTGATTATTGCAAACTGGAAGATGAATCCGTCGAATATAGGAGAAGCACGACAACTTTTTGAGGCCGTCGGAAAAGGGATGACTGAAATTGATGGTATAGAAGTAGTAATTTGCCCTCCTTTCGTCTATCTATCTCAGCTACAAACTAAAAACTACAAACTAAAAACTGGCGGACAGGATTGTTTCTGGGAAGATCAGGGCCCGTATACAGGAGAGGTTTCTCCAGTAATGCTGCGCAATCTTGGATGCGCCTATGTTATTCTCGGCCACTCGGAACGCGAGCAGTTTCTTAAAGAGACCATGGATATGGTGCAAAGGAAAGTGAAGAGCGCGCTTATTGCGGGACTTGTCCCCGTGGTATGCCTAGGAGATTATGACGCAGACGATAGAAACTCTGAACTTGGAGCGAAAATGCGCGGGATACTTGAAGGACTTTCTCTTAAAGATCTTTCAAAGATTGTCTTGGTATATGAACCCTCATGGGCTATAAGCACAAACCCTGGCAGCAGATTTGCAACAGCTAAGGATGTGAAAGACGCCGTTACTTTTATGCGTTCCTTGCTGCAAGAGATGTTTGGCCAAATGGTTGCAAAGAATACACCGATTTTATACGGAGGAAGTGTAGACAGTAAGAATATTACAGAGTTTTTAGGAGACGATACAACGCAGGGAGCATTGGTTGGAGGAGCATCTCTTGACGCAAAAGAGTTTATTGCCCTTGTAAGAAACGCTGCCAACGTGTAGAGTGGCTGAACGATGGATCCATTTTTAAACGGTCAGTTCTATAGTCCTACAAAAGGTCCTCTTTCTTTGGAGGGAGTATTAGACGCGCTCAAAGAATACATGGAAGAAAAGCCGCATAATAGCTACGAGCTTGTGGTTGGGTGCGACTCAAGCCCTTCAGAGGAGCCTGCGTTTCCTGTGGTTGTGGTGGCTCTAAGAAAAGGGCAAGGAGGAAGGTTTTTCTTGAAACGAGTGCAGTATCCAAACAAGAAGTTCTATCACATGCAAGAACGCATCCTACAAGAAGTGTACCTTTCTTGCCAGTTGGCGTTGTACCTTCGCGATACCTTTGGGAGCCGCATGAAACAGGAGCACCCTGAGATTTCCTACCAGTTTGAATATATTCATGCAGACATTGGAGAAAAGGGCCCAACAAAAGACATGATCAAAGAAGTCACAGGGCTTATCCGAGGAAACGGCTTTGAGCCCAGAATTAAACCTTATTCTTTTGCCGCCTCGACAGTCGCTGATAGATATTCCTAGGTTGCAGATAGGTACTCTTAATTTGTTATGCAAAAGGTTTTCGTTGCTATGAGCGGGGGAGTTGATTCTTCTGTTGCTGCTGCCCTCTTGAAACAGAGGGGTTTTCGCGTTGTGGGGGTGTATATGAAGTGCTGGATTGCTGATGATCCTTTGTACGGGGGGTGCACTTCTGTTGACGACGAGAGGTCAGCAAGATTAGCTGCGTCGCACTTAGGAATTCCTTTTTATACGTGGAACTTCATTAAAGAATATCGCCAAAAAGTGGTGGAGTATATGCTCGAGGGCTATGCAAGAGGGATTACTCCTAATCCCGACATTATGTGCAACAAGGAGATTAAGTTTGGCTTGTTTTTTGAAAAAGCAATGAAGCTGGGAGCAGACTATATTGCGACGGGGCATTATGCCCGCCTTCGTTCGCCTGCTGGCGAACTACGGCGAGGCAAAGCCCGCATTTTTCAAGCAAAAGATAAAAACAAAGACCAGTCGTATTTTCTTTCATTTATTAAACCTGAAGTGCTGTCTCATGTATTGTTTCCCATTGGAGAATATACAAAACCCCAAGTTCGAGAACTTGCCAGAAAATTTGGCCTTCCTAACGCAGAGCGTAAAGAAAGTCAGGGGGTGTGTTTTATCGGTAAAGTAAATTTTGACGAGTTTTTAAAACAGCATATTCTTTCAGACCCTGGAGAAATTGTTGATACTGTAGGAGCAGTGCTTGGGAAACACGATGGGCTTGCCCTCTACACCATCGGCCAAAGAAAGGGAATCGGCCTTTCGGGGGGTCCTTACTATGTAGTACGAAAAGATTTTGTAAAAAATCAGCTTATTGTGAGCAAGGATGAAAGAGATTTGCAAACGAGTGAATTGCTTTTCTCTAATATAAATTGGTTTGAAAAGCCCGAACTCTTTCCAATGGAAAACGTTGAAACAAGAATCCGTTATCGCCAGCCCACCTCAAAAGCAAGCCTAGTGCCCATGGAAGGCGATAAAGGACTGTACCGTCTCGTTTTTTCAGAACCTCAACGTGCAGTGACCCCAGGCCAGTTTGCCGTGTTCTATAAAGGAGAAGAACTCCTTGGAGGAGGCGTGATTGGATAAGGACAGATAGGTTGGTAGTCTCGGGGTTTTTGTGGTAGTATTCTGATGAGGACATTCACATGAGGAGTATAGGGAAATGGAAGAACTGCGAAGCGGAAAGGGAACCGTACCTCAGCCACAAGCAAAGCAGCATCCGCCTAGAAGGACAAGAGGCAAGGGCCGGTGGATCAAGGGTTTTGGTCCGCGTAAGGGGGGAGGGGAGGAAAAACAACCTTTCACCCTCCTTCTTTTTTTGGTATAATTTTTCACATGGGTTCTGAGGCATTGCGGAAAATATTTTTAGAGTTTTTCCAAAAGAGGGGGCACACGGTTGTGCCTTCGTCTTCGCTTTTGCCCGACGACCCCTCGGTGCTCTTGACCACGGCCGGAATGCAGCAGTTTAAGCCGTATTTTATTGGCAAAGCCGATCCAATAAAAGATTTTGGTTCTCTCAATACTGCGTCCATTCAAAAAAGTTTTCGCACCTCTGATATTGACGAGGTAGGGGACGAGCGGCATCTCACGTTTTTTGAAATGATGGGAAATTTTTCGTTTGGAGGATACTTCAAAGAGGAAGCAATTAAATACGCCTATGATTTTTTCAAGGAAATAGGGCTTCCCATCCAATATGTGACGGTTTTCGCCGGGGACCCTTCGACAAGCTCAGGGCAAGGCGTTCCAAAAGATGAGGAGTCAAAAAAGATTTGGGAGAAGTTGGGCATTGGGGATATCAGAGAAGAGGGGAGACAAGACAATTTCTGGGGGCCAACAGGAAACGAGGGCCCTTGCGGGCCAACCACAGAAATCTATATCAAGGGAACTGAGATATGGAATATCGTGTTCAATGAATACTACCAACACCCCGATAAAACGTTAGAGAAGTTAAAAACTCCAGGAGTGGATACGGGAATGGGCCTGGAACGCCTGTGCATGGTTTCACAGGGGAAGGAAAATATTTTTGAGACAGATCTATTCACACCATTTATGGAAATGCTCCCAGAGTTTTTATCAGATTCAACAAAAAGAATAATAGTTGACCATGCGCGAGCCATTGTTTTTTTGATCGGTGATGGCGTTTTGCCTTCCAATAAAGATGCCGGATATATTCTGCGTCGTCTCATTCGCCGCTTTATCGTTCGCGTAAGGGGTTATTCGAACGAGTATTTCACCTTGTTGGGCAACATAGCCGATCATTACAAAGATGTTTATTTTGAATTGAATAGAGAAAAGATTTTTCCTGTTTTTCGTGATGAGCTTTCTAAATTCGAAAAAACTTTAGTTGCTGGTGAACTCGAACTTGGGAAATTGAGTACCATAGATGCGGTATCGGCGTTTAAACTTTATGAAAGCTATGGGCTGCCCTATGAAGTCATAAAGGATTTAGGAAAAGAAAAGACAAAAAACTTAACACGGGAAGATTTTGACAAAGAATTTGCAAAGCACCAGGAAATTTCTCGCGCGGGGCAGGAACGTAAATTCGGAGGCCATGGGCTTTTGCTCGATACGGGAGAATTGAAAGCTGCCAACGAAGAAGAATTGAAGACGGTTACAAGACTCCATACCGCAACCCATCTTTTGCAGGCAGCCCTCAAGAAGGTGCTGGGAGAAACGGTTCATCAGGCAGGTTCTGACATTACGGTGGAACGCACCCGATTCGACTTCACATTTGATAGAAAACTCACCCCGGAAGAATTAAAGAACACAGAACAGCTTGTCAATACGGCAATCGAAAAAGACTTGAGCATGGAGTACAAAGAAATGCCCTTTGAAGAAGCCATAGCCACAGGAGCCCTGTATTCTCCCCGGGAAAAGTATCCGGCTCAGGTAAAGGTATACTCAGCATGGAACCCTCAAACACAAGAGGTATTTTCAAGAGAGCTCTGCGGAGGCCCCCATGTGACACACACGGGCGAACTCGGCCACTTCAAAATTCTCAAAGAAGAAGCAGTCGGAGCCGGAGTCCGCCGCCTCCGCGCAGTACTTGACTAAATCAAGTATTTTGATAGAATCAGGACAATATAAGAATCTGGTACCTTAACTTATAGGGGAGGAAGAAACAGTGGGTACTGAAGTGCGAAGTCCAGACGGGAGGTGGTTGAGTAACAGAAAGATTCCAATGCCCAAGAGAGATGAACTTCTTTTCCTTCTTGCGTTTTACACAATTGGTGAGATAGCTATGCAGAAATCCACGACTCGTCAGACTGTAACTACATGGCTCCATCACTATGGCATTCAAGTGGGAAGAGGCCGTGGGGGAGGATGGCCCACCCATAGAAGCACCAGTTGTTGAACGAAAGTCCCCGGCCAAGGGAAACAAAACGGCCGGGGATTTACTTTTGCAAAGCAATGGGTTCGGCGTATAATAAACAGGAAGCGGGGGCATATTGAGTTTCTATCGTTGCATGGTATCATAGAAAGGAACATGGAAAAGAATAAACTTCTTATTGATATTCTTCCTCCGAAGAAAAAATCCTTGCCTGAGAAAACCCCAAAGGCAAGAAGACAAAAACCCACGAAAAGCAAATCTCCTCGCGCACTTATACTGCTGGTACTCTTCGTGTTGCTTCTTGGAGGAGGAGCCCTTTCTCTCCAGATCTTTTTTGCAAAGGCAAACGTTTTGATCTGGCCTCATCTCAGGAAGGTTGAGCTTCAAGAACGCATTGAGGCAAAAACTTCCGAAGAACTCGTGTCTTTAGCCCAGAGCGCAGTTCCTGCAAAGCTTTTTGAGAAAGAGAAGTCCCTTACAAGGTTGTTCCCGGCTTCAGGTTCCAAAGTTGTAGAAACAAAAGCCTCAGGAACTCTTACCATCTTTAACAAAAGAGATGTTCCCCAGATTCTTGTGGCAAACACCCGTTTCATTTCAGAAGAAGGTAGGCTGTTTCGCTTGGACCAACGGGTGACTGTTCCCGCCTCGTCGGGAGCTGTTCCCAGTTCTCTTGAGGTTTCTGTGGCCGCAGCAGAAGGAGGAGAAGAATACAACATTGGGCCCTCAAACTTTTCTCTTCCAGGGCTTGTTGGTTCCCCTTTATACACATTGGTCTACGGGAAGTCTGAAAAAACAATGTCAGGAGGTTCAAAAAAAACTCAAGCCATAGTAACCAAATCGGATATTGAAAACGTGAGAGAACTTCTTGTCTCCGATGCAACTACGAGCGCAAAAGAAGCGGTTCTCTCTTCTATTCCTGCCACCTATACGGTGAGTGATGAAAGCGTTACAACAAGAGTGCTGGAGGCCTCCACTCCCGTGAAAGAAGGCGCTGCTCTCGAGCAGTTTACCTTTACCGCAAAGGTCAGAGCCCAGGCGTTTGTGTTCCAGCAAAGCGACCTCGAAAAGCTTTCTCGCGAATTTCTTGCGCAAAACCTCAAGGCCGAGGAGCGTATTCATGAGAAGACCTTCCGCGCAGTCTACACCGTGCGGGCGATTGATATGAAAGCAGGCGTCATTTCCTTAGAAGGAGATGTTGAGGCTTCAGTCTACCTTGAGCCTTCTTTTTCAGAGCTACAGAGCAGCCTTGCTGGCAAGCAAAAAGGGGAGGTAGAAGCCCTGCTTCTTGCCAACCCCGCAGTTGCAAGATTTAAGCTTTCCTTCTGGCCTTTTTGGATGACCGTTATTCCCCAAGATTCCAATAGACTGGACGTATCTCTTGAACTTGACCCCGTTAGAGATTAATTGTAGAATGATAGATATCAAACCTCAACGATTAATAAAAACAGGCGAGGTTCTTGAGGCCTTGCCAAGTTTGAAATTTAAGGTTAAGCTTGAGGACGGCTCAGAGATGTTAGCCTACCTTTCAGGAAAGCTTATGTTGCATAAGATCCGCATTCTGCCTGGAGACAAGGTTCAGGTAGAAATGACTCCCTATGACGCAACCCGAGGACGAATCGTCTACCGGAACAAATGACCCTGACACTATGAAAGTGAGAGCATCCATACAGAAATTATGCGCCAACTGCAAAATCGTAAAGCGTTCAAGAAGACTCTACGTCATCTGCAAAAACGCAAAGCATAAGCAACGTCAAGGATAATCCTTAACGATAATCTTTTTTTGTATGCCAAGACTTTTGGGGATTACCATTCCAGACAAAAAGAACATTGATATCGCATTAACCTATCTTTATGGCATAGGAGCGAATTCTGCACGAGCAATTTTAAAACAAGCAGCTCTTGACCCGTTCAAGAAAGCAGGCACTTTGAAACCCGAAGAGCTGAATCGCCTCAAAGAAATCATTGAAAAGAGCTACAAGATTGAAGGAGAGTTGAAGAGAGAGATCGCAGGGAACATTAAAAGGTTAAAGGAAATTGGCTCCTGGCGAGGAGTGAGGCACATGAAAGGATTACCCGTACGTGGCCAGCGCACAAAAACCAACACCAGGACGGTCCGAGGAAACGTCAGAAAGACCGTAGGGTCTGGAAGGAAACCAGCAGCAACGCCAACATAAGCATTGACTAATGACTAATGACCAATGACAAATGGGAAAGAAACGAATAGCACAAAAATCAGGAGAAAAGGAAATCTCTAACGGGGTCAAGACAGAATCCTCAGTCTCGGAGGTTCCAGTTCAGAAAGGGTTTAAGGAAGGCCGAGTGTATGTCTATTCTTCCTACAACAATACGATTATTTCCCTTACCGATCCTAAAGGAAACGTTTTGGCCTCATTGTCTGCAGGCCGCATCGGCTTTAAAGGAACCCGTAAGTCAACTCCATTTGCAGCTTCCAAGGTTGCCGATGCGATTTCTCAGCTTGCTGAATCCAAAGGCATTGGCAAAATTGAGGTCTTGATCAAAGGAGTAGGCGCAGGGAGAGATTCTGCATTGAGGTCTTTGGGGACCAAAACATTTGAAATTACGGGAATCAGAGACATCACTCCAGTGCCGCACAATGGCCCGCGGCCACCCAAAGTGCGAAGAGTATAATCAGCATACATCAGCTATCATCAGCATTAATCAGTGGTGAGCAACAGCGAACATGCAAAAAGGAGTAGTACGAAAAAGACCGCCAGCCAAGCCTTCCTCGTATGGACAGCAGCTGCAAGAAAAGCAATCAATGAAGCGTGAGTACCAGTTTAGGGAACGCCAATTTAAGAGTTTGGTAACAGGAATTCTTGGTGCAAGAAAAAAGGGAGAAGCTTCAGAACTCTTACTGCAGAACCTGGAAACGAGGTTAGACAGCCTGGTATTTCGCATGGGCATGGCCCAGACCCGCGCTCAGGCCAGGCAGCTCGTCTCCCACGGCCATGTTGCAGTGAATGGGAAACCCGTTGACGTTCCTTCCACCCATTTGAAAGTAGGCGATGTGATTGCCTTACGGCCAAGCTCTGCAAAGAGACCATTTTTTGCAAACCTGAAGATTGCCCTGCAAAAGTACCAGCCTCCTTCCTGGATTGAGCTTGCAAGAGAAAAAATAGAAGCCAAACTTACAAAGCTTCCAACAAGTGAGGAAATAAAACCTTCGGTCGAAATACCTCTCATATTTGGATTCTATTCTCGTTAACTTTTAACTTTCTATGATTCCACTGTCTCAAACAACTAAACTTGTAGAAAAAAAGGGGGACACAGCGGTCTTTGAGATTGAGGCCTTATATCCTGGATACGGAGTTACTATCGGCAACACGCTTCGTCGAGTTTTGCTTTCTTCCATGGAAGGAGCTGCGGCAACTCAAGTGAAGATCAAAGGCGTTTCTCATGAGTTTTCCACCATTCCAGGAGTATTGGAAGATGTTATCACCATTCTGTTGAACCTTAAGCAGATGAGATTCAAGGTGCATGGCGAGGGGCCCGTACGAGCAACCCTCCGGGTTACTGGAGAGAAAGAAGTTAAAGGCTCCCACTTTAAACTTCCTCCTGAAGTAGAGCTTATCAACCAAGACGTGCACATCGCGACCTTAACAACAAAAACAGCTGAACTTGAAATGGAGCTTCAGATTGAAAAAGGCGTAGGATATGTTCCTGTTGAAATGAGAACAAAGGGCAAGAAAGACGAGATTGGGGTTATTGCCCTTGACGCCATTTTTACGCCTGTGAGAAGGGTGAGTTTTAAGGTAGAGAATATGCGTGTGGGAGAAAAGACAGACTTTGACAAAATTTCTCTCCAGATTGAGACTGACGGCACCATGAGCCCGGAAGCTGCGCTCTTTGCGGCAGCTGAGATTCTCAAATCCCAGTTTGAACTGATTAGACAAGGCGTGAAGCCAAAAGAAAAAGAAGCCCTTCGACCCTTCGGCCCGGCTCAGGGCAAGCGCGCTCCCGCCAAAGCAAAGCCCAAAAAGACCGCAAAGACAAAGAAAACGAAAAAGTCATGAGGAAGACCTTTGGGGCGAAACTTTCAAGGAAAAGAAATGTGAGAATTGCGCTCCTGAAAGCGTTAGCTTGCGCATTGGTCCAGAAAGAGAAAATTACCACAACTCATACCAGGGCAAAGGAAGTTGCAAGACTCGGGGAAAGGCTTATTACGAAAGCGAAGAACAAAGACGTCAAGACGCTCAATTCGTTTCTTGGCCCTCGCCTTGCAAAAAAATTGAGAAATGTGATTGCTCCAAGGTTTAAGGACCGCAAGGGCGGGTACACAAGGATATCAAAGCTTGGGAAGCGCAAATCAAGCGCTGCTCCCATGGCCATTGTTGAGTTTGTTTCATGAAAAGAAAAACGCTTCAACAAGTTCAGCGCAAGACCCATACCATAGACGCAACAGGGAAAGCCCCGGGAAGACTTGCGACGCAAATTGTGTACTTACTTGGCGGCAAGGGAAAGCCAGACTTTGCTTTCAATTTGGATATTGGAGATTTTGTTATTGTGAAGAACATTAAGCAACTGCGCTTTACAGGCAAAAAACTCAAAGGAAAGACGTATTATCGCCATTCAGGGTATCTTGGGGGATTGAAGGCAGAAACCTTAGGCAAGTTTTTTGAAAGAAAACCAGGCGAGGTATTGAGAAAAATGGTTCTTGGCATGTTGCCTAAAAACAGATTGCGGCCTCTGCAGATTAAACGGTTGAAAGTTGAAATATGATAGCGAAAAAAGAATCAGGAACATATATTGAAGGCCTGGGAGCACGCAAGACTGCGAGCGCAAGGGTGAGGATTACAGAACGCGGCAAAGTTAGTTTTGTGGTGAATGGGAAACCCTTGGAACAGTATTTTCAGGATCCTGAAGACCAAACAATATGCCAGGAGCCTCTTGAGAGAGCAGGGGCCAAGAAATTTCAGATTTCAGTGAACGTGAGAGGCGGAGGCGTGCGCTCTCAGGCCGAAGCTGTGCGCCATGGTATTGCCCGTGCCCTTGTTACGTGGAATCCAGAACTGCGCTCTGCGCTTAAAACGTATGGATACCTTAAGCGCGACCCTCGCATGCGAGAACGAAAGAAATTCGGGCTCGTACGCGCAAGAAGAGCCAGACAATGGCGTAAGCGTTAGGTATGAATCCCGTTAGAGATTGCAAACTCTCACGGTAAAACCATAACGTATGCCAGAGACCATAAACAAAGGTAATCTCTAACGGGATGAATCTTTTGCCACAGATTGAAAAGACTGCGAGGGATGTGACGATCTCGCATTTCTTTTTGATGTTTGGGTACAAGCTTTTTTCTTTGTACTTTCCTCTTTTTCTTCTTGCAAAGAACTTTTCTCTTCCTGAAATTGGAATTACTCACTTTTTCATTTACCTCCCCATTGCCCTGGCTGCTCCCATTGTTGGGCTCCTCACCCATAAAATATCTCCGGTTTTCTTGATCATTGCGGGCATTGCAGGATACGCTTCGTATTCTCTCGGCATGATGTTTGTTGAGAATACGTTTTTGTTTTATTCTCTGCAGATAGTGCTCGGGGTATCTGCCGCTTTGTTTTTTGTTTCCACAAGAACAATGCTCATGGGCTCAAGATCCGAGCAGGTTGATTCTTCCTTTGCCTGGTTTTATTCCGCTCCTTCTTTGGCAGACGCGTTAGCTCCCATTGTTGGAGCCCTTGTCATTTTCAACTTCGGGTTTTTCGGAGCATTCTTTTTGAGTTTTCTTATTCATGTTTGCAACGTTGCGTTTGCGCTGTGCAGGCTTGGGAAGGCTAAAGTTCAGCGCCTTGAAGCCCATCAGTCCCTCCTTAAGACAAAAGAAATCTACAAAGACATGGTAGGTTCACTTACAAGGAGCGCGGTCTTTCCTTTGCTATTCGTATCGTTTCTTGTTCTCGTGCTCGGAGGATTCAACAACGCGTTTTTCGTGCTCTTTCTAAAACAGCTTGGATATTCTCAAAACCAGATTCTTATCTTTGGTTCAGTGCTTTCGTTTGTTGCTCTGCCGCTTTCCTTGTGGGTGGTACAAGAAGTGAAGAAGCGGAAGAGCACAATAAATATTATTAAGGGGAGCGAAATCGTAGGAGTCTTTTCCATGGTGCTTGGCGCATTCTCCTCGTTCCTTAGCCTTCCCTTGCTGTTTGTGGTTACGTTGGGCAAGAATGTGGGCGGCCTGATGACAAGTTCTGGAAGAAGCGGTTTGATCTTTCAGCACTCCAAAAACCGTCCTTCGGAGGCCGGCGCCTTGGATACTGTGTTTGGTCCTTTTGCAACTGCGCTCGGAGCAATCATTGGAGGCCCCTTGATTTTAGTTCTTGGGTACCCTGCGATTTTTATGGTTTCCGGAGCCATTCTACTTCTCGGAGGAGTCCTCACCAATTCGTTTACAAGGAAAGAGTAATACTTAATTAAACAAACATACGTTTATTTAGTTAAGTAGAATTATATGTGGAAATGTTTTCGAAAGAAGGAATCGTTGCCAGTATCTTTTGTGAGAATGAGACGCACTTCTTCTTGAATCCCAAAGAAGTCGGAGAGAAGCTCAATTTCTGCGGTGCAGTCAAATGCGTGCACCCACACGCTTTTCTGGAAAGGAACAAATTCAAGTTCTTTAAGCATTCCACGAAAAGCGTTGCGCTGAGGGGTTCTCAAATTAGCAATATCAAAAAGAATGAGGCGCCAAAACCCATCCCATTTCTTTGGATGGTTAATCTTGAGTTTATCAATTTGCATATATCCTGCAGCCCTTCTTCCTTCAGGAGTGAGGGCAATTTTCAGATCGTGACCATGGCGTTCCACAACAACCAGCCCTTTTCTTTGAAGCCGAGTAAAGGTATCGCAAAATTTCTTTTTTTCATGTTTTTTGTGTTTTTGTAGAATAATACGCCAAAATGCAGAAGCCGCAAAACTTCCTGAAAGCACTAAAGCCCCAGAAACTGCAAGCAGGGTCAAAATGTCTTTTGCAATTTCTCCCCTTGGTTTGTGAAAGTAATATTTATATTTTTTCACGCTGGTATACGCGAAAATAGATTACTTAATTCATTATACATATGTGTATTTAAGTAAGCAAGTGTGAGTGCGGTTTGACAAAAATGGGAGAGTATCTTACTATACTCCTCAGCAAGCGCTCAAAGCGTAATTTTTATAGAGGGGGTGTACCATGACGGTAGCTGAGATCCAGGAACTCTATGATTTGGGGAAATTCCCGGAGGCAATAGCTGCTGTTGGGGTAGAGGTATCCGGAAAGCGCGCGAGCAACGATCCTGAAATAGGCAAACTCTGTGTCATCTGTGCTTGGTGTTACTGGCGTCGGCAAGAGTGGGACGGTGCTCTGGTGTGGCTTGGAGGGGCCGAGAAGGCAGGGGGTGCGGAACTCGAGACAAAGCGTCTCCGCGCCTACTTTGCGGCCTATCGGGACAAGAACGATGGAGTGCTTCGTTCTATCGCACAAGAACTGCCCGGTGACGTTGGCGTGTTAAACGCCCTTGTCATTCGTGCGCGTGATGAAGACAGCGCGTTCTCTCACGTTGAAGTGGAGAACATTGTGTTTGCATTCGAGGCTGGAGATGTTACAGTTGCCAACTTATACCATAATGGCGCACGATTCTTTATGGCAAAGCCACGGGATAATGAAGATCTGTTTATGGCAGTTGGCATGCTGGACCACGCGCTCCGTCTCTACGGCACGGACGGCAACTGGCACCACCGGGCAGCCGCAACCCACTGGCAGTCGGTGGCGCACGAACGCCTGGGGGAAACAGAGGACGACAGAAACGCAAGGTCGCGAGCGCGGCAGCTTTGGGAGAAGGCGAGTGAACTAGATCCTGCGAACCAAGGTTTCCAGCAGAACCTGGAAAACGCACGGAAGCGCGAGGCAGAATTCGCCAGTTAGATCTCCATCAGGCGCCCTTCTTCTCATCATAAAGAAGTTGAGGCGCCTTTATTTTGGAGTTGCAAAATTACTATATTTCAGATAGAGTAAAGCACATACCTATGGAGAAATTTGTTATTGTTGGAGGAAAACCTTTGGAGGGGGAGATTGACGTGCGGGGGGCTAAAAATGCCGCGTTTCCTCTTTTGGCTGCCACTATTCTTACGCAGGAAGACTGTGTTATAGACAATCTTCCCCTAATAGAAGACGTTCACCGCAGCATTGAGATTTTGCAGAGCATGGGAGCTGAAGTTGAGTGGCTTGAGGATCGGAAGATTCGGGTGAACACCAAAAACCTTAATCCTTCCACATTAGACCCTGATCTTATACTAAAACTCAGAGGCTCTGTTCTGTTTTTTGGGCCTTTGCTCGCTCGTTTTGGCAAAGTTGTTCTTCCTCAGCCAGGAGGGGATATTATTGGCGCAAGGCCTATCAATACGCACCTTGATGCGTTTTCCCAGCTTGGAGTAAAGATTTCTCATACTGAGCGCGGTTTCCTTATGGAGTTTGATGGAGTACTTACGTCACAAGAGGTGGTGCTCAACGAGTTTTCAGTTACTGCAACAGAAAATCTTTTGCTTTTTGCAAGCCTTCAGCAAGAACCGGTTGTTTTAAAAATTGCAGACCAGGATTATCAGGTGCAAGAATTAATGAAAGTGTTGGAGAAAATGGGCGTGGTCTTCCACATGCCAGAGCTCCACACCATTGTGATAGAAGGTAGAAAAAACCTTGCTGGCTTTACCCATTCTTTGATGTATGATCCTATTGAGGCTGGAACCTTCATACTTCTTGCTGCAGCAGCAAAGGGGAATGTGCTGGTAAAGAACGTGGAGCTCAAGTTTTTAGACCTTTTCTTCAAGAAACTGAAAGATTACAGCATATTGTTTGAGCTCATAAAAAAAGAAGGAGGCCTTGTTGGAGACGTGAGAGTGCTTCCTTCTCCTGACATGGCAATAGACAAAATACAGAGCTGGATTTACCCTGGCGTGCACTCAGATCTGCAATCTGCTTTTGGGGTGCTTGCAACCCAGACGCCAGGTTCCACCCTTTTGCACGACCCTTTATATGAAGGCAGGTTAAAGTATTTGGAAGAGCTTACCAAAATGGGAGCTGAAATATATATCGCAGATCCTCACCGTGCAATTATTAACGGCCCGACGCAGCTTTTTGGAGCAGACCTTGGAACCTTTGATTTACGGGGGGGAGCAGCTTTGATCATTGCCGCAATTATTGCAAGAGGGAAAAGCGACGTTCATAATATCTACCAGGTGGACAGAGGATATGAGAAGATAGAAGAGAGATTACAGAAGTTGGGAGCAGATATTACAAGAGTATGAGTCTTTTTGTACGGAAAATCGGCATTGATCTTGGCACGGCAAATTCTTTGGTGTTTGTGCCAGGCAAAAAAGTGGTGGTGCAAGAGCCCTCGGTGGTTGCAGTATCTTTGTATAACAACAGAATTTTAGCGGTGGGAAAAGCTGCCAAAGAAATGACAGGGAGAACGCCAGACACCATCAGGGTCTACCGGCCCATGCGAGATGGGGTTATTGCAGACTTCAGAGTTACCTTGGCAATGATACGGTATTTTTTGCGCAAGGTGGTGCCGAGCTACCAGTTTTTCAAGCCAGAAGTCTTGGTTGCAGTTCCCGCGGGCATCACGTCTACAGAAAGAAGGGCAGTTATTGAGGCAGCTCTCAAGGCAGGGGCAAGGGCTGCATATATTGCAAAAGAACCTATATTGGGCGCTATTGGAGCTGGCATTCCTATCAACTCTTCTTCCGGGCACATGATTGTAGATATTGGCGGAGGAACGTCGGAGGCCGCAGTGATTTCTTTGGGAGGCATTGTGGCTTCCACCTCTTTGAGGGTTGCAGGAGACAAAATGGATGAGGCGATTTCCGGATACATCAAAAGAAAGTACAACCTTGCCATAGGAGAAACCACAGCCGAAGACGTTAAAATTAAAATCGGGACTGCTCTGCCAGAGAAAAATGAGCATACAATGGAAATCAGGGGAAGAGATTTGGTTCAGGGATTGCCAAAGAACATTAAAATCTCTTCAAACGAAATTGCTGAAGCCTTGGAAGACCCTCTGCATGAAATTGTGCAGGTGGTAAAAGTGCTCTTGCGCGATACTCCTCCCGAATTGTCTGCAGATATTATGGACAAGGGCATTATTCTTTCTGGAGGAGGTTCCCTTTTGAGAAACCTTGATCAGCTTCTCTCAAAATCTCTTGGGGTTCCCTGTTTTCTCGCAGATGATCCCTTAACCTGCGTTGCAAGGGGAACAGGCGTGGTGCTTGAAAACCTTGAGGCATACAAACAAAGCATCATGACGAAGAGATGACCAATGACTAATGACTAATCTTGACTACCTTGTATCTTCAGTTGAGCTTGGGAACCTTTCTCACGCGTATTTGTTTTCCGGAAATGACAAAGAGGCGAAAGAAAACACCATTTTTGCATTTTGTGAGTTTCTTTTAGGGAGGGGAGCTCACCACGGGGATTTGCATAGTATTGATTCCTTGGGCAAAGAAATCACAATTAGCAAGATACGAGACCTTAGCCTTGTGCTGGCTCTTGGCTCGTGGAATTCTCTTTGGAAGGTTGCGCTCGTGAGAAATGCGCACCTCATGAATCAAGAAGCGCAATCTGCATTCTTGAAGCTTTTGGAAGAACCAAAAGGCAACACCCTTTTTTTACTGGAAACAGACCATGTATTTCAGCTTTTGCCAACGATACGCTCTCGGGTTCAGGAGATTCGCTTCTGGAAGTTTCCTGCAATAACTGAGCAGGTCTCAGCAGAGATGCAAAAGAAGCTTGACGATCTTGCGGCCCAGCCTTTGTACAAGCGATTTCTTCTTGCGAAGACCCTTTCAGAATTTCCAGGAGAAATCCAGCAATTCCTTGAGGAATTCATTGCATATCTTCGAGCTCAACTGAAGCTGGCATTGCCCAAAGGATTACCTTTTACTTTGCGCCTTATAAAACTTGCTCAGGAGACTTCTTCTTTGCTTCAAACAACCAATGTGAGTCCGCGGCTGTCATTGGAACGCTTGCTCCTTTATGGTACAGACAAGGTATGAACGCTATTCTCGCTTCAACATCGCAAGAATTTGATAAAGCCCTCAATTTTCTCAAACAAGAACTTGCAAAAATACGAACAGGCCGGGCTTCCCCTTCGTTGGTGGAAAACATTCAGGTTGAGGCATTTAATCAAAAAATGCCCCTCAAACAATTAGCAGCAATTTCGTGCCCTGAGCCGCGGCAAATTCTCATTCAACCTTGGGATGTTTCGTATCTTGAACCCATTGAAAAGGCGCTCCAAAAGGCAGACTTGGGTACGTTCCCTATTGTAGATAAAAACGTGATACGGGTTCATCTTCCTTCTTTAACGCAAGAGTACCGGCAAAACCTTGCAAAGCTTCTTTCTTCAAAGGGAGAGCAGACAAAACAGGTGATGAGAAGGTGGAGAGAACAAGCTTGGGGCACTATTCAAGAAAAGGTGAGAAAAGGCGAGCTCAGAGAAGGCGATAAGTTCAAAGGCAAAGAAGAACTCCAAAAGCTCCTTGACGAAAATACCAAAAAGATAGAGGAGCTGCTGGAACGCAAACTCAAAGAAATACAGTTATAATGGTATCATCTGTTTTGATTGCAATTTTGAGTATTTTGGGCCTGATCGTTCTCCACGAACTTGGGCATTTTCTGTTTGCAAAAAGGTTTAACGTGAAAGTGGAAGAGTTTGGTATTGGGATTCCGCCCAGGGTTATTGGCAAAAAAATAGGGGAAACCCTTTACTCTTTGAACCTTTTGCCTATTGGCGCGTTTGTGAGGCTTTTAGGGGAAGAAAAAAGTGTGAAAGACCCCAGGAGCTTTAGCGAGAAATCCCTGATTCGGAAGGTTGTTATTGTTGGAGCAGGAGTTGCCGCCTTTTGGCTGTTTTCCATTGTGATCTTCATGGTTTTAGGAGCAAGTTCTGGCATTCCAATGGCAGTTGAAGACGAAACGGCACAAAGAATATCAAATTCTCACGTTCAGGTTGTTGGAATAGCTCCTCATTCTCCCGCCTCGTTGGCGGGCCTTAAACTCGGAGACAGAATTTTACGAATTGTCTCCCTGGATGTGGACAAAGTAAAGGAGGTGCAAGAGGCAACAGAAAAACTAAAAGGCAAGGAAGCAACTTTTACTATTCAAAGAGGAAAAGAAATGCTTGAAGTAAAACTCGTTCCAAGAGCAAGTCCTCCTGAAGGCGAAGGCCCCATAGGCGTGGCGTTGTCTCGGCAGGCGTTTGTGCACTATAGCTGGTACGAGGCCCCTGTTCAGGGCGTTGTGATAACAGCAAGGGTGACCTGGGAAATAGTTCAAGAGCTTGGGGGCGTGCTTGCAAGGGTGTTCCAGGGCAAAGGTCTTCCGAGTGGCGTTGACGTTGCTGGGCCTATTGGCATTGTGCGCATTCTTTCAGGGTCTCTTGACCTGGGCCTCGCTTCGTATCTTTCGTTTCTTGCAACCCTTTCCATTTACCTTGCCTTGTTTAATATTCTTCCCATTCCTGCAGTAGACGGCGGGAGGTTGTTCTTTTTGGGCTTGGAGTTTTTAAGAAAGAAGCCGCTTTCAGAAAAGTTTGAAGGCCGCGTCACCGCAGTTTCTTTTAGCATTCTCATTTTTCTCTTAGTCGCCGTCACCTTCCGCGACCTCACCCGCCTCTTTTAGTTTGAGAGGCAAAAAGCAGCCTTGTTTTTGTTTGGTAAACTGTCGTAGAATTCTTGCTCCAGCTAACTTTCTACGATAGAATCTACGAGGAGGAAAAGTTGATATTTTAGCGAGACGTGGTATAGAGAGTGTACCCAAGACAGACTAGACAGAAAGGAGAGAAGAGATGGCTGTGCAAGTTCTTTCTAAACCGGGAACATATGAGGAAGCAATCAAACAACTGAGGAGTCTTTGGGGGTCATGGCCCTTTCATTTTTCTGACTTCCCTGATTCATCAAGGGGGGCCAGGGAGATGCTTGAGAAGACATTGTTCGAGTTTGCACAAGGAGACCTTGATATTGCTCGCAAATGGGTACACGAACATCAAAAACCATGGCGGGGAAAGCACAACTTGACCGTGTACATGAGCGACCAAGATGGATGCTACAGCAACGGGGGAGAATCTGTGGAAGTAGATGCGGAGGAAACGAGACTGATCATACAGAAAGGCGAAAACGACTACGGGTCGGTATTGACTGTTGCTCTTGCTCCTCTCGGTACCAAACTGCGATGGATTGGACTCATGGAGACGATTCGAAAGCTGGGCGAAGAACCAGTCCCCATCGTGGACCTTATGATTCGCTTTCAGGACAACAGGATTGTGTCCTTTGAGGAAAAGCGCTCCTGGGAAATGCCGAAGAGGTAGACACCCCATACCTTTTCTGGTTCTCGGAATAAACCCTGTGCAGGTTCGCCTCACAGGGCTTTTCTTTTGAGGAAAAAATATGTATAGTGAAAGATATGCGCCAATCAGAACTGTTCACAAAGACTTCTCGCCATGCTCCAAAAGACGAGGAGTCAAAAAACGCAAAGCTGTTGATCCAGGCAGGTTTTATTCGCAAGGAAATGGCAGGCGTCTATTCGTTTTTGCCACTTGGCCTTCGGGTATTGAACAAGATTATTGGTATCATCCGGGAAGAGATGAATGCCATTGGCGGACAGGAAGTTCTTCTTACTTCTCTTCAAGACCCTGAAATTTGGAAGAAAAGCGGGCGCTGGGATGATAAAGTTATCAACGTTTGGTTTAAGACAAAGCTTCTTTCCAAAGGAGAGCTTGGCCTTGCCAATACCCATGAGGAACCCATGAGCAATCTCATGCGAGAGCACATTGCCTCATACCGTGACCTGCCCTTGTATGTGTACCAGTTTCAAACAAAGTTCAGGAACGAACTGCGAGCAAAGAGCGGGATTATAAGAACGAGAGAGTTTATCATGAAAGACTTATACTCGTTCAACCGGTCAGAAGAGGAATTCCGCGCGTTTTACGAGCAGTGCGCTCAGGCCTACATGAAGATTTTCTTCAGGGCGGGCATTGGGGCCCATACCTATCGCACGTTTGCAAGCGGAGGTTCGTTCAGCAAATTTTCAGACGAGTTCCAAACTACATGCCAAGCCGGCGAAGACACTATTTATATTGATAAAGAAAAAAACATTGCAATAAACAAAGAAGTGTACACGCCCGAAGTGCTTGCGGAGCTGGGAATTGAAAAAAGCGGGTTGTCAGAGGAGCGCGCCATAGAAGTTGGAAACATTTTCCCTTTGGGCACTAAGTTTTCCTCCCCACTCGGGCTTATGTTTAAAACAGAGCAAGGGAACGAAAAGCCTGTCATCATGGGTTCTTACGGCATTGGGCCCTCGCGCCTCATGGGAACCGTAGTTGAGGTGTTATCGGACGAAAAAGGAATTGTATGGCCTGAATCTATTGCGCCATTTTCTGTTCACCTTGTTGCGCTGCAAGGTGCAGAAAAAGAAGCCGATACTCTGTATTCCAGTCTTGAAAAGAAAGGAGTGGAAGTGTTATATGATGACAGAACTGAAAAAAGCGCAGGAGAAAAACTTGTTGACGCAGACCTGTTGGGAATTCCAACGAGAATTGTTGTGAGTACGAGAACCCTTGAGCAGGGAAGCGTTGAAATAAAAAAGAGGAATGAAGAGAAACAAGAACTCGTAAAATTAGATGCGCTCCATATTTAGCAAAATTCTTTCGTATCTTGGCCAAGACATTGCAATTGACCTTGGCACTGCAAACTCTCTTGTATACCTAAGAGGCCGCGGTATTGTGATTCAAGAGCCATCGGTTGTTGCCGTGAACCAAAAAACCGGCCAGATTTTGGCTATTGGCCAGGAAGCAAAGAAAATGGTGGGCAGAACTCCAGCCCATATTGTGGCTACACGCCCCTTGAGAAAAGGAGTGATTTCTGATTTTGAAGTGACTGAGCAAATGCTTCGTTACTTTATTCACAAGGTGCAAAAGAAAAAACTACCCGTGAGCCCTGGGCCGAGGGTGATTATTGGCATTCCGTTTGGAGTGACCGAAGTTGAGAAAAAGGCGGTGCGCGACGCAGCCCTCAACGCAGGAGGCAGAGAAGTCTACCTTATTGAAGAACCCATGGCAGCTGCGATTGGCGCCAGGCTTCCTGTGCAAGACGCAGGAGGCAACTTTATTGTTGACATTGGAGGAGGAACAACCGAGGTTGCAGTGATCTCTCTTGGAGGAATTGTGTTTGCAAAATCTCTGCGCATTGCAGGAGACAAGCTCAACGAAGACATTATTCACTATGCCCAAGAGCAGTTTAAACTTCTTATTGGAGAGCGCACGGCAGAAGCCATTAAAATTGGCATTGGGTCTGCGTTTCCCCTGAAAGAGAAAAAAGAAATGCCTCTGCGTGGGAGAAACGTGGTTACAGGTCTCCCCGAAGAAATCATGGTGTCAGATGAAGACATCAGAAAGGCAATGGAACGTTCGGTGCGCCAGATTGTCAACGAAGTGAAGGCGGCTGTGGAAGCAACTCCGCCTGAGCTTTTGGCAGACATTATGGCACAGGGCCTGTATCTTTCAGGAGGAGGAGCGTTGCTCAGAGGGCTCGATACCTTGATTGCAAAAGAAACAAAGATTCCAACCCGCGTGGTGGAGGATCCTCTCACTGCTGTTGCCAGAGGCGCAGGCCTTGTGCTGGAGAACCTTGATGAGTTAGAAGAAGTATTGGTGGAAACAGAGGAACTTGAGCCGCCCAGATGATTACCAAAGAAGAGGTGCAACATATTGCGAAATTGGCGAGGATTGAGTTAACAGAGCAGGAAGTTGAGAAATTTCAGAAAGACCTTTCGGAGATTCTGGATTATTTTGAGATTCTCAAAAAAGCGCATACGTCTTCAATAGAAGAGCAGCCTTCTTCTTTGAGAACAGAAAACACGGCGCGCCAGGATATTCCTCAGAAAGAAAAATCCCAAGTTATTGAAAAACTTATCAGCATGGCGCCCCAGCGAGAACGGGGCTACGTGAAAGTTCATAAGATTCTATGACCATACAGGATATTAGGAATAGCCTTTTGAAAAAAGAATTTTCTGCCAGAGAACTTGCACAAGAATATTTGGTTCGCATTCGCGAGAAGGACCAGGAACTTCATGCATTTCTCAACCTTGCAGAGAAACTTGCCCTTGCACAAGCGCGTGAAATTGATGAAAAAATTGCAAAAGGGCTGGACTTGCCCGCCTTGGGCGGGGTTCCCTGCTCTGTAAAAGATGCAATTTTGGTAGAGGGAGTTTTGTGCACGGCAGGTTCTCGTATGCTTGAAAACTATGTTGCTCCATATGACGCAACCGTGGTACAAAAGATAAAGAAGGCAGGAGCTCTTATTGTTGGGAAGACCAACATGGACGAGTTTGGCATGGGTAGCTCCACAGAGAATTCTGCGTTTGGGCCAACCAAAAATCCCCACGACCCAACAAGAGTAGCAGGTGGAAGTTCAGGAGGGTCGGCAGCGAGCGTAGCAGCACAAGAATGCGTTATTTCCCTTGGAGAGGATACCGGAGGGTCTATTCGCCTTCCTGCGTCTTTTTGCGGGGTTGTGGGGCTAAAACCTACCTACGGAGCAGTTTCCCGGCATGGGATTATTGCAGTGGCTTCTTCTTTAGATCAGGTGGGGCCCATGGCAAAAACCGTTGAGGATGCTGAAACTTTGTTTAACGTTATTCGAGGCAGAGACCCGCTGGATTCAACATCAGTAGAAATAAATCCAAAATCCGAAGCACGAAATCCGAAACAAATTCAAAATCTCAAAATCGGAATTCCCAAAGAATACTTTGCCGAAGGGTTGGACCCGCAGGTTGAGAAGGTTATCCTTGGCGCCATTCAAAAACTTGAGAATGCCGGAGCAAAGATTATAGAAGTGAGCCTGCCTCATTCCTCATACGCGCTGGCTGACTACTATATCATTAATATGTCTGAAATTTCTGCAAACCTTGCGCGGTATGATGGTGTACGATACGGAGCGGCTGTCCCCGGAGAAAATCTTTTGGCAACGTATATGCGCTCAAGAGGTGAAAAGCTTGGGGCTGAGGTGAAACGAAGAATCATGCTTGGCACCTATGCCTTGTCTGCAGGGTACTATGACGCCTACTACGCAAAGGCTCAAAAGGTGCGAGCGCTTTTAAAAAAGGATTTTGAAGAGGCGTTTGAAAAAGTTGATGTCGTCGCAGGTCCGGTGAGCCCGTTTCTTCCCTTCAAAATCGGGGAAAAGGTGGAAAGCCCGCTTGCAATGTATCTCGTTGATATCTACACCGTAACACTCAACTTGGCAGGCCTTCCAGGGTTATCTGTGCCTGCTGGATCGGCAGGCGGGCTTCCTGTGGGGCTTCAGCTAATTGCCCCTGCCTTTGGGGAGCAAACTCTTTTTGAAACAGGAAAAGCGTTTGAAACACTAATAGGAACAATATAACTATGGACATTTTATATTTTCTTTCTTTACTTGTTTCTCCTGCTTTGCAAGACAAGCTTCTCATTGCAAGAATTGTCTTTGGAGCGATAGCCGCAGCGCTTCTCGGGTTTATTGTATGGGCATTCTTCAATACCTCGTGGTTTACGTATGCGTTTCTTACTGACCTGCGGGAATTTATCACGTTTCGTTCGTATGGGCTTCGCAAAATGACCGACAGGTGGCAGAAAACGCAAGCTCGGTTGGAAACCGCCCAGGAAGCTGAGTACAAGCTCGCTGTTATTGAAGCAGACAGCATGCTTGACGAAGCCCTAAAAAGGATGTCGTTCCCTGGAGCAACGGTAGACGAGCGCCTGCAAAATCTTAGCGCAGCCATTGTTGCTAATGTGGAGGAGGTTCAGCAGGCGCATGCCTTGCGAAATAACGTTGTGCATGACCCGAACTTTCGCTTGTCTTTAGACGAGGCAAGAAAAACCCTCTCTACTTTTGAGAAAGCATTCCAGAGCCTTGATTTGATTTAGTGTTTGGCGTATACTGTGAGCGCGGGGTGGTGCAGCAGTAGCATACGAGGCCCATAACCTTGAGATCGCCGGTGCAAATCCGGCCCCCGCAACAAAATTTACCCCCCATGCCGGCGTAGCTCAGTGGTAGAGCGGAATCTTCATAAGGTTATGGTCGGAAGTTCAATTCTTCCCGCCGGCACAGCGTAATAAATTTTCAAAGAAAATTTAAACGCTGTTGGAACGTTGAACGTAAAATTTTGCAAGGCAAAATTAACGTTCTTACGTTCCACCATGGTAAATTTGCGGGCGTAGCTCAGCCTGGTTTAAAGCGCCTCCCTGTCACGGAGGAGATCGTGGGTTCAAATCCCATCGCCCGCGCAGCGTAATAAATTGCATCTATGATGCAATTTAAACGCTGCTGAAACGTTTAAATTTTCAAAGAAAATTTATTACGTTTCGCCATTATTTCTATGTTTTACGTTTATATTCTTCAGAGTCAGAAAAATAAAAGTTTGTATATTGGCTATACGAGTAATCTGAAACAGCGATTTGAAGAACATAATAGTGGTAGAAGTTTAGCTACAAAAGCATTCCGTCCCTATAAACTAATTTTTTATGAAGCTTTTCTTAATAAACAAGACGCAAAATATAGAGAAGAATATTTAAAATCTGGCTGGGGGTTGAGAACCATCAGGAAGATGTTAAAAGGTTTTTTTGTTTGACACATCAGTTTATTTAGAGTATTAATAAGGTTGGCATCTTATACAATGGAGGAAGAATCCAATGAGAAAGTTCTGGCCCCGAAAACCAGAGTTGTTGTTACAGCTTCTCCCAACACTCACAGCCTACGGTTACTGGGTCAAGCAGGAGAAAGCAGGAGAGTGGTGGATCGGGCAGGATACGCAGGTCTGGGCTCGCCTGAGCAATATAGCAGGGCAATGGTGCCTTGAGGTTATTTTGGAAGAGAAAGAGAGCCCCCAGGTGAATACTCTCCTGCTGTTTACCTCTATATTTCGGCAAGCTTTTGGATTCCCCATCAGTTCCAGTATAACTTCAAATTTGTTTGAGAGGAACATCGCTGGGGAAAGGGCTGCATGAACAACCCAACCCCCCTGGCCTTAGTCAGTGAGGAAGAGATTAAGGCTCACCAAAAGCGCCGCTGGCACCTCAGTCAACTTCAGTGTCAGCGGCTTTCTTTTTTAGTTTTCATATTCTGCTCTCTTTTATGGTAATTGGGAGTTTTCCACAATATTTGGTAGAGTATACAATGAACAGGAAACAGCAGGATATGAACCGTGAGACTCAAATCGCACAAGCCCTATTACATATTGGCGCGGTAGGGTTTTGCGTTGAAAATCCCATTACCTTTACCTCGGGCATAAAGGCTCCCGTATACGTGGACAATCGTAAGTTTCCCTTTTGGCCAAGTGAATGGCGTTTGGTAATCAACGCTTTTGTACAAAAAATCAAAGAGGAGAACCTTTCCTTTGACGTGATTGCTGGCATTGAGACTGCCGGCATTCCTCACAGCTCAGTGCTTGCGTATGTGTTGCAAAAACCCTCGGTATTTGTGCGTAAAAAGCCCAAAGAGCACGCTACCAAGAGCAAAATTGAGGGCGGTGACGTACGAGAAAAGCGCGTACTGCTTGTTGAAGACCTCGTGAGCACGGGAGGAAGCAGCCTTGCGGGAGTGGAGGCTTTGCGCCAGGAAAAAGCCCGGGTAACCGATTGTCTCGTTATTGTTACGTATGGCTTTCCAGAATCCCAAAAAGCTTTTGAAGAGGCACAAGTGAACTTGCACGCCCTAACTTCGTTTGAGTATATTCTTCAAGAAGCAGAAAGACTTGCCAAAATTACGTTAAAAGAACGGGAAACAATACAAACCTGGCTTCAAAGTCCTTATGACTGGGGCAATTGAGAAATATAATGCGCGGGTAGAGAAGGCAAACTCTCTTTTGTGCGCTGGTCTGGACCCAGACTTTGAAAGGCTGCCTGAACAATTTCAAAAGCTGGAGTTTCCCCAGTTTGAATTCAACAAATGGATTATTGATCAAACGGCAGAGTACGTAGCGGCCTACAAGCCCAACATGGCTTTTTATGAATCGCGGGGCGATAAGGGAATGCATGAACTCAAGATGACCATGGAGTATCTTCAAGAACGCCACGCCGATATTTTCACCATTTGTGATGCCAAAAGAGCAGATATTGCGTTAAGCAGCCAGCAATACGCCAAAAGCGCTTTTGAGTGGTTTGGCTTTGACGCCGCAACCCTCAATCCGTATCTGGGCAAAGACGCTCTCCAGCCGTTTCTAGACTACAAAGACAAAGGTTGTATTATTGTAGCTCGAACTTCCAATCCGGGGGCGCGGGAGTTTCAAGATCTTCTTTTGGAAGGGAAACCTTTGTGGCAGATCATTGCAGAAACAGTGGCAACAGAGTGGAACTCCAACGAAAATTGTATGCTCGTGGTAGGTGCAACATATCCAAAAGAAATAAAAGCCATACGCGGCCTTGTTGGTGAAATGCCTTTGCTCGTACCAGGGGTGGGCAGCCAAGGAGGAGATGTAAAAGCGGCGGTGTTGGCAGGGCGTACTGCGCAAGGGAAAGGCCTTATTATAAGCACTGGCCGCGCTATTCTGTTTGCCGAAAACCCAAGCCAAGCCGCTCGCGACCTTCGCGATGAAATCAACCGCTGGCGCGCTTAAGCTTGCAAGGTTTGGAGGATGAGAGGGGTGATGTCTACGTTTGCCTCCTTTCTCTTAATGGTATTGGTGAGATAGAGCTTGGCGTACTTCTGTTTGGCGCGTGAGATGCCGGAAGAAAGCACGCCGTGGGAAACAAGGGCCAAGACCTGTTTTGCTCCGTACCTTGTGCACTCCTCATATGTTTTCATCAATGTTCCACCGGTCTTGAGTAAATCATCTACCACTGCAACGGTGCGTCCTTTCATGGCACGCTGCAGCTCTTTTGGGCTTTCCATTTCTACCTCATAGGAGTTTTTGCGCTTTTTATTTGCGCCTGCAATGCCTGTTCTGCGCTTTCCTCCTTTGTCTGGGGAAAGCAAAAGAAAATCGTTGCCGTAATCTGTTCTCGCAGCTTGCAAAAGCAAAGGAAGGGAAGAGAGGTAAGAAAGGGGATATTTTTTTGTCCAGCCCCTTCCTTTAAAATGCGGGTCCACCAGGTATATTCTTTTCACCCTGTAATAATGCACAAGTTTTTCAATCAGGTTTTCTGCAACATTGGTTTCTCCCTTGTCAAAAATGCCGTCTTGCATGCCATAAGGGAAATAGCTGAACAACACCTCAACCCAAGACGCCTTGCTGTCTCGCAGGATTTGCAAGATAAGCTCTAGCTCCACTAAGCCCTCATTGGGCTTTGGAGCTCCAGAATGGAGGACCAATACCCGTTTTCCCTTGAGCCTACGTGCTTCTGGAATCTTTGCATACACTTCTCCGTCTGGAAAATATCTTTTCCCTTCCCGATTAAACCCAGGATGCACGACAAGGTGTTTCCCAGCCGCCCCTTTTTTCTTCACCAGGTGGGCAGCTTGCGTAGTTGGAATAAGCAACATACAATGTTGTAATGTCTTTGTATCACCTTATTCGCCCGCTCTTGTTCTGTCAAGACGCAGAACGGGTTCACGATGCAGTTTATCAACTTGGTATTTTATTGTCTCAGGTTAAGATTCAAAAAGCGCTTTCTCCTCTCTATTCCTTTGAGCATCCCGTCTTGGAGACCCAGGCATTTGGTTTGTCCTTCCCCAATCCCATTGGTCTTTCCTCTGGGTTTTGCAAAGACACTCAGCTCCTTGATGTTTTGCATAGCCTTGGGTTTGGGTTTGTGGAAATTCGCACGGTCAGCCCACAACCGCAAGAAGGGAATCCCAAACCTCGCCTTTTTCGTCTTCCCCACGATTGTGCGCTTATAAATCGCCTGGGATTTAGCAATATAGGGGTGCAGAGGTTAAAAGAACAACTCCAAGCCTGGCGCAACAAGAACGCTTTTCTTGTAGGGGCGAGTATCGTAAAAGGCAGGGATACCCCCAACGAACAGGCCTTTAAAGATTATCGACAGTGTTTTGAGGCCCTCAAGGAATATGTTGACTATGTAGCAATAAACGTTAGTTCTCCAAATACGCCAGGTGTCCGCGATCTCCAAGGAGAAACCTTCCTTTCTGAAATCTTTGGGCGTTTACAAGAAGTGAACCGTAGCCCATCAAAGCCCCTGCTTTTAAAAATAGCTCCAGATCTTACCCATGATCAGCTCAACGCCATTATCCGTATTGTTCAAGAAACAGGCATAAGCGGCATCATTGCCACAAACACCACCACATCTCGACAAGGGCTTTTAACCTCAAGCGCAAAACTCGGCGCCATTGGCCAAGGAGGATTGAGCGGACAACCTCTCAAAGAACGCGCAACCGCAGTGATTCGGCATATCTACAAACAATCCCAAGGAACCATTCCCATTATTGGCGTGGGAGGGGTGTTTTCTGCTGAGGATGCTTATGAAAAGATTCGAGCCGGAGCTTCTCTGGTACAGCTGTATACCGGCCTTGTATATGAGGGACCAGGTTTAGTAAAACGCATCAAACAAGGCTTGGTGCGACTGCTTTTGCGCGATGGGTTTTCTTCTATTCAAGAAGCAGTGGGTATTGATGCTCCATGGTAATTGGGAGTTTTCCACAGGTTTTCTCTTGACAAGCAAAGATGGGATTTATATCATTACACGAATGGACAGAATTCCGATGCGCTACAGATCAACTCTTCGTTTTTACTTCTTGTGTTTTAATTTTCCCCTCTAAAGGAGGGGAGTTTTTTATGGAAAAAGACCATCTCAAACATCTCATCAATCCGGTTGCGTCTCTGGAAGAGGCGATCCACGAATATTACAAAAAAGCAGGGATCAAATACGCAGAGGTTCCACAGATTCTTGGGATTACAGGCGCTTGTGAAAATGTGGATACCTTGTTTCGAATAGGCAATCGCCTCCAGTTGCCGCTTTTTTTTACCCAGACCGGCCAGTTGTCTTTAGAGCAAATTCTCCAATACGTTCCTGCAGTATACACCATTATTCTCAGCGGCAGGGATGAAGAGATAGAAGATGAACGCCACCTCAGACAGTTCCGTTTAACCGAAGAAGAATTTGATTGGAGTTTGGTAGGAGGCCAAGACGAAACCTATGACGAAGAAAAAATGTATGAAGCGCTTTTAACTCATATTGAAAACGCAGTTAAATATATAGCCAAAAAAACTATCACAGACAACAGAGAAGCGCTTGAATACCACTACCAGCGAAATACCGCAAATCTGATAGAAGGCTTGCAATTGCCATTTCTGCGCATTAGCTATGAGGAAGCACTGGGGCTTTTGCGGAAAAACGGTTTTCCAGAGCTTCAATGGGGGGATGATTTCAAAGCCAACCATGAAGCAACCATTGTACAGCTTTTGAACAGTTCGTCTCTTAATCGCCCCGTCTTTATTATGCGGTACCCAAAGGAAATAAAGTTTTTCAGTATGAAAGTTTCAGAGAAAGATGAGAGAGTTGCTCTTTCAGCAGACCTCATCTTTCCTCTTGCAGGAGAGGGAGTGGGTTCTGCGGTGAGAGAGCACAGGGGTGACATACTCAGAGAACGACTCTTAACCTCCACAATGTTCCGTCTTCATAAACAGCGGGGAGGGAGTTATGAAGACTTTGTCTGGTATGTGGATGATTTGGTGGGAGCGGGCAAAACTCGACCCCATGCGGGATATGGCTTGGGGAATGACCGGCTTTTACAGTATATTGTTGGAGAAAAAGATATTCGGAATTGTTCCACATTCAGTTTGATGGCAAAGCAAACCCATGACTGGGAGCCCCGTACAATTACAAAAGTTACTCGTGAAGTTGCCCCAGTGGAATTGACAAAGTCCTAAACTCAAAGAACTGGAATTAGTTGCCGTTGCATTCATGCCAGCGGCTTTTTCTTTTCGTACACTATCTTGTTATCATTGCCATGGCAGAATTAACAAGATATCTCACAATTGTTGCTCGAGCGTACATTATGTCTTTTTCTTGCTTTTTTCCCAAAAGTATGGAAAGGTATAGTTAGATCCCCAAATCATAAGAGCGAGGTGTGACATGGTTACTACCCCCGAGCTTGAAACTCCTCGGTTGCTAGAACAGTTGGAGTACCAACTTGGACTGAGGGGAATTGATGTTTTCTCTCCCACTTCACATACGGCCCATCTCTGGAAACGTCTCAAAGAATCTTTGCCAGAAGATCTAGAAAAAGCAAAGAACATTCTGGCTCAGCGTGACGAGATTATCGGCAACGCAGAGCTTGAAGCAGCTTCCCGCATTTCTCGAAAAGCCGTGATGCGCGCTGCACAAAAGGAAGCTCAGCAAGTTCTGAAACGTGCTCAGAACCGAGAAAGAGAGGCCGAGAACCTAGAAACAGCGCGTCAGAGAGCCCTACAGGTCGCATTGAAGGATGCGTCCGGTATTAGGGAGAAAGCGCAAGGCCTATTTGCTGAATTGCGCGCACGAGAAGGTGAAGTGGTTGAATTCATTCAATGCGCACTGAAACTCTGTGGTCTGTTTATCGCAGCAAAGCCCAAGTGGCAAGAGCTGGAGTTGAATCAGCAAGCTCTTCAGGAACTCTTAGAAAGAGTTTCTCCCCCTGCCGGTTAGGTCAGGGGGTTTTTTATGGGTTTTTGCCCTGTGGAAAAGACGCCTCTAACGGGGTTGATTCCCCCTTTATTTTAAGGTAAAATAGATAGGACGTATGAACATTGAAATCGACTCAAAAGAGGAGCAGGAACTGATACAATCACTCCACATAAGAGATGACCCGGAGGCAAAAAGGATGCTTCGGTTTTTGAATATGCCGGACTTATCGCGCACACCCGGCAGTCCGCTTGCCGCAATCATAGAACGGGTGAAAACGGTGCCCGTGTTGAAAAACTTTGACGACATCAAGATCCCGGAGATTGTCTCAACCTATGTTCTTTTCGATCTGTTCAATATGCCTCCCGGCCACCCGGCCCGCAGTACATCAGATTCTTATTATGTAGATGAAGAACACATCCTGATAACCCACGACACGGTGATGTGGTATTTCTATCTGAACCACCCCGATGTAAAGAAAAAGATCGAGCAAGGCGAAGATCTGGGAGTCATATGCTACGCCAAAGTCTACCGCAAAGATGAAATAGACAGAAGGCACATGAACGTTTTCCATCAGTTTGGCGGACTGTATCTGGTGCGCGACGATAAAAAGACCTTGACCATCAAGGATTTGGAAAACGCCCTTACTGAGATAGCGCAAAGCATTTTCGGCAAAGGCATAAAGATCCGCTTCAACCTGGACAACTTTCCCTACACGGATCCCAGTTTAGAAATGGAGATCGAGATAAACGGGCAGTGGATTGAGATGCTGGGTTGCGGCATGGCCCGCAAAAGCGTTTTGGCCAACTTCGGCCTTACCGGATACCATGGTTGGGCGTTTGGCTTCGGGCTTGAACGCATGGCCATTGTCAGCATGCAGTTGCCTGACATCCGCTTGCTGTGGTCGCAGGACGAACGGGTCAAACAACAGCTCAAACTGGGCAACCCGTACAAAGAGGTGAGCAAGTATCCTCCCATCACTCGGGACATATCTTTTGTCGTGGGCAAGGATTTCGTGCCCAACAACTACTTTGATCTGATACGTGATATTGGAGGCGACCTGGTTGAAGAAGTCAAACTCATTGATACCTACGAAGATGCAGAGAAGTTTGGATCAGGGAAAGTAAGTTATACCTATCGGATCATATACCGAAGCAATGAAAAAACGTTGATGAGTAAAGAGATTGATCTGCTTCAAGGTAAACTGTATAAACAGACGGCCAAGCAATTTGGCGCTCTGCTTCGTTAACATGAAAGAAAAACCTACAAGTGAATACACTGCCAAGGATATCTATGTCTTGGAAGGCCTGGAGCCAGTGAGAAAGAGGCCTGGCATGTACATTGGTTCCACTGGGCCAGACGGCTTGCACCACTTGATCTGGGAGATTGTTGATAACTCTCTTGACGAAGCAATGGCAGGCCACGCAAAGAACATTGAGATTACTTTGCTGCCAGAAGATAAGGTTCTTGTGAAAGACGACGGGAGAGGTATCCCTGTGGATATCCATGCCCAGACAAAGAAATCTGCTTTAGAAACGGTTCTTACAACCTTGCATGCAGGAGCAAAATTTGGAGGCAAAGCATACCAGGTTTCAGGAGGTTTGCATGGAGTGGGAGCTTCTGTGGTGAACGCGCTTTCTTCGCATATGAAGGCCCAGGTGTGCCGGGAAGGAACAAGGTATGAACAAGAGTATGCAAAAGGGAAGGCCATAACAAAAGTCAAAAAAATGGGGCCGTGCAGAGATCGGGGCACGACAATTGAGTTTGAGCCAGACAGAAGTATTTTTGGACAAGTTATCAAGTTTGAAGAGAAACGGATTCTCAATCACCTTCGCCAGCAGGCATACCTCACTTCAGGGGTGCGCATCACGCTCATTGACGCAAGAGAAAAAGGCAAACTGCCCTACTCCTTCTATTTTGAGGGAGGTGTAGCTTCTTACGTGAAATACCTTACGAGAGGAGTTGCTCCCCACCACGAAAATGTGTTTTATGCAAAAGGAGAAAAAGAAGAAATTCTCGTGGAAGTTGCGTTCCGATATACGGAGGAATTTGAAATTTACGAGGAAAGCTTTGCAAACAACATCCATACGCAAGAAGGCGGCACGCACCTCACTGGTTTTAAAGCCGCTCTCACAAGAGGGATTAACGATTACGCAAAGAAAAATAATGTGTTTAAAAACGGCGACGAAGGGCTTACCGGAGATGATGTGAGAGAAGGATTGACTGCAGTGATTTCAGTGAAGCTCAAGGAGCCCCAGTTTGAGGGCCAAACAAAGGCAAAGTTAGGCAATCCTGAAGCGAAGAATGCAGTAGAATCAGTGGTGGCAGAGGGGCTTGCAGACTTCTTTGAAAGGAATCCGCAAGACGCAAAACTCATCATTGAGAAATGTCTGTTGTCTGCCAAGGCCCGCAAAGCAGCCAAGGCTGCTCGCCAAACCATTCTAAGAAAAGGGATCTTGGAGGGTTTAGCATTGCCTGGCAAGCTTGCAGACTGCGCTTCCAAAGACCCTGAAGAATCTGAATTGTACCTTGTGGAAGGAGAATCAGCAGGAGGCTCGGGCAAACAGGCGCGAGACAGAAGGTTCCAGGCGATTTTGCCTTTGAGAGGCAAGATTCTTAACGTGGAGCGGGCTCGATTAGACAAAATGCTTGAGTCAAAAGAGATCAAAAATCTTATCATTGCCTTGGGCACTGCCATTGCAGAAGATTTTGATATTGAAAAACTCCGCTACCATAGAGTTATCATTATGTGCGATGCTGATTCAGACGGGAATCATATTCGTACCCTCATTCTTACCTTATTCTACCGGTACTTCCGTCCTTTGGTTGAGCAGGGATATATCTACATTGCCCAACCGCCCCTGTACAAAATCCAGGCGGGAAAGCGCCTTGAATACGCCTACTCAGAAGAGGAGAAAGACAAGGTAATAGCAGGTTTAAAAAGAGAGGCTGGCCCTACTCAAAAGCCAAATCTTCAGCGCTACAAGGGCTTGGGAGAGATGAACCCCATGGAGCTGTGGGAAACCACTATGAACCCTGCAAAGCGCATTCTCTTGCAGGTGACTGTTGAAGACACAAAAGAAGCAGACCGCATCTTCGACATTTTAATGGGCGACGAAGTCTTGCCGCGAAAGAAGTTTATTCAAACTTACGCCAAGAGCGTCAGAAACCTTGACATTTAGAATAAAATGAATATTGTCATTATCAAAGAAGCTATTTCCAGAAAGGATTTGGAGTCTCTTGCTAAAGAAGGGTACGGAAACTTCGTGAAAGCCGTGGTAGACGTGCAAGAAGGTATCATAGCAATTGGCGGAGAATTCCATTCAGAAGAAGAGGCGTGCTTAATGAGCCAAGAGGGTTCAAAGCGAGAGCATACGTGGGGAATTAATTTGTACCCAAACAAGCAGGGCGAAGATTTCATTGAGTTTGATTCCATGGTTAATCTCAAGCCTTCTTTTGGCAATCGTTCACGGGGAGTAGAAAATGAACAGGTACGAGCAAAAATCAAAGAGATTATACAAAAATTTATTCAAGAGTAGGTATGCAAGTAAGGTATCACAAGGAAGCTGCGCAAGGAAAATGGTTTGAACTTTCCATAATGGAACAGCTTGCGCATATTGGAAGCGAGGTGAGCAGGGCAAAGAATTGGAAGGATAAAGACCCTGCGCTTTTCCAAGGGGCCGTAGAAAGGGCCCTGGAGCTTTTTGATCTTACATGTGAAGACCCTAGATGGAGAGCGCAAAAACGACTGCAGGAAATTGCTCTTGCAAGAGAATTGTTTTGCGATGCAATCTCTGGGGGGAAGGAATATAGCGCTTCCCTGGAGGAGCTTAACCGATATTTTCTACCCTATGCTCTTGCAGCAAGAAAGAATGTGTAGTAGGATATAAACATGGCCCCAGAGGGCCGTTTTAAGAAAGACGTATGAACTTTTCTCGTATTGTTGAATTTTTGAAAGAGGCAAGGACCGAAGGAAAGAAGGTGGCCTGGCCGTCTAAAAAACAAGTGGTGCGCCACACCATAGCCGTGGTTGCGCTTTCTTTGTTTGTTGCAATTATCCTTGGAACATTTGATTTTCTTTTTACAACAATCCTTGAAAGATTTATCTTGTAAGAAAAATGGCCAAACAGCAATTACCTCAAGAGAGAAACTGGTACGTCATTCATACCTATTCAGGGTATGAAGACGCGGTTGCAAGAAACCTCAAGCAAAGAATTGAGTCTTTGGGCATGCAGGACAAAATCTTTTCTGTTTTGGTTCCAAAGGAAAAGAAGATTAAAATTAAAAACGGGAAGAGAAAGCTCGTGGAAGAGAAGATTTATCCAGGCTACGTACTTGTGGAAATGATTGTTACCGATGACTCCTGGTATGTGGTGCGCAACACGCCTAATGTGACAGGGTTTGTGGGCTCTGGCACCACGCCGATTCCCGTGGAAAAAACAGAGATTGAATCGTTAAAGAAACGTATGGGCGTAGACGAACCCCAGTACCTTATTGAAGTAGAGCAAGGAGATGTGGTAAAGATAACAGACGGGCCATTCAGAGACTTTGAAGGCAAGGTTTCTGATGTTGATCAGGAACGGGGCAAGGTAAAAGTTCTGGTAAATATGTTTGGCCGAGACACACCCGTAGAGCTTGATTCACTCCAGATTAAGAAATTATAATGGCAAAAAAGATAAAAAAAATTATACGATTGCATATTGCTGCCGGGGCCGCAACGCCTGCTCCTCCTGTTGGCCCAAGCTTGGCTCAGCACGGAGTGAATATTGGAGAGTTTTGCAAAAAGTTCAATGACCTCACCAAAGCTACGGCAGGTTTTAAGATTCCCGTTGATATTACGATTTACGAGGATCGGAGCTATGACATGAAACTTCACCAACCGCCAGCTTCAGCCCTGCTCAAAAAGGCTGCTGGAATTGAAAAGGGCTCTGGAACCCCAAACAAGACAAAAGTAGGGAAAATCTCAAAAACGCAGCTTCAAGACATTGCCCGCCAGAAAATGGTTGATTTAAATACAGAAGACCTTCAAGGTGCAATAAGGATTATTGAGGGCACAGCGAAAAACATGGGTATTACAATAGAATGATCCTATCTGACCAAGACATTAAAAAATATATTGCAGAGGGCAAGGTTCAGGTTTATCCTGCGCCGGACTTTGAAAGTCAGCTTGGGCCCTGTTCTCTTGACCTTCACTTGGGCAATACCTTCAAGGTTTTTAGGCCGTCTCAGTACCCCTACATTGATCTCAAGCGCAAGATTGATCTAGAAGATGTTATGGAAGAAATCCAGGTTGCTGAAGACGGCGGCCCTTTTATACTTCAGCCCAAAGACTTTGTCTTGGCAATCACAAAAGAATCTTTTACGCTTCCAAGCGACCTTATGGGTCGTTTAGACGGACGAAGTTCCATTGGAAGATTGGGGCTTGTGGTTCATTCAACTGCAGCAAGGTTTGACCCTGGATGGTCAGGGAAAGCCCTTATGGAATTAGGCAATCTTGGAATAATGCCGGTGGTGCTGTATTCGGGAATGCGCATTTGCGCGCTCACTTTTGAAACATTGTCGAGCCCTTCTCAAAATCCTTACGGCACAAAATCAACTCACAAATACACTTCCCAAGAGTCTCCCCAAGCAAGCAAAATCAACAAAGAGTTCACGCAATAGTAGACTAGCCTAAAACACAGAAGCTGCTTTAGAAAAGCAGCTTTTGCTTGAAAGAACATTATCCCCACAGGGGTCTCTGATGGCCCGAGAAAGGCGTGGACCACCAGAGACCCCTCGCTCCGCTGGGACGAAGAATGACTACGTTCATCATCTCGTTATCAAACACGCTTGTCAAGTGTTTGGTTTATCGTATCCGTCCTTAGAATCCTCCTACTACTGTTATTTCGCCTTTGATGGGGGGGTGGGGGTTGTAGCCCTCGATCGAGATATCGTCGAATGTAAACTCGTCGATATTTTTTATTTGAGGATTTAGTTTGAGCGTGGGAAATGGTTTAGGATCTCTCGTAAGTTGTTCTTTTACCTGCTCGTAATGATTGTTGTATATATGAACATCTCCAAATGTATGCACAAAATCGCCAGGTTCATATCCGGTTGCGTGGGCTATCATATGGGTCAACAGGGCATAGCTTGCGATGTTGAAAGGAACCCCCAAAAACATGTCTGCCGAGCGTTGGTAGAGTTGAAGCGAAAGCTTCCCTTCAGCCACATAAAACTGGAACATGGTGTGGCAAGGAGGCAAGGCCATTGCCTGCTCTGGGGTAGTTGCCATTTCATAGATGTATTCGGGGTTCCAGGCTGAAATAATATAGTGTTTGCGGTCGGGATGCGATTTGAGCTTTGGAATCACCCAGGCTAACTGGTCAACTTCTCGTCCGTCTGAAGTTATCCATTTCCGCCATTGTTTTCCATACACCGGTCCAAGTTCACCCCATTGTTTGGCGAACTCGGCATCATTCTTGATTTTCTCGATAAAATCTTCTTGGCTCATTTCGGGGACCTCGCCTTTCTCTGCGGCTTTCTTGTAGTTTTTGTATGCCCACTCATCCCAGATGTGTACATTGTTGTCCACTAAGTACTTAATGTTTGAGTCGCCTTTCAAGAACCACAAAAGCTCGTGCACAATGCCGCGCCAGAAAACCTTTTTCGTGGTCAAAAGGGGAAATCCTTCCGAGAGGTTAAAACGAATCTGTCTGCCAAACACCGATTTTATTTCAGCATCGGTATTGTGTACTCCTTTTATTACTCCATTGCCTAAAATATCTCTGAGTAGATTAAGGTATTGGTATTCCGGGTGTTGAGAATTGGAAGTCATTATGATACTATACCACAATGACGGCATTTATCATAGCGGCGCTCACGGCAGACGGGTTTATCGCAAAAAGCTCCCAGCATTTGACAGACTGGACGAGCAAGGAAGACAAGCATTTTTTTGTGGAGAAAACCAAGCAGGCAGGGGTAGTCGTATTTGGCCAGAATACCTTTGAAACCATCGGAAAGCCATTAAAAGACCGCTTGACTATTGTCTATTCCAAAGATAAGCAGTATGAGGGCGTAGAGGTGACGCAAAAACCTCCTCGAGAGCTTTTGGAAGACTTGGAAAAAAGGGGATACAAAGAGGTTGCAATTTGTGGAGGGGCCACTATTTATACCATATTTATGGAGGCAGGAGTGGTAGACAAACTATACTTGAGCGTTGAACCGGTGCTTTTTGGCCAGGGCCTTACGCTTTTTAACAAAGAGCTCGACAAGAAATTAGAGCTCGTATCAGTTCAAAAACTTGGCGACCACACCGTTCTTCTTGAGTATAACGTAATTAAATAGTATGGTACTAGGAATTGAAGAATTGCATAAGTTGGTAAAAGATAAAAACCTCATAACGGGTTTGTCAGAACGTGAACTTGAGAATCCCGAAGGAGCAGGCTTTGATTTGAGAATAGGGGAGTTGTATGAGGTTTCAGGCCAGGGATTGCTTGGGGTAGAACAGAGAGAAACCCCTGAAATGAAACTCATTGCCAAATACGATGAAAGCCCGCCTGGCGGCGAGGCAGGCAAGCATATTGAAGTCAGACTTCAATCTCATACCTACTACGTAATGAAAACCGTGGAAGAGGTGAATATGCCAGAAGATCTACTGGCAATTATGACGCCTCGTTCAACGCTGTTTCGTTCTGGCGTGTATATTTTTGGCGGCCAGGTTCCTCCAGGGTACAAGGGAGGGCTCAGTATGGGTATCTATAATTATCGAGATACCGATTTTCGCTTAGAGATGGGCGCAAGAGTAGTACACATCATGTTTTTTGAGGTGAAAGGCGAAGGAAATATGTACCGCGGCCAGTGGCAAGGCGGCAGAGTCACCACCAACCAAAAAGAAACCCAGGTATGAAAAAGGGCAAGTTTATTGTATTTGAAGGGATTGATGGGTCGGGGAAATCTACACAGTTACAATTATTGCTTAATCGTCTGAAAAAAGAAGGGTATAATACTGCGTTTTTTGATTTTCCTCAATATGGGAAAAAATCTGCTGGTTTGGTAGAGGAATACCTATCTGGTGCCTATGGATCTGCCAAAGAGGTGGGGCCTTTTCGTTCTTCCATTTTTTATGCTTGCGATAGGTATGACGCGAGTTTTCAGCTGAAGAAGTATCTTAAAGAAGGAAGAATTGTTGTGAGTGACCGCTATGTTGGATCAAATATGGCCCATCAAGGAGGGAAGATACAATCTCAAAAAGAAAGAGAGAAATTCTTCGCCTGGCTCTATGAACTGGAATATGAGATATTTGGAATTCCAAAACCAACAAAATCTTTCTTCCTGCATGTACCCTTGGAGATAGCGGGCAAACTTCGGGAAAATCCTGAGCGCCGAAAGAAAAAGAAAAAAGATATTCACGAAAGCGATTTTAAACATCTCAAAAATGCCCAGTATGCATATCTTCATGCAATGAAAGTATTTCCAAAAGATTTCACCGCCATTGAATGCGCGCCCAAAGGAATATTGCTTGCGCCTAAAATAATCCATGAAAAAATCTGGCAAGAAGTTCAAAAAATCTTATGATCTATATCCCCACTATTGGTTTGGAAATTCACGCTGAGCTCAAAACCAAAAGCAAGATGTTTTGCTCTTGCTTGAACGATCCTTTGGAACAGCACCCGAACGTGAATATTTGCCCTATTTGTATGGGTCATCCTGGAACGCTTCCTGTTGCAAATAAAGAAGCGATCAATAAAGTGATTAAGGTTGGGCTTGCGTTGGGCTGTACAATTCCTGAAAAATCAAAATTTGACAGAAAAAGTTATTTCTACCCCGATCTTCCCAAAGGTTACCAGATTTCCCAGTATGATCAGCCCTTTTGCCTCCAAGGTTCCCTGAAGATAGGGGATAGGGACATCCATATCACCAGGGTGCATTTGGAAGAAGACACAGGAAGACTCATTCATCCTGCAGGAGCAGACTACTCATTGGTTGACTTCAACAGGGCTGGTGTTCCTTTGATGGAACTTGTTACAGAACCCGATATCACTTCTGCAAAAGAGGCTTCTGTCTTTGCTCAAGAACTTCAACTTATCTTGCGATATCTTGGCGTTTCTGAAGCTGATATGGAAAAAGGGCAAATGCGTGTTGAAGTCAATATTTCACTCTCAAAAAACCCGAAACAATTAGGGACAAAAGTAGAAATTAAAAATCTCAATTCGTTTCGAGCTGTAGAACAGGCCATAGGATATGAGATAAAAAGACAAGGAGAAGTGTTGGATTCTGGAGGAAAAGTCGTTCAGGAAACGCGCGGCTGGGACGATATCAAAGGAGAAACGTTTTCTCAAAGAGAGAAAGAGTCTAGCCACGACTACCGGTATTTCCCAGAGCCCGACCTTCCAGCGTTTCACTTTACAAAAAAACAGATAGAGGAAATCCGCAAAGCAATTCCAGAACTTCCTCATGAACGAAGGAAGCGCATGGTCAAAGAATATAAACTCACGGGAAAAGAAGTAGGAATTTTTGTTCAGAACAGAGATCTTAGCGAATACTTTGAGAAAGTGATGAAAGGTGGTGCTGCTGCAAAGCTCGCCGCAAACTATATTCTTACGTATCCTCATCTTTCTCAAATTCCTGCGGAGAATTTTGCAAAAGTGGTTGCGCTGATAGGTAAAAATGAACTCTCCAGCACCATGGCAAAAACAGTATTTGAAGAAATGCTTGCAACCGGCAAAAATCCAGACGAAATCATTGCAGAAAAAGGCCTTGTGCAGATTACCGATACAAGCGAGATCGAAACAATCGCAAAAGAAATCATTGCAAACAATCCCAAAGCCGTAGAGGATTTCAAAAAAGGCAAACAAAACGCTCTGCAGTTTTTGGTGGGCCAGCTCATGGCAAAAACAAAAGGCAAAGCCAGCCCCGAACTTGCTCGTAAAGTGTTACACAAACTCTTGACAAATTAATAGTTGATTGCTAAAAATAGTTTAGCTTGTAACACAACGGGAGAGGAGGTTCTGGCATGGGAAGCAGATTCGAAAAGTTTTCAGAGAGGGCGCGTAGGGTACTGTCCCTTGCGCAGGAGGAGGCCCAACGCCTCAACCACAACTATATCGGCACAGAACACGTTCTACTGGGCCTGATACGAGAGACAGGGGGAGTAGCAGTGGGTGTCCTATCCAACCTGGGTGTGGATTTGGACCAGGTACGATCGAGTGTGGAGTTCATCGTACCCCGAGGCGAGAAACCAGTCCAGGGAGAGGTCGGCCTTACTCCCAGGTCAAAGAAGGTGGTGGAGCTGGCAGTAGATGAGGCTCGCCGCACGAACGCTGCATATATCGGTACTGAGCACCTGCTGATCGGGCTCCTGCGTGAATACGAAGGTATAGCCGCCACGTGCCTGGGGAGCTATGGGGTAACGCTGGACAAAGTCCGAGCCGAGATCCATCATATCTTAAGCTCACAAGTCCAGTCTCTACTACCCGTATCGCCCTCGACTTTGCGCCTGCACCAGAGAGGCATGGGACTCGTACGACTCTTGTGTGGCAACGCGGCCTTCGTAGCGCTTCACGCACTGCAGGAACACGAAGATGAGCTCGATGCCAGGAAGCTTCGACAGAGCGTCAGGAAAGAAATTGGGGGAGTCGCTATACTCCCAGCCTCAACTTTGACGGCAGTGCTCTCGGATCTTGAACGACGTAGTTTAGTGAAAAAGATCCAATTAGTCGAAATGACCCAGCATGGGCAGAGCAACAAAACGATATATCAGTTGACAGAGTTCGGAGTTGCTGCTCTTAAAGTGTTTGATCAATGCTGCGAGAAGATGGGAACAATACTCCCTTCTCCTCCCAGCACGTCGTAATGCAGCTGTAGGAAGCGCAATCCAAGGGAGGCGACTGATGACAAAAGCGTGTGAACATACATTAGCTTTAGATGGTGATCCGTTCGGACTTGCCCGGTGCGGGGACTGCGGCACGATCGTTTGTGAGAGCATACACAGGGGCGTACGGTGTCTGTTGTCCAAGGGGCATGAAGATCGGGAACTGCATTTCAACCACGCCCACCCAGCAATGGGGAGATGGGTAGACAAAACACAAGTAGGGGTCTAGAGGGCCTCACAGAGGGGAGGAAGGCAACAGCTCGCAAGAGCAGTCGCCTTTCCCCCTCGTTTTATTTTAGAAAAGCAAAACTATCTCTCATCAGTTGCATATGCAAGGGAAGCGATATAGATTGTCGTCTGTATTTTGACAAAGAATCAACTGCATATGTAAAGGAAACAAGGTCATAAACTGTCGTAGAATTCTTGCTCCAGCTAACTTTCTACGATAGAATCTACAAAGACTTGAGAAATACTTTGAGCAACTTTTGCGCTTCTCTAAAATCTTGAACCCAGTGGATGCGCTGATCTTTTTTAAACCAGGTCATTTGGCGGCGGCTAAAGTCCTCGGTTGCCTTTATTGCCTTCTCAATCATTTCTTCTCTCCGTATCTTGCCCTGCAGGTATTGAGAAGCTTCTCGATATTCCAAGCCAAAATCTTCTATTCGCTTCCAGGATAATCCTTGTTTGCGCAGTCTTTTGACTTCTGCAAGAAAGCCCCGTTTGATCATGTAAAGAAATCGTTTTCTGATGCGCTGGTGAAGTTGTTTAGGTGTTTTCCTGACTCCGATGACTAATACGTCATTATTATACCATGGTGCGGTATTGATGTAAGTTTTGAGGGGCGGCACAGGTTTTCCAGTGGACAGCACGATCTCCAAGGCAC
>Ga0213870_1000051_pt1 | contig 60643 bp, 50 predicted proteins | sample WICALVC2017_Meta_FD_160119 | JGI IMG/M metagenome (GOLD analysis project Ga0213870, IMG submission 160119) | Freshwater microbial communities from subterranean cave lake in Wind Cave National Park, South Dakota, United States - WICALVC2017 | ecosystem: Environmental > Aquatic > Deep subsurface >...
AATGCTTCGGGATGAAAAAGGCCAAAAAATGAGCAAAACAAAAGGCAATGTTGTGGATCCACTCGATTTGATTCGGGACTATGGTGCCGATGCCTTTCGATTCACGCTTGCTGCAATGGCAGGACAGGGGCGGGATATTAAGTTAAGCTTAGAGCGCATTGAAGGATATAAAGCGTTTTGTAATAAAATTTGGAATGCTAGCCGCTATGTCCTTTTAAAGCTAGAGGAGTCAAAGCAGGAGCTTCCTCAGACCGAAAATCTAGAATTGCTTTTTAAAAATATAAATAATCTTCACCCCAATAATAGCTGGATTTGTTCACGCTTAAACATTGCTATTGAAAAAGTAAGTCAAAGTTTAGAAGAATTTAAACTCAACGAAGCTGCGCAAGAGCTTTTTAGCTTTATTTGGCATGAGTACTGCGATTGGTACATTGAGTTTTCAAAGGAGCTTCTAAAAGAAGAAAATTATACAAACCAAACTCAAGTTTGCTTATTTTATGTTCTTCAAGAGATGTTAAAACTAGCTCATCCTTTTATCCCATTTATAACTGAGGAAATTTTTAAAAATTTGAAAGATAGTTCCCAGACCACATGTCTAGCACTCGAGAGTTTTCCAAAAGTAAAGCATACATTTAATCCTCAGGATTATGAAAAAGTAGAGCTTTGGAAGCAACAAATAGACAAGCTCCGCTCTTTTCGTGGAGAAAACAATGTTTCCCCTAAAGCGAAGCTCAATGTTTGGTACGATATTACTGAACCAACGAAAGCAACATTTTTTATGGAAGGCATTCCCTTTATTAAATCACTCGCACAGCTCGAACGATTAGAAGAAAAATCTCCAAACATAGTTTTTGATGATTCAACGAGCCAGATTTCTACTGCTTCTGTAAATTTTTATATTCCACTAAAAGGAGTAGTAGACCCCCTAGAGGAACTCAAGCGTTTAGAAAAAGAAAAGAACACTGCTCTTGAAGACATTGTATTTGTAAAAAACAAACTTTCTAATGAAGCATTTATCAATAAAGCCCCACAAACGCTGGTTGAAAAAGAAAAACTAAAATTATTAAATTATGAAACGAGGTTACAAGAGATTAGTGCCACTATTCAAAGACTCCAAAAATCATGAAAAAGCCATCATAGATGCGTTTTTGCGGCCACCACGAAGATTAAGGACAATTTGCAGCAGAAAGGGTGTTCGGCAGCAGTCCCTGCAATAGCGCCGCAGATTGCTTGTCTCGCTACCAACTTAAATGCAATATCTCGGTTTAAAATAGAGTGTTCCTTTTCTTACTCCTTTTTTTAAAATCTTTCTTGATTTAACAAGGCGTTGCAAATCACTTTTTAGGGTTGGTCTTTTAATTTCAGGTAAAAGTAGCTGTATCTGTTGAATAGATTTGGGTTTGTCCTTCAGAAATTTAAGTACTAAGGCTTCTCTTTCGATACGGTTTAGATTTTGTTTTTCTTCCAAAATCATTGTCTCCTGCCCAGTCAAAACATCGTAGACAGTTTGCATGGTAACTAAAAGCTCTTGCATAACAAAATCTATGAATGGTGTAATATCTTTCTTAAAATCAGCAATTTCCAAAGAACTTAAATATTTTTTTCTTTGTTCATTTCGAATAATACATGGTGGGTATCCATCCTTGATAAGAATCAGGTTCATCAAAATCCTTGCAAGCCTTCCGTTCCCGTCATCAAATGGATGAATTGCAACAAAACGATAGTGAAATTCTGCTGCCTTTTTAACAGGATGAATCGCTTGATAGCTCCACCTTACTAATTCTTCCATTTCATCTTTAACGTGGAGTGGGTCAGTGTATCGATGGATTTTCCCAGAAAGAGTTAATACATGATTAGGACGAATTTTATATTGCCCCGGGTGTAGAGGTTTTTTAATTCGTCTTCCATTAGATCCTCTTGCTTCAGTGAATCGAATTTCTCTTAATAATACTGCGTGAAGCTCTTTGATCAAACTCTCAGTTATAGGACGTTTTTTTGCAACAATATCTTCAAGTCCATCTAAGGCCTCGACATGGTTTTTGGCTTCAAGGAAATCTTTCAGTGGTTTACCTTCCGAGGTTAGGCCTTCTCGCAAAAAAAAAGTGGTTTCACCAAGCGTTAATGAGTTTCCTTCAATTGCATTTGAGTGAAAAATCCATTCAATGCGCAGTTTTTCTCGTAGCAATGGGATGAGATCAGCTCGAATTGGACGCAAACGTTGGATCTCTTTTTTTAAGGAGTCAATTTTACAGAGCGTTTTTTCTGTAGATGGCACATCCAAATTATATCCATAAATATCCAAAAAAGGTACTACATGTTTTTTATGCCGATGACGAGTCAAAAATTGTGATAACCGTATCCCTTGAGCACTCGGCATTACGGCAAGACAATAGCAGATCGTCTAGGAATTGAATGAGCAGCCATCGAAGCTGCCCACACTCTTTTTATTATAAAAAACATTTATTTGTAAGGAAAATGGCTTTTACTACTGTGCTAACAGTTGGTGTGTTTAACAACAGCTAAATAAATAAGTGCTCTACTAGTGTCCTGCATAACATATAGCATTATTATTAAATTTATTTTTAATATTAGTATGTTATTGAATAATTATAATATACTATATATATTTTCAGGAAAATATTTTAAAAATTATATATTTTTATTATTAATTATAATAAGTTATAAAATTTTATCTGTACAAAAAAGAAATAAATATGGATTGGTTATGCAGGAGCCAATTTTTGTACGCTTACATCTGGGTATGGACTGCGGGCGGGGGACTGGACACTCCTTAGATACACTCTAAGCAATCGACGTTAAAAGACTATCTTTTTCTAGGACTATAAATGGATTCCAATTCCTGCGCCAGCAAAAGGACCGGAGAGATCGATGACTCGAGGGACATAGAGATTGTCTTTAATAAAAAGAGTGCCACCATTGATTGAAGAAGCTCCCGAGGTAGCTAGAGCAGGTGTTTTTAAATACCGATAGCCTGCTTCAATGAACACAGAGATAACACGACTCAGCGGTCGAGTTAAATTAACACGGGCAAGCCCTGTAAGCGCATTCCCCTGCAACACCATTGCATTGGGTGGAGATAGGGTTACACCCTCGCTTGTGAAAGTGGTTGCTAGAGCCATTCCACCAAACACTCCAAGACTTAAACGCATTGGAGGAAGCTGAACAATGTAAAAATCAAGTCCCCCCATAATGGGATAAGAACGAATACTGACATTATAGATCTGGTTTACTGAACGCTCTCTTGCAACAACATCTTTAGTTAAAAGCTCAGAACGAAATGCTAAAGCAAACCGCCAGGTAATTAAAACTCCAAGTTCTCCACCAAAATAATATCCTGAATTGAGCTCACGAAACTGAAACAAGTCGTTTAAATCATCTGGGCTAAAAAAATCAAAACCTGCAACCCCACGTAAAAACCAGCGCCTGTCTCTTTCTGGTTTAGGTCCAAAATCTTTTTCTTCTTTTTTAACTTCTTCTTTTTTCTTTAGTTTTTGAACAGATAAATTGGATTCATGAATCCATCCATATACACCAGTTTTAGAGCGGATTTTATACCATCCACCGGGCAGTGGGTAATTTGAAATCCTCACTTCCGAACCAACTGGGATATATTCTAAAATTTCTGTTTTTGGATTAGGCTCTAAATATATTGGAGCATTGTCCAGCATGATCGTGGTATCTTGTGCTGCTTGCACAAGGCTTGTAAAAAATAAAACAAGCACGCAAGCATACAAAATAAACTTACTGAACAGTATTATTCTGCGATGTTGTATTTGAAAAAACATTGATGAGTGCAACGGGGTCAACCCTTGCTCCATGTAGATTTACTCCCCAGTGCAAGTGTGGGCCGCTTGCCCTACCTGTTGCACCACTTAGGCCAATGACAGTTCCTTTTTCTACGATCCCCCCTTGTTTGATTTTTCTTTTTGATAGATGTGCATAAACTGTAAACAGTCCATACCCATGATCTAAGATAACCGTATGTCCAGTATAAAAAAGATGCTGTGCTAACGCAACCCGACCTCTCAGGGGAGAGTAAATAGGTGTTCCTGTTGGTGCTCTTGCATCCGTGCCGTAATGAACGCTTTGAGTTTTTCCGTTATATACTCTGCGTGCACCATATCCAGAAGTTATTTCAAATGGCTGTACAGGTAAAACTAGAGGAGCTTTCCAAAGCTGAGTTTGAGTTTTCATAGCATAGACCTTTTTTAAGAGCTGCATATCGCGCATAATTTTTTTTTGGTCTTCTTTATTGGGTTCTATAGTGCGAGGTGGCACTGAAAGTGTTTCAGATGGAAAGGTAGCACTAAGAATTTTTAAAGAAGCTTTTTTCTCATGACATCCTTTAGAAACCAAACAGATTTTTACTAAAAAATCTTTAACTCCAGCAGGCACAGCTTCTGCAACACCTACCATAGCTGTGTAGCGTATTAAGCTATCTGTTTTTCCATCTGGATAAAAAGAGATGCTTTTCCCATTGAATAAACCAGATATTTCAGATGGTTCAGAATCCAAAAAAATACTTATAAATGTAATTCCACCTTGTAGTACTTCTGGAGGATTTAAAAAAATATCAGATTTTTTAATTGTGTCTGCATTAGGTAAGGCTGCGACAGATTGAGTAGGACTAGTTGAGCATGCTAAAATTCCGCCGAATAGTAAGCAAATACTCGTCGTATTAACGATTGCATTATGTGCGTGTTTCAGAATGGATTGTAGCTTGAACCTTCCCGTCATGAAAAACTAGCCTCACCTCTTTTTTGCTCTGTGCTTGTTTTACTGACTTTACGAGAGCATTGGATTGGGTATCCTCTATTAAAGTATAACCCCGTCCTAAAACTTTTAAAGGAGAAAGCGCTTCTAGGCGATTTGAACAAACTTCTAACCGATTCTTTTTATCCACAAGCAACCTTTCTGCTGAGCGAGACAAACGAGAGTAACATTCATCTAATATTTGCCGATAGATTGGAAATTTTGACTCAATTGCATGGAGTAGACGAAGCTCTAACTCATCTAATCGCTGCTTAGATCGCAACAGCCTTTCTGTAGGACTAATCAGCTTATTTTCAGAACTTAAAAGCTGTGAATGCAATTTTGCAAGTTTTGTGGACAATAAAAGCTGAAGCTTTTTCTGCGTAGCTTCTAAATTTTCTAAAAGTTCTAATTTGTTTTTTGAAACAAGCTCTGCTGCTGCAGAAGGAGTTGGAGCGCGAAGGTCTGCAGCAAAATCACAAAGAGTAAAATCCACTTCATGACCAATAGCAGAAATTACTGGGATCCTACTAGCAGCTGTGGCTCGAATGACCATTTCGTCATTAAAACACCACAGGTCTTCTAAAGAGCCACCACCACGAGCGAGTACAATGACTTCTGCTAAATTATTTTCATTTACCACGCGAATAGCATCTATAATTTGAGGCGGGGCATCTGTCCCTTGGACAAGGGATGGAACAACTAAAATTGAAATGCCTGAGTTTCTTCTACCTAAGACATTGAGCATATCTTGAAGAGCTGCGCCAGTAGGTGAGGTGATAATTGCAATTTTTGAAGGATATGGAGGAATGGAGCGTTTCCTTGCAGGATCAAATAAACCTTCTTTCTTTAGTGCTGTTTTGAGTTTTTCAAATTCAAGTTGTAATGCCCCAACTCCAACTGGGTTGATAAAATCTACAATAAGTTGGTAGCTTCCTCGTGGGGGGTAAACCGAAATTTTTCCATGAACGACAACATCCATCCCATCTTTTACTTCAAATCCTTTCTTGACAGCAGAGCCTCGAAAAATAGCACAAGACAGTACAGCCCCAGCATCTTTTAAATTAAAGTAATAATGTCCACTTGCAGAAGGTTTAAAGTTAGAGATTTCACCTTTAACCCATGCTTCTCCAATAGTGTTTTCTAAACAAGTTTTAACTTTTGTTGTGAGCTCGCTGACTGTGAGGACTTGGTTTTGCTGTAAATTGATTCCCTCGGTGCTCTCTTTTAAGGGTTGCGTTGAGTTAGTGAGATTCATTGTATAGCGCCACTAGTTGCTTTTGCAGATTGCATTCCTTCAGACTTGTTTAATTTTTCAGCTCCTCGAAAAAGCAGGTAGCTTTTAATATAATTTAGCGCTTCCTTCACCTGATAGTCTTCTTTTGCAACAAATGGTTTTATGTCATCTTTTACTTTGGCTTTTATTTTTTTGGAATTTTCAGGCGCTTGTTCTTTGGATTGTGTCGAATTTGCATCCTGCAAACTCCCTGGTTGAGACTCGATATATTCTTCGGGACGATAATCTTTGTCTCCTTCAAGATTTAAATGACTTTTTAAATCTTTTTCACGAATATTGTCCGATTTCTTTCTTGCTGACTCAAGGGTTTTTGCATCAATTTCATCGAGAACAATATCAGGTTGAATCCCTTTAAGTTGAATAGACCTTCCTCCAGGAGTATAATAGCGCGCGATTGTGAGCTTGAGTCCAACATCTGCTTGTAGCTCAACCACAGTTTGCACAGAGCCTTTTCCAAAAGTTGGTTGTCCCATAATTACAGCTCGCTTATGATCTTGCAGAGCGCCCGCAACAATTTCACTTGCAGAAGCAGAAGAGCTGTTCACTAACACAGCTACTGGAAAGTCTTTTCTAGCAAAACCTTTTTTTGCATACCGCACTTCTTTTTTTTCTTTGTTTCTTCCCATAGTCGAAACAATGATTCCTTCATCTAAAAAAAGACTTGTTACGTCTACAGCTTGATCCAGTAAGCCACCTGGATTATTCCGAAGATCTAAGACAAGACCTTTGATTTTTCCATTCTTTTTTTCAAAAGAGTCCATGTTTTTTTTCAAATCTTCCATGGAGCGTTCATTAAAATTTGTAAGTTTAAGGTACAAGTAGTTGGGTTCTAAAGCTTCGGTTTTAACTGTAGCAATTTTAATTTCATCGCGCATAATTTTAAAGTCTTGAGGTTTTTCAAAGCTATTGCGCCACACAGTAATCAAGACATCAGAGCCTTTTTTGCCACGCATTTTAGCCACCGCTTCTACTAAACTTAACCCTTTTGTGCTCTCGCCATTGATCTTTAAAATTTTATCTCCTGGTTTGATTCCAGCCTTATATGCAGGGGTATCCTCAATGGGACTGACTACTGTAAGAATGGAGTCTCTCAATGTGATTTCGATACCAATTCCCCCAAATTTTCCAGAAGTATCAATTTTCATGTCTTTAAAAATTTCTGGTGGAAGGAAATTGGAGTGAGGATCTAAAGACTCTAACATTCCCTTAATTGCGCCATAAATAAGGTCTTTGTTTTTAACTTCTTCAACATAGTTTTGCTCAACAAAAAAAAGAACTTTCTGAAATAAGCTTAAATTTTCATAGCGTTCGCCTTTATCAACGGGCTGTGGACTTTCCACGCTCCATGCATTTGCAGCAAATAAAAAACAAACTATCAATTGCAAGCCCTGGCAAATTTTCCCGTTAAAGTGTCTCATTTTTTTCCTCGTTTTGTACCCATTGAGCTGTATTATTTATAAAATCACTCGAGAGCCATTGTAAAGGATTTACAGCCACTTCTTTGTGTCGAATTTCAAAATACATAGGCTCACGAGATGTTAGTCCTAAAACTTGGTTTTGTTTTAAAGCCATACCATTTTCTACTGTTACGCTATGAAGTTTTCCGTAAAGTGAAAAGCAGTCTCCTGCATGTTCAACAACCACAATCACACCATAGTTTTTTAAGGGACCGACATAAGCAACTCTTCCGTCAAGGATAGCTCTAACAGCAGAAGAGCTGTGTACATCAATGGAAATTCCTTTGTTAAAAGTAAACAAATTGGTCTTTGCATTGTATGAGCGGCCATAATAGTTTACAATTTTCCCTTCCACTGGAAAAGGTAGTTTGCCCTTCCATTCGAGAAAATTTTTTCCTAAAACAAATACCTTCTGTTTTTTCTGAAACTCTAAAAGCATTGCAGATAGTTCTTTCTCGCTTTCTTTTAAAAATTGAACCTTTTTTAAAGTTTCAAGTCTATTGGTCCTATTTGTTTTTAAAATTTCTTTTTGAATTTTTTCATTTGATCCGAGCTGTTCGTATTGGCTTTTCAATTCTTGTACGTAAAAATCCAGCTTACTTTTTTCTTCAATAATTTTTAGTTCTAATGAGGATACTTCTTTAATGTTTTGTTTTAAAAGTTGGATGAGATCCAAATCTTTTTTAAGTTTTAAAGATAAGAAGCGGGATCTTTGAGTTAATAAGTCTAAGTTAAGCAACCCACTGAAATCCCCATAGCTTTGTGGAGTCAGTTGGTTTAATTCTTTTAATTTCTTTCTTAATAAATTTTTTTGTTGCTTCGTCTTTCCTTGAAATTGCTGCTTTTGAATATAAAGAGTGCTTAAGTTTTTAGAAAATTCTTGAATTTTATTTTCAGACAAAACGATCTCTTTTTTTTGTAGCAATAGGAGTTGTTTTAATTTTTTAAGTTGAGAGCTTGCAGAAAGATGTTGTTGGGAAACACTTAAAATTTCTTTTTCAAGAAAACTTATTTCCTTTCGGATTTTTTCCAAAGCATTTGGCATTAGAATTGTCTTTTTTGGTGTTGCAGCATAGGCATTAAACCGGAAGATTTGCCGGAGCATACACAGGATGTGTGGGCGACAAAGTGGGACGCAGATCTGACACAATACAAAGATAATGAAATAAAATATGCTTATAGTTTTAAAAATGCCCATCCACGCCTCATCGCGAGCCCCGAGCGAAATACAGGAAACTCTTGTGTTTCAATAATTGTACAGCAATTCCTAATACTGTAGACACGCCAATAATAAAAAAGACAATATTTGTAAATGGAGTGATGGGTGGCACAGTTCCAATATTTTGGAACAATCCGATGGATGCTTGTCCTAAAAAATGTTTGCAACCGATCAATGCTAACGCTGCTAAGCAACCACCAAGAAAACCTTCTACAGCACCCTCTAACAAAAATGGAAATGCAATTTGATATGGCTTTGCTCCAAGCCACAAAAGGGTTTGCTGTAATTGGTGTTGAAAGGAGTTGCTAGATTTAAAATGGTTAACATACAGGCAGCATAAAGAAATAAACATGCCTACGCTGAGCACCAAAGTAAGAACCTCAAAGACGTTTAAAATGGATATAAGATTTGTATATCTGTTCTCATACGTTTCTACTTCTTCAACTCCAGAAAGATTCCTTAATTTTTTTAATAAGTCCTTGCTGTTATTATTGGGTGAGATTACCTTAATGTATTTTGGTACGACATCTTCTTCGAGAGTGTTTAGGTTATTTGCCAAATGTGGGAAGGCATATGTTAAGTTTTTTACAAATATTTCTTGTCCAATGAGTTCGGCACTCCTGACATTGGGAAGTTTTTGAATAGCACTTAAAAGCTCGAGTTCTTTTTCAGAGGATACATCGTTTGATAAGTACGATATTAAAACTTGTGAGGATTTTAAATAAGTAGCGACATGGGTAAAAGAGTAATAAAGATTTAAAAGCACGCCAGCCATAAATAAAACTACACTAGAAGATAGGACAACCCAAAAGCGTGAATATCGCTGTTGAAGCAGTTGTAAGAAAGACATCCGCAATGTTAATAAAAACATAAGCTGCTTTCCACGTTTAATTTCCCATCTTTGAGAACACAGGCGCGGCTTCTCAATCGCCTTACAATTTCTTTGTCATGTGTGGCAAGGACAACAGTAGTCCCTCGATGATGGGCTTTTTGGAAAAGATCCATCAGTTTCCAGGTATATTCTTGGTCTAAATTTGCAGTGGGCTCATCAGCTATCAGTACGCTAGGTTGCCTTACAAATGCTCGAGCAAAAGCCACCCTGGCTTGTTCTCCTCCAGAGAGTGTTTTTACTTTTTTTTTGGAGAACTTTTGCAGGCCTACTTGTTGCAGGACATGATCAATGGCTCGCACGTGGTGTTTCTGTGTGCCTTCAGCTACTTCTAGGGATAGTAAAACATTGTCTAATACAGAAAGTTCATCGATTAATCTGAGATCTTGAAAAACAACTCCTATCTTGCGACGGACAGCTTGTATTGTGTGTGAGTCTGAGCCGAGGAGGCTTTTCCCAAGTATTTCGATAGAGCCTCCACTTGGCGTTTCTTCTCCATACAAAAGTTTTAAAAGGGTGGTTTTCCCTGCACCGCTATCTCCAACGACATAAACAAATTCTCCACTTTGAATGGTCCAATTAATATTTTTTAAAACAATGTTTTGATAAGATTTTGAAATATTTTTTAAGGTGATCACAAAACCTATCCCCCACCCTAAAAAATTATCAGTAAGCCTATAAAGACGCAATTGATGGTTTTAAAACGCCAGAAGCTTGACTCAGCATAAATTTCCCATATTAAATGAGTAGTCCCATTTCATAAATTAGTTGACGCGCCTTGCAGTATCCATTGATTTATCAAGTCTCGCTCCTTATCAGTCATTCCAGTTTTGTTTGCTAGAGGCATCGTTTTGTGGATAAAAACTCGCTCCCGAATACGTTGTGCAAAAGCCTGGATTTTTTGAGGTGCATCGAGCACGACACCATTTGGGGCACTCTTAAAAACATCGTCAGTAGGGTGACTAGAATGGCAACTAAAACATCGTTTTTCAATAACAGCATATGCTTGTGAAAAGGTGACTTTGTGTTGTATTGGATTTGCATTATTTTTTGGGTAAGTAAAATAAATTACAAGAGCCAAGATCCCAAAAGAAAACACTAAAATCCAACCACTTGATTTTGTCCAACTGTTCATCACATGCTTTACTCCTGCACTCGAAAGCATCAAAAGTGTTAAAACCAGCCAATTATAGGAGTGAGAATAAACCATGGGGAAATGGTTGCTAAACATGATGAAAAGCAAAGGGAAGGTCATGTAATTATTATGTACAGAGCGCACTTTTGCACGGGAGCCTAAAGTGAAGTCCACAAGCTTACCGTCCTTAGTTGCTTGAATCATCTGCTGCTGAGCTGGTAAAATTCGAAACCATACATTGCCCACCATCAAAGTGCCTAACAGCACTCCAACATGAATAAATGCAGCTCTTCCACTTAAGAGGTGTCCTAAGCTATAAGTAATAAAAGCAATAAAAAGAAGCGAAATAAACGACAACATTTTTTTAAATTGTATAAGTTTTGAAGCCCATACAAAATCATACAAAAACCAACTTAATAGGAGTACAGCAATCCCAATCCCAGTTGCTTGCTTAATAGAAATAGAAGATACAGCAGGATCAATGAGATAGATGCCATTCGTTAAATAATAAACAACGATTAAAAGGAAAACTCCACTTAACCACGTGAAGAATGCTTCCCATTTAAACCAATGCAAAACTTTTGGCATTTCTTGTGAACTAATTTCTCTTTTTTCTACTTGGTAAAATCCTCCGCTGTGCACCATCCAAAGCTCACCGAATGTTTTGGGATTTACAGAAGAGCTTAAATTTTTATCAAGCCACATGAAGAAAAATGAACTTCCAATCCACGCAATTCCAGCAACAATATGTGCCCAACGGGCTAAAAGGTTTAGCCAATCTAAAATATGAGAACTCATAAGAATTGCTATTTCTTATAGGGGTCAGCATTAAAAAGATAGCGGAAATATAATCAGATTGATTTAATCAACTACAGAACTTATCAAAATCCAAATTGTAAGTTTTTAAATATTAATAGTATAGTTTACAAATATGTCTTACATTAATGCGGATTTGGCTCCTGTTTCACAAGAAAAGCGCTCTTGGAATACTTGGAATTATGCTGCTCTATGGATTAGTATGAGTCTTTGCATTCCCACATATATGCTTGCTAGTTCATTGATCGGTGGGGGGATGAACTGGTGGCAAGCTATTCTCACAGTTTTTTTAGGAAATGCAATTGTTCTCATCCCAATGATTTTAAATGGCCATGCAGGAGCAAAATACGGCATTCCATTTCCTGTTTTAGTCCGTGCTAGTTTTGGTGTGCGAGGAGCAAATCTTCCGGCGCTGTTGCGCGCAATTGTTGCATGTGGATGGTTTGGAATACAAACTTGGATTGGTGGATTTTCACTTTATCAAATTTTAAGAATTTGGTTTCCTGCAGTTGAGATGTGGCCTGCGATTTTCCCTGATTGGGTGGGTTTGCAGACTGCTCCAGCAGTAACGTTTTTTTTGTTTTGGCTACTTAATCTTCTTGTTGTGTATTTGGGTGTAGAAAGCATTCGAAAGCTTCTTGTATTTAAGGCAATCTTTTTGCCAATAGCTGCACTGTGTTTGCTTGCTTGGGCAATTTTAGCAGCTCAAGGCTTAGGTCCTATCCTTTCACAACCTTCAAATTTTCAAACCAGTGACGAATTTTGGAATTTCTTTTTTCCTGCTTTAACTGGAATGGTTGGATTTTGGGCTACTCTTTCCTTAAATATTCCAGATTTTACAAGATATGCACGATCACAAAAATCACAAGTTCTAGGACAAGCTTTAGGATTACCACCTGCGATGACCTTATTTGCATTTATTGGTGTGGTTGTAACTAGTGCAACGGCCATTATTTATGGAAACCTGATCTGGGATCCTGTAGTTTTGGCAGGAAAATTTAATTCTCCTTTGCTCGTTACTTTTGCCATGATTGCTGTAGCCATTTCTACTCTAGCTACTAACATTGCAGCAAACATTGTTAGTCCAGCGAATGATTTTTCAAATCTTTCACCACGGCACATTGATTTTAAAAAAGGGGGTTACATTACAGGTGTCATTGGACTTTTAATTTTCCCATGGAAATTAGTGTCTGATCCTAGTGGATATATTTTTAAATGGCTCATTGCTTATTCTAGTTTGCTTGGCCCTATCGGTGGGGTGATGATTGTAGATTATTTTTTCATTCGTAAAAGGGAGCTCAATGTTACACAACTTTATCAAAAAGATAGTCCGTACTGGTATCAAGGTGGTTGGAATAGGTTTGCACTTTTAGCCTTTATTCTTGGTGTATTACCAAACGTGCCGGGTTTTTTAACTACAGTGGGGATTTTTCCAGAGGATTTGTTTCCCTCCTTTATAAATCAGTTTTACCATTATGCTTGGTTTTTAGGTTTTTTCATTTCAAGTTGTGTTTATTTTTTTCTAATGCGATCTTGCAGTATTGTGACGGATTTCGCACCGCAAATCCGTCAGCGAACTTAAAGTTCTTTTACAAGACTTTAAATTTATTCACTTATTTTAAATAATCACTACAATAAGAATTATTTGCTCAGCACACGTTGACGCGATTGGCCGTATTTTGGTATAAGTAAAACAGCTCCCTTGACTTGGGAGTGGAGCTCGGGGTTATGCGATAAAATCTTTTGAGGAGAACTCTTTGTTAAAAAAAACCTGCCTTAATTTTCTGATCTCTCTAGTTTTGTTTGAGCTAGCTTATGCAAAGTCTAATTCTGGTACGAAGCATGTTTTTTTAGGAGCAGGAGCATTAGCACACCAATTTGAAAAGGTAACAAAAGATCGTTCAGGAAGTGTAGATAAAGTAGGAGTCACTTATACTATAGTTGGACTGTCTGGGCGCTTAAGCCTAGGGAAAGGCTTTTATTTTAATCCTGCTGGGTCCTATACTATTTTAGGTAGAAAATCCCAAGATGATGCCACAAGTGTTTCTCTCTTAACAACAACATTGTTTTTTACAAAAAATATTTTGTTTTTGGATTTTAAAGCAGGACCTGGAGTTTTATTTCAAATTATGAGCGGCAAAAGTATGGGGGGTGTAGTGCGAAGCAATGGCAATACGAACTCCACTTTTATGAGACCTTCTTACTCTTCGGTTTCTCGTGTTCTGACTATTAATGCTGGTATAGGGGTACTATTTGGAAAATATGTGCGAATGGATTTAGATGGGATTCTAGCAGGTGCAACTTCTTTACGCAGAACTTATAGTGGTTTAGCGCAAGTGAGTTTTGGATTTTTATGAAGAGTAGAGTTCGTTTAAGTTTTTATTTTTTATTTTTGTACGGTTCTATCATCAATAGCCATGCTTTTACATTCATTAGCAGCAACGATTCAAACATGCGAGGCTGGAATACTGCTTCAATTGCAGTTCACGTAAATTATACGGATTGTCCTGGTGGTGAAGAAAAATTAAAAGTGATTATAGATGAGGCCACACACCCTTGGAATGAAGTCCCAACAAGTAGTCTCCATATTGAAAGAGGTAATGAAACGACTACTGGACTTTCACAAGCTATAGCAAATCGGGCTCCAGATGTTCCACTCATCCTTTGTGATAGAAATTTAACGAATACAATTGGATCAAATGCCGATACGATTGCAGCGGTTTCTACAGTGAGCATTGTTAATGGTAATATTGCCTACGCCTATATTTTATTAAATGCAGAAAATGGTAAAAGCGCAAATTTTGCTAACTTAGAAGATAAGCAAAAACCTGTCGTTCTTGCACATGAGATGGGACATGTTTTAGGTCTTGGGCACTCTGGAGAAGTGACAGCTTTGATGTACTATAGTGCTTCTGAAAAAAAAGAACTACGTTTATCACAAGATGATATGGATGGGATTTCTTTTCTTTATCCAAGAGACGAAATTGCTCAAGGTGGAATTTTTGGCTGTGGAACTTTAAGCTCCTCAGTTGCATCTTATAAGGGTTTTACTTTTAACTCTCTTACTGCTCTTTGGACAATAGCTTTTCTAGCCGTGATGCTTCGACAGTTAAGAGCAAGGTTTTATTTTGGGCGTAAATTATTAAAAACTTCTCAACTTTCGGAGCACGCTTAATATATTTTCTAAAAGTATAGTCAACCTCAACTTTGTTGCCTACCGCTATTTTCGAGTAGTATGCAACTAAAGTTGCAGCATCTAATATAGTTTCTAAAGATGCCGTTTTTCCTTTTGGAATTTGGATAAGTCCATGGGCTCCTGGTGTTCCCTTTAAATGCAACCAGAGATCATTTCCGCGTGAAAGCCTCATAACAATTTTTTCATTTTCAGATTGTTTTCTTCCAATCAAAATCCGACAACCGTCTTTTGCTGTAAATGAAGTCAATTGAGCTGTTTTTTTAGTTTCTCTGGACGCTGTCTTAAGTGGCTGACTGGACCATTTTTTTATTAAACCTTCTGAATAAAGCCAAACTTGAAGCTGTAAAAGCTCTGGTTTTTTATCTGAGTTCCAGTTGTTAAGGGTAGCTTCTAAGTTAATTATTTTAGATAGGTTTTGCTCCAAAACCTCGAGTTGCAATTCCACTTCTTTTTTTGTCCTCAATAGTTTTTTATATTGATCAAAAAGTTTTTTTGCTTTTGGATATTGGTGTTGAACTATTTTTAAGGCTTCAGCTTCTTGAAATATTTTTTCAATATTTTTTGTTTTATCTAAAGCTTGAATGAGCTTTATTTTTTTTTGTGCAATCTTCTTTTGCTTTTTTTTAAGCTCTGATTTTGCTGTGTGTAACAAAGACTCAAAGAGTTGTTTTTTTCTTAGTTCGAAATAATATAAATAAGCTCTTTCCATCCAGCTAGATGCACCAGAGTATTCTAAGAAATCACGTGTCGTCTGATTAGCATATAAGTGTTTTGAATGCGTTGGGGTTTTCCAAAAAATTTCTTTTTCTGATTTGAAGATCCAGTTGGGTTTAGCTGGAATAAGCTCTACATACAATCGATCTCCGGTGCTAAAAGTGCATTCTACAATTCGATCCTTTTCAATTTGTGAGACTGAGATGAGTTGGCTGTTTAATATTTTTTTTTCAAAAGGGTGTGTTCTGGAGAATGCTTTTTCCCATACGGTATCTGATTTAATCCAGTGAGAAGATGCCAGCCAGAACATTCCGACCCATGGTGAGGTTAAAGAAAAAACTAATGTATGCTCTGTAAATTGAAGTGCTAAATTAATATCTGCAATTGGTTCCTGGAGTGGAAAACTTACAAGTGAAACGCCTTGAACAACTAATGGTGTAGTAGATGTTGTTTTTTTAAATTCTTCAATAACTCGAGCTAGCTCTAAACTAGAAAAACTCATTTTATTGTGTCAGATTTGCATTGGACCTTGTCGCCTGCACTTCCTGTGCATGCTCTGGCAGCAAATCCTCCGGTTATTTTATATAAGGCGTATTTTAAATTTTTAAATTGAAGGAAAAAATGGGAAGGTACTTTTTTTGATACAGATAAAACCGCAAAATATCCACTGTATTTTCTAGAGAGAACAATAGTGTCGGGTGGGGTTAAACCATCGATTATGCTCTGATTTATTTTAAAACGCCTGTTTGCCTCATCTGGCATAAAACGTAAGTCTGTATTATTCCAGCCTCCAAAATACACTTGCCTTCCTGAAGTTCCAGAGTATTGCTGCCAAGCACCCATTAAGGAGTCTTTACCTCCTTCAGACAAGTTGGTTCCATTGTGGGGAGCTGTCCAATCTGTAAAAATCAAACAAGTGTCTGGTATAGTTTTTCTAACAACATCCCAAATTTCAAATTCTTCTGGTCCAAATGAAGAACCAGCAATTCGGTTATCTTCTATTTCCCATAAAAATCCTCGTCCGTAGGTTAAGGGAACTAGAAGCGAAATTAAAATCATAATACTGATTCCAAAATGTTTTAAGTAGGATCGCTTATACGGGAGTCCCAAAGATTGAAAGAAGGCTAAAAATAATGAGCAAGCTAATAAAAATCCAGCTTTGCCTGGATAGGAAAGAATGTGTTCTTGAGTAAATGCGCAGAAAGCTCCCATCATGCCTGCAATAAAAAGAAGGCTTTTAATGCCTTCTTTTTGAATTTGCAGTGGTGTCATGCTGATTATTTTTCCAGCTATTAAATACATGCTTACTGTATATAAAGTGGCTGGGCTGCTAACTTGTATGAGCCAGAGATAAGTAGTGATACACAATACCACAAAAAGGCTATGGTCTTTTAATTTCCAGGCAACTCCCACAGCAATAATTAACGAAAAAAGTCGAAGGGTATAAAAATCTTTTCCTGCACTATTTTGTTTAAAGCTAAAAATCCAATCAACTATTGGAAATAATTGATCCATGCTTCTAATAGGAAAGTAATTGATATATTTTTTTAAGAGCCAAAGCAGATAACAAACAACTAATAAATGAAAAAAAACAAATACAAAAAGTAAGGTGTGTTTTTTTTGTTTAATTAGCGATCTCAATACACTCAAAGAAAAAAATACAGCAAATGGAGGAAAAGACATTACCTTAGTAAAATAAGTTAAAAGGATTGGGATAAATCCAAAAATGGTTTGTTTTATTCTAAAACCTTGTCCGGCAGTCTGAGAGGAAAAGGTCAACACCGAAAAGCAGAGAAGAATAGTAAGTATCACAGGGGGGGACTCTACCATCCATGAAAAAGAATAAGTGCCAGCTAACATAATTAGAGCAAGAACTATTTTTGTAAAAAAACTAAAACTCTCTTTTTTCATTTCATGTGCAATCAAAGCCAATGTGCAAAAAAGAAAAGTAGGTAAAGTGGTAGAAAAATACAGATAAGGATCAATCAAATGAAGTCGATCATAAAGGATTCCCATAAGCGAAGGGAGCACGTTAGCATAGCCTTGATGAAATGGAATGCCTTCCATCACTAAATCAGTTAAAGGAAAGGGACCGAAGGAAATTTGCAGTCCTCGCATTTGTATTACGTACGAGAAGAGATCTCCCATGGGAGATCCTTTATAATCCATTGAAGGTCCCCTCCAGCAAAGCCCTAAGAATAACGCTGAAAAATATCCAAATGGAAAAATAGAAAGTAGCGGTAAAAATAAGTGGTAAACATAATTTTTAAATAATTTTTGTTGTATAAGATTTTTTAATCCAAAAAGGATAATCAATAATGGTGGTAAAGCAAACCAATAAAAAGGAGTTTTTAACAAAGTCACAAAAGCAAAGAGTCCAAGAACTAAAATCCCTAAAGGGAAAGTAATTGCAGAGTATCTAAAATGTTGATGTATGGACTTGTTAAATGCAAAATAAGTGCACAAGCCAATTAGAAATACTAAGAAATATAAAGTAATCCCCCAAAAAACATGCAAGCTGAGTAACATCAAAAGCTTTTGTAAACTACTGCTTACCATATTTTACAATATGACTTGAAATCCAGGACTTGTAAAACACAACACTTGTCTTTATATTGCATAATATATGTTGGAATGGCTTCACGATTTACATTCTGCTCGTGGGATTTCTGAACTTATTGGGACGGGTGGAATTGTTCTTATAATAGGCATTATCTTTGCTGAAACAGGTCTTCTTGTAGGATTTTTTTTGCCAGGCGACTCTTTGCTCATTACAGCTGGAGTGCTTGCAAATCCTGTAAATCCGCATCATCTTGAAACACTAAATATTTTTTGGCTTAATATTATTCTGGCTTTAGCTGCTGTTATTGGAGATCAGGTTGGTTTTTATCTTGGACGAAAAACAGGTGATCGAATTTGGAATCGCCCAGACGGTAGATTTTATAAACGCAAACACTTAGTGGCAGCTCATGAATTTTATATGAAATACGGTGGACTATCCATCGTTGCAGCACGGTATGTCCCCATTTTTAGAACCTTTGTTCCATTCGTGGGAGGTTTAGCTAGGATGCCCTATCGGAATTTTGTTTTTTGGAATATATCTGGAGGAGTCCTTTGGGTTAGCTCACTTCTTTGGATTGGTTATTATCTTGGTCAAACTTCACTTGCGAATCGATTAGATAAAATTATTGTTCTCGTTATTTTCATATCTATTTTACCAATCCTTATTGGTGCTCTCAAAAAATGGTGGAAACTTAGCGGAGCTAGTGTTAGCGCTTAAAAGGATTTGAAGGTTTAGGCAAATCGGGTATCTTTGGTGCTTCCGGCATTTTAGGCGCTTCTGGTGTAGCAGGAGCCTTTGGTGTTTCAGGTGTGGGTGTATTCGTTACGGCATCCGCTGCTTTCTTAGCAGCAGTCTCAGCTTCACTTGTTGGGTTGGCAGAAGGGTCTGGCACTGTAGTGTCTTTTAATTCTGCAGTTTTTTTAGCTTTCTTATGTAATTTTGAAAGTTTTGAGCGAGTAGATTTTAATTGTCCCTTTTTTTCTTGTACATCTTTTGCTTCAACAAAAGACAAACTTAATAACGCTAAAACACTTAAAAAAATTATTTTTTTCATATCTCGTGAAAAATCTTACCAGTGGCACAAGTGATGTCAATAATAAATTTTTGAATTTTCTTAAACGGTGTGATTTTAGAAACTACTTCTGCATAAATTTGAAGTTGTGCGCCATATTGTTTTTCTAGTTCTCCAATGGTCCAGTTTTTTGCTAAAACTTTATAATCAATAATCCATGCCGTTAAATCCTTGAAAATAACTAAACGATCGATCCTCCCAGTGAGCATGCCATAAGTAGGGCTTAGCCACTCAAATGGAAATTCCCGCTCAAGACGCATGTGACCGGAGTGAGGACCGAATACCATTATTGCTTCAGGCGTTTCTAACCATTTTAGAAATTCAGTAAGATTGACGTTAAGATTTTTAGCGCTCTTCTTTAGTCCATCCCAGTTTTCAGCCTCCAAAAAAGAATGAAAAAGAATTCCAACATCTCTTGCTTGAATATGAGAGTCATCTTGAGATGATTGATAAGCTGCCTCTAAATATAGAGTGTTTAGAGACAGAGTTTTTTCCAATGAAGTCACAGCTAACCTGGATGGGCAATATTTTGGAGGATTTTTTTCTAAAGGGTCATCAGTGGTAAAAATGGTTTCTGGTGTTAAAGAAGCTGCTCCTAAAAGTTCGTTTTTGAGAAAAATATTTTCGGTTTTTATTTTTGAATTTTTTATCCAGAAAGACCACGAGGCAGGTTTAGGGTCTGGATCTGAATCAATAATCCACAAAGCTTCTTGGGCACGAGTCATGGCTACATACAGAAGTCTTGCGTTTTCTTGCTCTTGTAAGGCTTTTTCTTTTTCTAATACTTCTTTAAACTCAGGGTCTTTTATGATTTTTCCTTTTTCATCTTTTGGAGCTAAGAATATTTTAGTTGTATCCCCTGTGCGGCTTGCTAATAGAGCTCCTTTTAGTTTAGTATTTTTTGCTTTAAGATCAGCGAGCAAAACAACAGGAAACTCAAGCCCCTTAGATGCATGGATAGTAAAAACTCTTAAAAGTCCTTGGATTTGTGGAGAAGGAGGAATTATAAAATCTAAGCCTCTATTATCTTCGAGGTTAGAAAAAATATTTCCTAAATCTGCAATAGAATACCCCTCAAAACCTTTTCTACAAACATGGTTTTCAAACTGATCATAAAACACACCAAACTGTTTTCTTAAATTAAAAAGCTTATCGAGACTTTTTAAGTGTTCTAATGGTGTATCCCAATGAAAACTTATTTTTTCTAAAAAATCACGAGTCCATTTGAATTGTGGAAAATCAACCATGGTTTTTGCTAGTAAAAGCTTTTGCCAAGGCTCACAGGACCACTTCCATAGATTTACAATTTTTAAAAAACGCTGATCCAGTTCTAAGCCACCCGAAGAGCTGATGGTTAAGGAAACTCCAGCCGAAAGCAAGGACTCTAACATTTCCTCATTGCCCCTAATTCGAGGTAAAAGCAAAGCAATTTGAGAATAATCCACACCTTCTTGTCTTAATTTTTTTAAATTTTGTATTACACCGTCAAAGTTTGTTTTACATTCTATTCGTGCAACACGAGGAAGTGTTTTAGAAAAAGTAAAAACTTCTTTTTGTCTTACTGCTGACATGGGTAAGTAATTGAATGTGTAATTTGGAGGTAGAGCAGTAAATACAGAATTAATTGCTTCTATGACTTCATCGTGTGATCTAAAATTTTTTGATAATCTTCTTTGAGCAGCACATTTTTTAGAAAACTCATTAAACACTTCAACCTCAGCACCCCGGAATCTATAAATACTTTGTTTGACGTCTCCGACTAAAAAAAGATTTGTATGTCGGCTAAGTAAGGACTCCATCAGTTCACATTGAATTGGACTGGTGTCTTGAAACTCATCGATAAAAACATGTGCGTACCGATTCTGTATTAAAGATTTTATTGGTTTTTGCCTCAATAATTTTATAGCCCGCCTTTCAAGATCTTGATAGTCAAGATAACCCAGTCTTTGCTTTCTCCTAGTATATTCCTCTAAAACCATGTTTACAAAATTTCGGATAGAGTGGCTGTTTGCAGAGTTCGTAATAATTTCAAAGTTAGATGTTGTTCTGGCAGAGGCAATCTCACACAAAGTTTCAAAGGTTTTTGTGTCATGGTCCAAAAAATCTGAAGAAATTTCGGGAGGTTGAATGCGGAACATTTTTTTATAACTTTCGTAAAATATTTTACTAGCTTCATTTTTACCGCATATCCCCCACAGAGGAGAAAGCCCAATCCAAGATCCAAACTCTTTAATAAGACGTGCGCAGAATCCATGGATTGTGTAAACGCTAACCTGGGGCAGATCTCCCAGTCTTTCTTCAATATCTGCTGCAGATTTTTCAGTAAATGAAACACAAAGCACTTGTTTGTTTGAGTTGGATTTTATGGTTAAATATTTTTTTACTCTTTCCTCTAAAACAGAGGTTTTTCCAGTTCCTGCATCTGCACTTACTGCAACGATGGGCAATACAAAAGAGTTATCAGGATTGATTGCTAGAAGTTCACTTTGTTCTTCTGTCCATTGTCTAGACATCTTCATCCTCACCATCATCTAAAGTAGTGGGTTTATACCCGCAAATATTTTTAAAACTACATTGAGGACAGTCTTTTTTAGGTCGTTTAGGATTAGCGTCAAATTGATGCTCAAGTAGATTTTGTGCATGAGTTTGCCAACTCGATTGCAAGCCATCTAATATTTCAAGTAATGGTTTTTCAGTAAATCCAGAATTTCGTGGACTCACTGAAAAAAGGGTCTTACTAAAATTTTTATCGAACACTCCTCCAGAAATTTTTGGAATTGGTTTTAATGCAAGATAAATAGCAGCAGCAGGGTTTAAGTGCAAACTCTCATAAACACCTTGTGCATACATCAAGAGCTGTGAGCCAATCCCAGAGAGTAGCTCTTTACCAATAAAGTGATTCGTACTGGATTTATAGTCTACTATGACAGCATTTTTCCCATCACTATCCACACGATCTAAACGACCTGTCATTTTTAAAGTCTCACCTGAAGGAAGTTTTAATTGGATTAAAACAGGTCGTTCCACTTCCAGTGGCTTTAAAGAAGGGTGTGCCCTTCTATTTTCAATTTCAAACAAAAGCCACTGGTTAATTTGTTTTTCTAAACTAGCTTTAAATCGGCTCCTTAATGGGGGTGTATAAATACTGCCGTGAAAGGATTCCCGCGTGAGTTTGTCCTCCAAAATTTGATTTAATATTTTTTGCAACCTTTCAATAGAAAGGTAATTGACAATGTTGTCTTTGATATCTCTTCGAATGAAGTTTTCTAAAACATTATGTAGGATAGTGCCGCGTGTTTTAGGTTGTGGCTCTAGTTCCATGGTTTTTACTTCTTCAAGCTTAAGGACGTGTCTAGCATAAAAAAGAAATGGGCATTTTAAATAATCTTCAAATGCTGAAATACGAATCCCATTCTGTAATACCATTTCATGCCATTGTGCTTCCTCAAAAACAGGTGATAAAAGTTTTGTAGAATTAACATTTAAAGACATACTTTGAGTCACCCACCCAACACTTGCGTGAGCGCCTTTTCTTTGTGTTGTGTAGGGTTTACATTCTAATAGATTTTTTACAAGTGGACCCAGTCCCCATGGCTTCCCATCTAAATTATAAACAGGAGTGCTAAGGAAGATTTTGTGATGAGATAATAAGCTGTGTTTGATAAAGGTGTTTTCTATTTTTTGTTCATTAACTGTAGTTTCAGAATGTAATTGACTCCAAGCATACTGAGTAGATCTTGTCGCATTCCCATCCTGATAATGCTCTGGCCACTCCCAAGGGTCACCACTGTAAGTTTTTGTAGATAAGCTATTAGCACCTAAAACAAAAGTATAATCAAATGTGCGAGACAGCCATACCCCTTGTGTGGCAATTTCTAGCCCTTGCAAAGCAGAAAGTTTTTGAGACCTAAAGTAGTTCTCAAGGTACTCTTCAAAGAGCTCTATAAAGTATGCTAAGCGGAAATTTTCCCCCTGTAAAAAAGGTCTTTCCTGAGATAACTGGTGCGCAAACTCTTGAAAACATTTTGCTCCTAAAATCTTCTCGTGATTATAGTTTAAAATGATTTGAAAAAGTTTTTTGCTAATATCAAAAAAAGACTGCACAGTATGTCTTTTTTTAAATAAGTGAGTGACAGATAAAAGAACTTGGACTTCTTTTGTATAGGATGAATTATTTTTTGATAACTTTCTCCAGTTTGAAAATCCTTTTGTAAAGCCTTCTTTCAGTAAACATTCCATAAGCTCTTTTTTTTGAGGGCTTGGATCTATCCAGTTTAAAACTTTTTCAACATCAAGTTTTTTGCTAACTACTTTTAAGAGCTCAACAAACCATAGAATGTCTTTGTCTTCTTTCCATCCTTTTTCTTCCTTTGTGGTTCGAATGGGGACTTGCCATGCTTTTAGTTTACTTAAAATTAATTGCTGATAGTGGAAATCTTTAGGGAGCAAAAGTACAATTTGATTCCAAGGCACTCCTTTTTTTTGCAAAAGACTTAGTTCTTCTTTTAAAAATGCAATTTCATCCCAAACTGAATGTGGTTGCCAAAGCTCTATTTCTGGGTTGGGTTTAAGCATTGGTACAATTTCTATATTTTTTTGTGTTTTTAAAACTTCAATTGCTTCTATAGGTACAAAGAATTTAAGTTGATAAAACTGTGCTAGTTCATTTAAAAACTGAGCCTCAAGTAATGTAAAGTTTTGAAATCCCCAAAGAAAAACTGTCCTTGGAATGGCTTTTAAATTTCCTGCTTTAAGAATTTCCAGAGATCTTCTTAAATCTTCCCCAGCACCCCAGGGTTTTAGTTCCCCTTTGTTCCATAATTCAGAAATAATACTTAAGAACGTTCCAAGCATAGGATCTTTTTTTGAAAAAAATTCTATGAGAACGTCCAAGTCTGATTGTTGTTCATAAAACTTTTCAAGTGCAGATAGAAATGTTGCAATTTTGACACTCACTTTTCTGTCTTTCAAGTGGTGGCTTAGTAAAGGAAGCTGATTTTTAAAAAAAGAAGTTTTAGCTATTTTTTGAATAGCATCGCATTGGTCTTTTAGTGAGAAACAATCTGAGGGCAAGATTTTATTTTCTTTTAAAATTTCTTGCGCAAGTTGAGAAAGGCTTCCAGCGGCCCAGCCAGGCAAGACAATCCCTTGTGCAAGAAGGGTGGATTTGACTTCGTCAATTGATGCTAGGGGTCCTACCACAAGGCGTACGTGGTCTACCCATGGTAAATCATCTGAAATCAGTTTATGTAGGTTTTGCATTTTACTTTACATAATCTAAAGTAACTTGAAAAGAAGGTCCAGAAATACAAACTAATGCGCGGTCTTTTTGAGATGCTTTTTTAATGCTACCAAGTATTACAATTCCAATATTTTTGGGTAGCTGTGCAACATGTTTTTTTGACACTACACAAACCATTCCTATTCCCATATTAAACGTAGTGAAAAGCTCTTCCCAACTTAAATTCCCACGCTTTTTTAATTCCAAAAATATGTTTGAAATTTTCCAGTTTTTTGGAAATTGAATATCGTAGTCTACATTCTCATTCATTCTTGGAACATTTAAAAAACCACTCCCTGTGATATGGGCTAGTCCTTTTAAAAATGGTTTTAGTTTTTTAGCTTCACGGACATAAATTTTAGTAGGTATAAGACATTTTTTTAGCAAGTATTTTTCTCGGATTAGTTTTCGTATCAGCGAAAAACCATTGCTGTGTGGACCTGAACTTTTTAATCCTATGATTACATCTCCTGGCTTGATTTGAGTGTCATCGAGAATATCATTTTTTTGGATAAGCCCCACTGCAAATCCAGCTAAATCATATTCACCTTTTTTATAAAAACCCGGCATTTCAGCTGTTTCACCACCAACAAGAGCCATTTCAGCTTGCTTGCATCCTTCTACGATACCTTTGAGAACGGATTGTGCAGTTCTTTGATCAAGTGAACTAGTCGCGTAGTAATCTAAAAAAAACAAGGGTTTTGCGCCAACACACAGGAGATCATTTACACTCATTGCTACAAGATCGATTCCAACTGTGTGGTGTTGATTAAGATCAAACGCAAGTTTTAATTTGGTTCCTACTCCATCTGTTGTTGCAGCTAAGAAAAGATCTTTAGTGATTTTATAAAGTGAGGCATACCCACCGATTGATTTTACAACATTTGAGTTATGGGTTTGTTTTACAAGCCGTGAAATTGCTGTAACAAACAAATCCGCATTTTCAATATCAACTCCTGAACGAGCATATGCAGATTGAATTTTTTTGGTCACTAATTTCTAGCAGCCACGCATTACAGGACGTTCAGTGACCTCTAAGTTCTGCGAATTTTCTTCAATCACTTCACCGGAAGTCTTGTCTTGACGTCGGATTGTTATTACGGCATTTCCAGGTTGTACTGCTCGAAAGTAAAAAACTGAACCACCTGAGCCTACAATTGGTTCTGAATACTGCGCTTGCGTCTCTTTGCTAAAAGAAGTTTCTTGTACAAAAAAGAGCACTTTTTTGTCATAATCTAATGTCAATTTAGAGTTCAAATATTTTGGTACAACTGGGTAGGTTGTTTCTATTCTTACCATATCACCTGTTTGCATTTTGATATTATTCACACCTAAGAATCTTACATCAAAAAGCTTTTTTTCGCTTACAGCACTCATGCAAGCCATGGCAGATGCAGATACAAAATAAAATCCTAGAGTTAAAACTAAAATTATTTTTTTCATATTCTAATGATCTCCTCTTAATTAGTGTTTAAATTAATGTGTACAATGACAAGTATAAGCTAAAGTTCTACTGTTATTTTGTGTAACCGTTGCTTTAAAACTTTTCTTACAACCATCCTGAGGAATATCTTTTGATTCTAGTTTTAGAACAAAAAGCTCATCGGTTTGTCCAACTGTTTGAGCTGTTACTGCTGTCTCTGTTGGAAGAATTGTGGCTGGTATCACAGCTTTCAAGCTACTACTATTAACACCAAACTGAAATTCAATAAGCATCATTCCATTAGTTGCAGTTCCTTCACCTGCATTTTTCCTGTCATCAATAATATAAAGTTCAACAATCTTAGGTGCACCCTCTTGAGATTTTCCAGTTAAAGTACATCCTAAGGCTTTCATATACACATCTGCACTAGCAATGCTTGAGATCAATAGCGTAGAAATGAGTCCAAATATAGATACATGCTTATTCATAAGCGCCTCCTTGAATTTTGTTAAAGCATGTCTATACGAGCTAAAATTGTTTCTGTCAATTTTAAACCTTATTTTGTGTGAACTGCGACTGTGGGTTGCGCATGAGTTAGAGTTAGTTTTATTTATGGGAAAATAGCACCTTTTGTTGGGAGGCAATTAGAAAGGCAGGAGAAGTACGAGGGTCGTGGAGCTTCAGATGGCGCTGCTTTAGCAGGCCAAGCTCCATTTGTGAGAGCCTATTTGTGCGCTAGAACAGATGAATGTGGCTTTTCTCAAGTTTATATTTGGACGTTTTTCAAAGCCCATTTCTGCTGTAACCCGTAGATACGCTCTTATAAATCTCTTAAAAAATCTAAGTATGAGTTTGGTGTTACAAGTAGTCCTTTTGCTTTATGTTCTTTTTTAGCTTCAGCAAGCGCAGAGAGTTCTCTATTTTTAGTATCTGATGACGAAATATCCCAGCAAACTTGGATTAGATAAGTATTTCCATTTGGACTTATTGCTAGAAAATCCACTTCTTTTCCAGTTTTAGTTTGATAATAAAACACTTCATACTGATGACGTCTTAAGTCTAAATAAACCCTATTCTCAAAAAGTTGTCCCAAATTTCCTTTCGTAACAATTTGATAGGATCGCGCAATACCTGTATCAACAAGGTAAACTTTTTTAGGGTTTGAATACTGTTTACGTATAGATCTAGTATAAATAGAAGTAGTAAATGCAAGATAACAGTCTTGAATATAATCCATGTACTGATACAAGGTGTTTTTCCCTATTTTTCTTCCCTGGCTTTTGAAATCTAAATAAAGTTTATGGAATGAAAGATTACATGAACTATACGTTAGTAATAGTCGAATGAATGTATGAATAAGTTCTTCGTTTTTTATTTTATACCTTTCAATAATATCTCTTAGAATAACTACCTGCACATAATCTTGATGTATTCTTCGTCTATCCAAAGGGGTTAAACTTAATGTTTCTGGCATACCGCCTTGGTTGATAAAATCTAATAGATGCTTTTGTAAAAAAGCTTGGTGTGCAGGACTTTTTAATGGAGTAGTATTGAAGAAGTTTTGACTCTCTAAAAATTCATTGAAGTCAAACGGCCACATTTCAATAGATAGGCAACGTCCCCTTAAGGATGTGGCAATTTCCCTTCCTAACATTTTAGCTGAAGAGCCACTAATCCAAATTTTCGTTTTTCGTGTATCTAAAAATCGTCTTAAGACTTTTGGCCAGCCATCTATATTTTGGATTTCATCAAAGAAAAAATAAGCTGTTCTATTGTGATTCTCAGGATAAAGCTTGTAAAATTCTTCTATAAGGCTTGCGAAGTATTCAGTGTCAATCCGTTCGAGACGGTCATCTTCGAAATTTAGGTACAAAATCGCAGTTTTATTAATCCCTTGTTTTAGTAACTCTTGGATTTGTTGATAAAGAAAATAAGTTTTTCCTGTTCTACGCATTCCTATTACAGCCATAATTTTGTTTGGAATCTGTGGGACCTTAACATGGCGGCGATAAATAGTAGGGAGAGATCGTTCGTAGAATTCCCCCAGCAATGTTGAGAGTAGTTCATTGGTATTTAAATTTTTTCTCTCCATATAGTGAAAGCATATACTATATCCTTCCCTATGAAAAGTGAAAGATTTTGATGTTTAAGATTTAGACAAACCTATAAATCGTAAACACATTTTTAAATTGTGATGGGATGGTGCCAGAAGTTCGTTACTCGCATGCGCTATAGGAATACTTACGCATACAGCGCATGTACAACACAAGCAATGTTATCAAGTGTTGGGTTTCCGCTCTCTGAAACCATTCTGTACAAAGTGCGTTGGGGGATACGAGTTTTTGCAGCAAATTTTGTTTTATTCACTACGTCAAGGTAGCTACGAAGGATTTCTTTGAATCCAGCGGCATCTCCATCTCTTAGACACTGGATCAATGCATCTAGGATGTATTCTTTGTCCTTGAGTCGTTCGCTTGCCGAATAATTTTGTACTGGAGTGCTAGCGCTTAACTTAATGGCCGGCATATTTTTGAACGAGAAGCCGCGCTTGTTTGAGGTCTTTTTTTTGCCCATTTTTCATTCCTCCTAAAATCAAAAGGATTAGAGAGCCGTCCTGATCGATTGCTCTAGTAAAATAGACGCGTCTCCCGTTTGTCCATCTCAACTCTGCTAATCCATCCCCTAAGTCACGAACATCACCGAAATGATTGTGCTGTTCAATCCGGTGAAGTCTAGCGTCTACTTGTGCCTGTTCCCTTACGATGAGGCTCTCAAACCAATCACTGAATGCTCTTGTTCTTTTGAGCCTCATATTATTGAGTATGCCATATATGGCATACAAATGTCTAGTGAGTAATGTCTAAGACTTAGACAAACCTATTTTATTTCCACGTATCGATACAAATGATCTTCCAAAGTCAAAAACCGAACCCATGAATCAATGGACACTCAAGGCTCGGTCGTAATTTTTCTAGCAGCCGCGCTTTAAGGGACGTTCACGTACTTCTAAGTTTTGTGATTTTTCTTCTATAGCTTCACCAGATTGCTTATCTTGACGTCGGATGGTTATTGTGGTGTTTCCAGGCTGTACTGCTCTAAAGTAAAAAACATTTCCACCTGAGCCTACAATTGGATCTGGATACTGAGCTTGCATTTCTTTGCTATAAGAAGTTTCTTTTACAAAAAAGAGCACTTTACTGTCATAATCTAATGTCAATTTAGAGTTCAAATATTTTGGTACAACAGGGTAGGTTGCTTGCACTCTTACCATGTCACCAGTTTGCATTTTTATATCATGTACACCTAAAACTTCTACATCAAAAAGTTTTTTTTCACTTACCGCACTCATACAAGCCATGGCAGATGAGGCTGCAAAATAAAATCCCATTACTAAAACCAAGATAGTTTTTTTCATATAAATTTCTCCTTTAGATGGAGCTTTACCATAAAACATTTCAACGCACCACAATAAAATAGTTAACTATTTAACAATGTTATGATATGGTTTGGCGTTTATTATGCTTAATTTAAATTGCCGTATCCACATAATGCTGCTTTTTCTTATTTTGGGTTTTTCCACTAAAGCTGATGAATCTTCGCGTGAGCTAGTTTTTAAAAAATATACAAAAGTTACACAAGGGATGCATCCAAAAGAAGCCCATCACTTAGCAGAAGAAATTTTTGATAAATACAAAATAGTCGATCTTTCTGCCACAGGTCTTCTAGAGTTAGAGTCTTGGCTAGAAAAAGTAAAAGTAAGACTTACTGATGCCGTACAAAATACAGGTGAGTACTTTGCTCAATACCAAATTTCAATTTTAGCAACAGATAAGCCCGAAGCTTTTATTTATAAGTTTCGGTCGCCTGGTCAGCGTTTTTATAGAGGGCATGTTTTTATAAGTGTGGGATTTGTTCAAAAAATGGTTTCGGCCTTAACTTCAGAAGGAAAAAATCAAAATATTTTGCAACTCACAAATGAAACACTAACAACACTCATGAATGGATTGCAGGGTGTACTTGCCCATGAATTTTCACACCCAAAAGAAGATGAGGTCGTCAAATGGGAGTGGCGCGAGTCACAAGACCAGTCAAATCAATCCCATGGTCAAGCAGATGAGATGGTCACAGATTTAATATCGATGCACCTTTTAAAGGCAGCACAGCTTTCTCCTGAAAATACATTAATAGGATTGCAACTAGCTTTTGGAGACAAACCAAAACAAGGCCATTTTTCAGGCAGGGGCGTTCGTGGACTTGTTGCTGATCACCCAGAAGAAAAACTACGTATTAATGTTATCAGAGGTGGGTTAGTTCAATTGCGCCGCGAAGAAGGAAAAGCAAAAATTAATCCCATTGATTACGATAAGGAAAAATTAATGAAAGACTGGGTTGCGCTCATCTCACATACTGATCTTCAATATCGAGTACAAAGCATAGCTGCCATTGCGAAACAAAAAGGAGAGAGTTTTGTCATTCGATTTTTAAACGAAATGCTTACTGAAATAGCAAAAACAATAAACTCTGATCATTTTAATGATAGTGGGGTTCAAGCATTTGAGGCATACCTTGACTGGTTTAAATACTTAGATGAAGTCTTAAAGACAACTCAAAGCTTAACTCACGACGAAGAAAAAGCATTGGTAGATTTTTTTAGAAAAATAAAAGAAATCGGTGGCCAGGGCTTTCGTTCCGGGCACTATTGGAATATTCCAGGAAAAAATTCTGCTAGCAGTAACTATAATGCAAGCTTAGTACGTAAGGCACAGAGGCTTTATAGAAAAACTACTGTTTTTGAAATTTCAGCTTTAAAAGTTTTCCTTAAAGACATTCTTAAAGAAAAATTTTGGAACTTTGTATACGATGAAAATGCTCTGAACATTTTTTATCTACCTCTGATTTTACCTAAAGAATCTGTAAATCTTATTTATGAGCAAGTTTTCCTGGAGTTAAAGAACAAAGAAGTAACAGACCAAGCGACTCTTTTGGTAGAAATGATTTATGGGATTGTATTAATGGGTGGTGACATTAAGCTTGAAACAAAAGCTCTTGAACAATTAACAGTCTTGTTAAAAAGTCATCGCAAACTAACTTCTGATATCATGCAATTGCTTAATCAGTTATTTGAGAATGATACTGATTTAATCAAATGTCATCTTGAAAGAATACTTGTTGCACAAAAGGCAAAGGCACCTTTGCTTGAGGCAATTGCAAAACTTTTTTTAGAAACTTTAAAACACCCAGAAGAATTTATTAATGAACTATCATTTTCTCAACTTCATATGAAAAATCCATTCTTATTTAGAGCCCTGCAATGGAGTCTTGAACCCAATGATTTTTTAAAACCTTTTGAAGCAAAATACCATTTAAACACGTCGAAGCTTTTATCAAGGTTTTTAGATATTTTAAGATCTAAAGCATGGCAGAGCTACATTAAGAAATCTTTTGAAAATATGGATGGAACAATCAATACACATACTGAAAATAAAGATGCATTTATCCAATCTATGACAGTTTTTTTAACCGCCACTTATTCTGGATTTAGTCAAACCGATAGAGAGAGTATTTTAGATGAGATTATACAAGTAGCGAAAAAAACAAAACTAGACTCTCATTTATTCCGAGGAAGAATTCGGTTTGAGTTAGATATTTTAAAAGATTTAAGCACAGAAGAGAATGCTTTTTATACTAAGCAAGTCGTTAAATTTGCACAGTTTATTAAAGCAAAAACTAAAATGGATTATTTTGATTACATAGAAGACCTGTATGGCTCAAAGGAGAAAGTCATTGAAAAAGCATTTGCGTTCAATGGTGATAAAATCGTTTTAACTCTTAAGGCTTTATACGAGAGTCACAATATGGACCAATCCAAACTTTTTGAACTCATTGACCGCTATCTTTTTCAATCAAAATATGACGAGAATGAATTAAACCATTCCCTTTCAACTTTGAAAATGGGTTCAGCGTATTGGCTTTGGAGAACTTTAAGTCCAAGTAAATCTCCAAAAGAAGCGCTAGCCCTACTTGAAAAGCTTAAAGCAGCTTTTTCAATTAAAGACACTGAAAGTGCTGGCCAAGCCATAGACGTTGACGGGGGTCAGACAAGAGCAGCAAGGCAAATAGGGCAAAAAATATTACCAGATTATGTAAGATTTATAGAGCATATCAGAGATGGATTAGAACAAAGCTTAAGAAATCTCATTGGTGTAGATTCTACAACAAAAACCTCTGACCTGATTTATATAGCCGCATTTAAAAAGCACTATTCTAAAGTTTTAGATTTTTTAAAAATCATATTTAATCCAGATAACGAGCCCATATCCATTGAGTACCGTGAGATGTTTAAGTATCAGCACTTAGATGATACCGCTGAAACCTTTCTAAAACTTATTCCAGGTAATGCAATGACGTTTGAGCAAAACTATGAAATTTGGCTCTTATTGACGTCAAAAAGATCAAATCGATTCACGGATGGATTTTTTACTGCACATGTTTATCCTGTTTTAAAAACAAATGCAGCAGGTGTGACGAGTGAATATGAAAAAATTCTCTCATTTGGCAGGCTCCGTTCTGAAAAACTTCGAAATGAACTCATGGACACTGTTTTAAATTTTGAAGCTTATTCAGAACCAAAGAATTTGCGTCCTGCAAATTCAACACAATCAAAAGTTGGGTCGCTTTCTGACCAAGAAGTAGAAACCATAATCCAAAAAATAGTGAACCAAATTCCAAACAGTTCAAGATTTAGAGACGATTTATTAGAAAAGCTTGCATGGAATTTAGAATTCTCACAAGCTCAAGTCGAGAAATTTATAGAGCCACTGAAAAGTTTTAATTTTAGGACTTTAAACCCTCTCACGTTAAACATTTTATCTAGCTTATCTGTTTTGTTAGAAAAATTAAAAAACAATGAAAAGTTGGATTTAATAAAGTATTTTCTTGAGCCCAAAGGTTCTATCCGCAGTGTTTTAACATGGCTGACTCCTCTAAAGGAGGAGGTCGATCGCAGACTTCGAAATATGGGTATCAAAGAGTTTGATTGGGTTGACTACTTAGAAAGCTTTGTGCGCGATGCGGGCGAGGGAGAAAAACTAGTTTTAATTGAACTCATTGTTGGTAGCCGTGGCACTGGATTGTGGCATCAAAATGATCAAATCAAACAAGCACTTTATGATCTTGCTGATCTTACAGAAGGCTCATTAAAGAAAAAACTTTTTGATTTTTATATTAAGGTTTTACCAGAATACGAGCATTCGGTGACCATCTCTTATCTTCTTGCGACAAAGGGAGAGTCCAGCGGATCAGAGCTATTACATATTTTAGAAATGTTTGATACTCCTGGAATGAAGTTTGCTCAAATTGCTTCAATCATGGGAGTGTTTGGGCCAGAGCGCTCAGCTGAGCTAGCTTAAGCAAAAGATAGGGCTATGCCTCCAACTCGCGCAGAAGTATACAAGCTCTTAAAAAAGCATCTTTCACAAGAAAAATACGCAAAAATCAAACGTGTAAAAAAACTTTTAGGATCAGGTTCAATTAAATACGTTGTTTTAGTGGAATATAAAGATGGCAACAAAGATGCTGTTTCAATCCGCAGGCCATTTTTAGATGAAAAAATTGAGGATGTTTTAGATATTGTAGAGCGTTGGTCGCAAGAACTTAAAAAAGATTCTGAGCTTAAAGCTCAATATGACTTTGATTATTATTTAAATGCGCTTCGAGAGCAGTTGGCTCTAGAGGTTCAATTCCCCAAAGAGAGAGAAAAGTCTATCGAAATGGCAAAGCTTTATGAAAAAATCCCATCCCATGCTGACTGGAAGTTTGTGCCAGTTTTCCCCACTCAGGAAATCAGTGACTCAGACCAAGTTTTAAACTTTATGGCAGTAGAAGAAGCTGTTCCTTTTTCAAAACTCTCTAAGGAAGATAAAAAATCTGCAGGAGAGTTAATCGTGCAAACAGAGCTTTCATTAATGTTGGAACATGGCCAGTTTGATGCAGACAGGCATCTTGGAAACTATCTTTTTGATCCAAAGACAAAAAGTGTGTACCCAATTGATATGGGGCAGGTATATATGCTCACACCAAATAATGAGCACAAGCCAGGCGATCCTTATTTTATAGCAAAAATTATTTATGGGATTATGAATCCTGATTTTAGACAAGGAGCAAAAGACCTTGCTGATGTATTTTTAAAGATAAGTGATCTGTCGGAGCAGGACCAAGAAGCCATAAAAGACAAACTCCTTCGTGCAATAGAAGAGGTTTTACAAAAAAACCTCTCACTTGAGTCCAAGCCACTTTATGTTTTAGGAGAACTCAATAGGCTTCGAGTTCATATCCCATTACGCTTTTCAATGGGGATAATTAAAGGGCTGATGATTGTTTTAAATGAAGAGTATGCAAAAGCCATTGACCCTAGTTTTATTTATGGGAAAATAGCTCCTTTTGTGGGGAGACAGCTAGAAAGGCAGAGTCAGTACGAGGAGCGCAAGCGTGAAGATGGCGCTGCTTTACCAGGTCAATCCCCCATTTGTGAGAACCTATTGATACGTTAAAATAGAGGGAGAGACCGCTCGTAGAATTCCCCTAGTAACGTTGTGAGCAGTTCAGTTGTATTTAAATTTTTACTTTCCATACAGTGAAAGATTTAAATGTTTAAGTTAAGCACCAGCAAAATGCGATCTGCTGGATCTTTGTTTTCCCATTCCATTAAAATACTTCGTGTCAGGAGCGAAGCACTGAGGGGGGGAAGTTCTATTCCAGATTTTTGAACTGCTGTAAAAAACCATTCCTCAGCAGGAATTTTTGTAATAAGCTTTCGGCTTCGGACAAGACAAGTAATTTCTGCAGCAGAAATTTCACTAATATGTAGTGAATGCTCAACTTCGACAGAAATCAATTAGGAGTGAGTACCCATCTCCATATCGGTTCGATTTGAATATGTAATGTTCCTATTCGTTCCTTGCCATTTTCGTCCCAGGTTAGAATATGCAAATCCCGACAACCGGTGGCTTCAGCTGCTTTAATAAGAGCTTTTATTTCTCGCTTGCGGGTATCTGAATCGTGTAGCGTAAAGCAAACCTGGAGAAGTGTTATAACTTTGCGATTAGCAAGAATTGCAAAATCAACTTCAGCGTCACCAGATGTCCAATAACAATGCTCTAAGTTTCGTCGCCGGAGTTCTTGATGTACAAGATTTTCAAGACTAGCACCACGATCAGCGGTGAATTTCGGGCTGATTGCTTGCGACATCCCGTTATCTATCGTATACAGCTTGCGGGGCTGCTTGATCTTCTCTTTAAATTTAAAGGAAAATGCTGGGACAAGCGAAGCCAAATAAGCATCTTCCAAATATTGCAGGTAGTTTTTAACCGTGTGGATGCTGTGCAATTCAAAAGTTTTTCTGATCTTGTGATAAGTGATACGATTCCCTTGGTTTGTGAAGGCAAAGAGAGCGATCTCTTTAAGAGTTCTAGCGTATCTAACGCTATAGCGATCAACGATATCACGACTGATGATTTTATCATAAAGCTCACGAAGATAATGAGGATCAAACCCACCTGTGACCATCTCGGGAAAACCACCGCATTCAGAATAGTCGGTGAAATGTCTTACAACTGTCGCACGTTTTTCTGTACGATCGAAGTCTTCACTTACCCACTCAAATTTTTTTGCACACAAGTACTCTCGAAACGAAAATGGATGTAACTCAATGGTGACGTATCTACCAGTAAGGTGAGTTGCTAATTCTTTTCCCAGAAGTTTTGAGTTGCTTCCAGCAATGATCAGATTATATCCTTGTCGATGCAGACGATTGATGTACAGTTCCCAACCTTCCACGTTCTGGATTTCATCCAAAAACAGAAGTCTTGCTCCTGGTGTTGTCTCAAGCACTAACTGTAAGAGCAAGTTGAGATCCTGCGCTTTTACTCCAATGAACCTCTCATCATCAAAGTTAATATATCCATAAGGATGTCCTGAAAGCAGTTGATGACAGAAGGTGGACTTGCCGCATCTTCTTACGCCAAGAACAACCTTAACCCATGCCTTTGAAAGCTGAGTCTTTGCTATTTTTAGCCTTTCTCTTGCAATCAGTGATGTTGTAGTTAAGGCCCTTATTTCATCAAGCTGTTCACGAATGACTTGCTTAAGAATATCTGGAGATAGGCCCATGAGGTTATTTTAACTATACTGCATAAATATGTCAATAATTGTGCAGTATAATGCATTGTTAATAACGATGTTTAAGACTTAGACAGTTCTATAAACCGTAAACACATTTTTAAATTGTGAGCCGTATCAAATCAAACACTTACTCCTTGGCATGTTTGTTGCTTTATTTCTCTGTAAGAGAGGCAAAATGAAGCGCTATTTTTATTGGATGTTAATTGCAGGGTTGCTGTCGCAAGTAGCGATTGCTGAGTTTTGGGGAGGCGCCATTAACAATAATTTTTGTGCAACCTGTGTGACGACTCAAACTTACGCACATTCTGCACCTTTACCAAATGCCCAGGTGGATTCTTTTTCACAAATTAACCAATATATTAATAACAATTACGTGTTACCTCCAAGCAGTGGTTTCATGGCTCAATATGGAGCAAGGACTGCACCAAACTACAGCCAGATCTTTCAACCTTTGCAAGACCCAGTAGCAGCCCCTGTTCCACTAGGTCCAGTACCCACAATGCAACTTAGTAAGTGCCTTTATTCTTTAAGCTGCCAAGCATTTAGAAATTGAGTGGGTGCCTGAATTATTATTCCTCCAGTTAGTTTGGGTTTGTTCGTGTATTTTCCAAAATCTGAATATCTGATTTCACGCAACTGTCAGAGCCATCAAGATTCTGCCCGGTGTCGCATAGACATATCTTGATTAAATCTGTCAGGAACCGAAGAGTGAGGCATGGAAAATGAACACACATATTTTAGACAATGTCATGTTTGTGGCTATGTAACTGAAGGAAAAGAAGAAGTTCAAAGATGTATGCGCTGCAAAAAAGGATTTCTTCCTTTGAAGTATTTTGAAAGATTATATTCTAATATCCAAAAAAACTCTAAAGAAGGCACACCGCAGCTAAAAGTTACTTTTAATCCACTGCCAGGTCTTCTTGTTTTTTGGTAAAGGTATGTAGTTTGCGGCTGCACAGCTTAAAATTTAAAAAAAGCACTTTCCATGACCACGGTAAGTTTTAGCATGACTAAAGATTTTTCCGTCAGAAATTAAGATGTACTCCTGAAAATGCTCAGCTAATTCTCCTGCTTTTGCGTGTCTAAACAGCACAGGATCCCCTAAGTGGAGATGTGTGTCACGAGCGAGTATTACTGGGGTTTGCACTTCACCTGCACCTTCCATAGAAACAAGCTTAAGCCCTTGAGGTAAGTAAGGCAGGGGGACCTTATCCCAGCCCGGCTCTCCAGACGCAATATACCCCCCGCCTTGACAGGTCAAATAGCCTTGATCTGAGCTTCTCACGACTTGTAGAGCAAAAAAGGATGCTGGATTTAACTTTAAATTAGAATAGTAATCAAAAAGGTGTGAACACAAAAACCCACTTCCGACAGTAATTTCAGTAAGCCAAGGTTCCTCAACGCTATAGCAAGCTGATCCTGTTCCACCTCCATTAAAAATTTCTAAACCATATTCTTGAAAAACCTCAAAAAATTTTTCTCTTTTTTTAGCGCTATTTCTAATTGAAAGTTTTCTGACTTGAGAAGCTACAGGATTGAGAGCTTTTTTAAAGGGATTTTGATCAGGGAGTCCTGCTACTTGTGCTTCATATCCCATCACTCCATAAGGGAAAAGCTCCGAGTGTTTTAAAATTTCTTGGATTAGTATTCGGAGCTGCTCTACAGTGCGGATGGGACTTCTCCTTACTCCAAAATGCATACCCAGAGCATGTAGCGACATGTCTATTTCAACAACGACCCCAAACGGCTTTGAAACTCCTTGCATGGCAAGTGCGAGTTTTCGAACACCTTCTACGCTATCCACCACTAAGCTTGCGCTTATCTTTTGCAGTGAACACAGCATTTCATGGGCATCACGCAAAGCCTTTAGATCTGTGGTTTGCATGGTGGGATACGTAACTAATAAATCTGAAAACCCTTGCGACACTAAAAACAAGGCTTCTTCACAAGAAAAACACATCAGCCCAGCATAGGGCGCTCCAAAATTTAAGACTCTTGAAATGAGTTCGGGAACACGAATAGATTTAGTGGCAACTCGTATCTTTTTTCCAAATGGATTTACAAGATTAGCAAAGGATAAAACATTCTCATCAAATGCCTGTAAGTCTACAACTGTGCAAGGAAGTCGTTGGGTAGCTAAAAGTTCCTTCCAGTTAGCATAGGTCATAATTGTTACACAAAAAGGGTGTTCGGTAACGTCCCTTAAAGCGTTGGCTGGGGTGCTGCGTCTTTGGTAGACCTCGACTCATTTTGTGTAGACGCAGGCTTTTGATTGCTAATACGCATTCCATAAAAAGAGCGCCATACAAAAGCAAGACCTATTAATAAAAAAGCAGCTCCTATATATTGAGCTACTTCTTTTGCATTTATAGCGATCTCCACTGCGAGCAGCCCAAATAAAGTTGTAAATTTAATAATAGGATTTAAAGCCACCGAAGAAGTATCTTTATAAGGATCACCAACCGTATCACCGACAATTGTTGCTGCATGGAGTGGCGTGCCCTTTTCTCTCAGATCCACTTCCACAACTTTCTTTGCGTTATCCCAAGCTCCACCAGCATTGGCCATGAACATTGCCTGATAAAGTCCAAACACAGCTATTGAAATCAAATATGCTGCAAAAAAAGTAGGATCAAAACAAGCAAAAGCTAAAGTGAATGAAAAAATCACACCAAATATATTGACCATGCCTGTTTGAGCGTATTGCGTACAAATTTTTACAACTTCCTTTGAATCCTTTACAGAGGCTCTGTCCGAGCTGTCTAAGCGGATATTCTTTTTAATAAACTCAACTGCTCGATAGGCGCCAGTCGTTACAGCTTGAATGGAAGCTCCGCTAAACCAATAAATAACGGCGCCTCCAGTGATAAGACCTAAAAGCACACGTGGGTCTAAAAGGTCAAGCTTTAGATTTAACATCAAAATAATAGAAAAGATCATAGTTGTTGCACCAATGACAGCTGTACCAATCAGTACTGGTTTTGCTGTTGCTTTAAAGGTATTTCCAGCAGAATCATTTTCTTCAAGGTAGTGTTTTCCACTTTCAAAGTTTGGAGTAAAACCAAATTCTTTTTCCACTTCAGACTTGATGTTGGGAAGAGTTTCCATTTGAGACAACTCAAATATAGATTGAGCATTATCCGTTACAGGGCCATAGCTGTCTACTGCAATGGTTACAGGACCCATCCCCAAAAATCCAAAAGCAACAAGTCCAAATGCAAATACAGCAGGGTAGACCATGAATGCATCAAGACCTGTCTTACTGGTTAGGTATGCAATGAGCATGAGTGCAACCATCACCATCCCTTTCCAAAATGCACTAAAATTTCCTGCAACGAGACCAGATAAAATCGTTAAAGAGGCGCCACCTTCTCTAGATGCTGTTACGATTTCAGCAACATGGCGAGATTTTGCACTTGTAAAAACTTTTGTAAACTCTGGGATGACAGCTGCAGCAAGTGTTCCACAGCTAATAATGGTTGAAAGTTTCCACCAAAGATCAGCACTTAATCCACCAATTAACATGTAGCTTACAAGATAAGTAACACCTATCGATACCACGGATGTAATCCAAACAAGACTCGTCAAAGGACTTTCAAAGTCAAAATGTTTTGCGTCTTGATAGCGGGATTTAGCATAAGCATTATTTACCAAATAGGATGCGATGGAAGTTACAACCATGACGATGCGCATGACAAAAATCCAAACGATGAGTTGTGCTTGAATAGCAGGGTTGGTCAGGACTAAGCTGCCATCTGGGCTAGCGCTCATTCCTGCTGCAAGTACAATAAAGCTAATGAGTGCAACACCTGTAACTCCATAGGTTTCAAATCCATCCGCAGTTGGACCGACACTATCTCCTGCATTGTCACCAGTACAATCAGCAATGACACCAGGATTTCTTGCATCATCTTCTTTAATGTTAAAAACAATTTTCATAAGATCAGATCCAATATCTGCAATTTTTGTAAAAATTCCTCCACAAATACGAAGTGCACTTGCACCTAAAGACTCTCCAATTGCAAAACCAATAAAACATGCACCAGCGCTGTCTGAAGGTACAAAAAGAAGAATTGCAAGCATCATTAAAAGTTCTACGCAAATAAGAAGAACCCCAATGCTCATTCCCGAGCGCAATGGAATCGCCATCACATCGAAAGGCTTTGATCGCAAAGACGCAAATGCAGTGCGACTATTCGCATAAGTGTTAATCCGAATGCCATACCAGGCCACCGCATAAGATCCTAAAATGCCAAGTACGGACCAAAATAAAATAAGGAGCACATGAGATGCTCCCATGTTTTGTAAAAATCCAAAGTAATAAACAATAGCTGCTCCGATAAAAATTTCTAAAAGCATAAGAAGTTTGCCTTGCTGGAAAAGGTAAGTTTTACAGGTTTCATAAATAAGGGCGGATATATCGAGCATAGATTTGTGTGCAGGCAAGGCTTTTACATTTAAAAATTCTTTTAAACCAAAAGCTAGCCCGGCTAGAACAACTAGAATTCCCAAGAGTAAAAGTTGACTTCCCGAGATTTCAACTCCCAATAAATTAAAAAAAGTGGAACTGAGATCGGGGATTTTCAGATCTGCTTCAGAAGCAAAGCTGTTTTTTGCAAAAACAAAAGAAACAATCAATAATAATAATCTCCCATAAACTTGTAACATTTTTTCTCCCTTTCTCAGTTTGTAAATATGCGTTAATTAAACATTTTTAATGAATGAGTTCTAGCTTGTCAAATATTCTAGTGCGAAGGATAATAAAAGCCAGAGCTTTTGTATAACGCAAAAGCAACACATTGTAATGGGTTTAACCTGGTAATATCGTCAAAGTCCTAAATTTTGGAGGTTTTGTGCAAATTCGAATATTTTTGATTTCTTTTATGACTTGTTTCTTATGGATGGGGCCCGTTCATGCTGCAAAAAGTAGCTCTTTAAGCTGTCCTGTATTGCACCCCATCGCACAAGGCTATCTTGCACACCATATTTTATATAGGCAGTTAGGTGAGGAGCTTGAAAATCGTACAATTGATCAGTTCATTGAAAAACTTGATCCATCTAAGGTGTATCTTTTGTCAGAAGATATAGATAAAATTCGCGCTAGCTTAAAAGGTATTTTTAAGAAGTTTGGACAAGATTGTGCGGCCATTGAGGCGTCGCATAAAATACTTACAAAACGGCTTGTAGATTCTTTGATATATGTCAAAACATTTTTAGATCAAAACTATAAATTTGTTGAAAATACAGAGCTTTTGATTGATCCCAAGCTACGCAAGTGGTCCTCTTCTCAGAAAGAAGCGCATAGCCAATTACAGAAATTTATCCACTTTCAAATTTCAAATTATCTCGCAACGGATATGAAGTTGCCTCAAGCTAAAAAGCAACTCTTTCATCGGTATGAGCTCAATTTAAAAAGACAAAAAGAATTGAGCAAAGATGAGTTGTACAGCTTGTTCTTAGATTCTTTTGCAAATTCTTTGGATGCTCATTCCAGTTACTTATCTAGAGATACGTTAGAAGACTTTGAAATTTCCATGCGGCTTTCTTTAGAAGGGATCGGTGCAGCCTTAACTTGGGAGGATGGATATACCACGGTAGATGCGCTGATACCGGGTGGGTCAGCTGAAAGATCAAATGAAATTCAACCAAAAGATAAAATCATTGCCGTTGCACAAGGAAGTAGCGCTTTTGAGAGTGTTATTGACATGCCTTTAAGAGAGGTCGTCCGTTTAATCCGCGGGAAAAAAGGCACTTCTGTAAGGCTTACTATTCTTCGAGAAGGCCCAAAGCAAACAACTCGATTGATCGTAGCATTGGTGCGCGATAAAATTAACCTTCAGGATGAGGCAGCAAGGCTTGTTATCACAAAGAAAAAAGAAGGGGATCGAGAAATTAAACTGGGTGTTATAGATTTGCCATCTTTTTATGGCGACCTTACAAAACGCACACGTTCTTGTTACGATGATTTAAAAAAATTGCTAGAACAAGCAAGAAAAGAAAAAGTAGATGGGATTATATTGGATTTCTCTAAAAATGGTGGTGGCTTGTTATCCGAAGCAGTTCGAATTGCAGGGCTTTTTATTCAAAAAGGAAATATTGTAGCCACTCAAGACTCAAAGCAAAAGCTTGACCTCCTCCCTGACACGGACTCCAAAGTTTCCTGGCAAGGACCTCTGATCATTCTTACAAGCAGGCTTTCTGCAAGTGCTTCTGAGATTGTTGCAGGCGCCCTTCAGGATTATAAGCGAGCAGTTATTGTTGGTGCAGATTATACCTTTGGTAAGGGGACGGTGCAAGCCATGATGAATCTGCCATCGGAAATGGGGGCCATAAAGGTTACAACGGGCATGTTTTTTGTGCCCGGAGGAAAATCTACACAAACGCAAGGTGTGGGCGCCGATGTTGTTTTACCAAGCATTTTTTCAACAAAAGACACCGGTGAAAAAAGTTTAGATCATGCCCTTCCACCTCGAAGTATTTCCTCATTTTTAAGTGAAGAAGCAAATTCCAGTTCATTGGAATCGCATTGGAATCCAGTTACAAAAGATCAAATCCAAAAATTAAAGCAGCTTTCATCCATACGAGTGGAAAAAAATGAAGAATTCAAAAAAATCAAACAAGAGGTGGCTGAGCTAGAAATCAAGAAAGGGGTTATTAATCTTTCAGAATCTTTAAAGAAACAAAAAGAAGAAAAAAAGAAAGAAGACAAAAATGCTCTCACCAAAAGTTCAAAAAGCAATCGTAGAAGGCAGAGCGATGAAGATTATTTAAAGCAGCCGTACTTACAAGAAGGGGCGGCCGTTCTTGCAGATCTTGTCACGATGGCTTTTCCGCCTGTACAGCAAACAGCAAGTCATTAGCACTACTCCGTTAAGTAAGAAATTTTTATTTAACTAGTTTAACTAGTTATTTCATAATTCTAATGATACGTAATCTCCAAAACTCGGACGCTGTATTGATCTAAAGGGCCATGGTAAAGTTCAATAGGATCCCCTTGTGCAAAACCCTGTGCAATTTCGTCACAGCGCTCATTGCCTGGAACTCCACTATGTCCTGGAACATATTTCCACTCAACGGATTGTGACCTTCCAGAAACCAACTCTTGTAGTCTTTTCCAATACGCAATATTTGCAACAGGTTTCCCATCTGCTTTTTTCCAATTATTCTTTTCCCAACCAGAAATCCAATTCGTCATCCCTTCAATTACATATTTGGAATCTGAATAAATACAGAGCGCATCTAAAGAGTGCTCTAAATGGCGAAGAGCAAATCCAACTGCAGTTAGTTCCATTTTATTGTTTGTAGTACTTTCTTTTCTGCCACCCAATTCAGTTACATCACCCGCGGGAGTTACAATGACAACTCCCCATCCACCTGGTCCTGGATTGCCAGAACAAGCTCCATCTGCAAAAACCAAAGTGCAATCAGGGGATTCCATAAGATGCATTTGCTCCGTTTCCAAGGGACAGTCCCTTTAAGTACTAAAAAGAAGTCCTCTTTTTTTCAAATCTCTTAAACGCAACACCATCACAAAAGTATCTAAAAGTGTTACCCAGTTTAGTTTGGTTACACCTTGTTTTCGGTCCACAAAAACAATTGGGATTTCAACAATACGAAAATTTTGAGCCATACATTTATAAAGCAATTCTAAAAGTATGGAGGGTCCGCTAGAAATACAATTTTCTAAATCAACAGTTTCTAGTGCAACTTTTTTAAACGCTCGATAACCACTTGTTGGATCCTTAACTGCACATTTTAAAATAAATCGAATATACATCCCTGCAAAAACTGAAATTATTTTTCTAATAAGTCCACGATCCGAGTCTTTTCCACCTGGAATAAAACGACTTCCAATTGCTAAATCAGCGCCCTCATCAAGGGCTTTAATTAAATGGGTGAGATACCGAGGATCATGAGAAAAATCTGCATCCATCTCAATCACATAGTCTGCTCCATCTGCAATGGCATGAAGAAAGCCATCAAGTCCCGCAAAACCACGCCCTCTTTTTTTTGTTCTGGTCAATAATTTTACACGAGTGTCGTTCTGAGAAATTTGTTTGACTGCCGTACTGGTCCCATCTGGAGAATTGTCATCAACCACTAAAGCATGTAAAGAATGTCCTGGAACCTGCAAAGATAAAATTTGATGAATCAGTAACCCAATGTTTTCTTTTTCATTATAAGTTGGGATTACAATAGTCGTTTTCATTATATTTTGTCGCTCCAACGTTTTGGACTTTGTCGCATGAACATCACGTTAATGCTCTGGTTTCCTCTCATGTTTAAACATGTACCACTGGTTTGTTTTTTTCAAAAGAGAGAGATGAGAATCGTTTTACAACATCTGAAGCAGATTCAATGGAGTGAATTGAGCCAACACTTTTACCTGCTTGCCAATAGTCTTTGCTAGACAGCCCTTTTAAGTTTGAACGTTTTAGTTTCCAAATGGACTGGAGTTGCAATAAAAGTCGCATCCAATGTTTTGTTTTGGGATTGCGCAATAAAAATCGTGTGAAGGGACCAGCGTGTGTACCTATTTTCTCAATATAAGGAGTTTTAATCACTGAAAGAGGCACACCTGTAACTTTATCCGTGAGTACAATATCTGCTTCTTGTGCTTGCACAATGGCTTGCTTATAGGAGACATGTGCTTTACATTCCTGAGTTGCAATAAAACGTGTTCCCATTTGAACACCGTCATAACCTAGTTTTAATGCCTCAATAAAATCTTTTTCGCCTCCAACTCCACCTGCACAAATGAGAGGTAGTTTAAAATCTTTTAATTCTTCATAAAGTTCTTTTGGATTTTCAGTTCCTGCATGACCGCCCGCGCGTGAGTTTACGCAAATAAGCCCGTCTACACTTAGGGGCGCTACTTTAAGAGCCCACTTTCGGTTTATGACATCGTGAAATAAAATCCCACCATGTGGCTTAATTTCTTCTAAAACCCAAGTAGGATTTCCCAGGGCAGTAATAAAAAAACGAATTCCTTCTGCTAGCGCTGTCTTAACCCATTGGCGCATTCTTTGCTCATAGATTTGAGAACTTTTTTCTACAAGGATGTTAATCCCCACTGGTTTTGAAGTTCGTTTTCGAATTTGCTGAATGCCTTCTTTTAATGGAATTTTATAGACGTACTCTAATGAGAGTGGCTGGATAATGCCAATACCACCTGCTTCACTGACTTCAGCGATGAGTTCAACATTGGAGCAAGGGTACATTGCTCCACAGATGACAGGAACTTCAATGTTTAAAAGTTTAGTAAAGGATGTTTGAGACATATAAAAAGCAGCACTAATATCTGAAATATTAGTGCTGCATCTTTGTTTAAAAACAGTATTTGTTAACGGAACATCTTACCAACGATACGTAAAAGTGTTGGTGTGCCTGTATTTGCTCCATCTCCAATAACTACTAATTTTTCAACACAACCTGCTTGGCCTGGTAAGTCATACCAGCGGGATTCTTGTCCGGGTTGCATGCGAGATGGCTGCACAACAAATTCTCTTTTAGATTTATCTCCCATTACAACTGCCACAAAATTCACATCTGCTACATTATTTAAAACTTCAAAGCGAAGAGCAGTCACGAATGGGTTGTGTGGACTACCACATTGTCCCAAAACACGAATGGGGATTTCATGCTTGGAATAATCCTCACGGTTCATGAGTGTTCTTCCTAAGTAATACTCTCCCTCATTGAGGTCTACATCCACTCGTCCTAGCAAGCGAACAGAAGCTTGTCTACCTTGGTCAGCACTATCTCCAACCACACTTGCTCTTTTCACACAGCGAGCTTCTCCTCGTAGGTCCACCCATGCTGTAGAAGTGCCTGGATTAAGGACTTGATTGAAATTTACTTTTTGAATTTCACCATTTTCAAGATGGAGTTCAATTTGATTGATATCCGCGCGATTTCCCTCCACTTGTAATTTAATTGCTGTGATATAAGGATTTTGTGGTGAGCCACACATTCCATGCAATAAAATAGGAACCCTTGAAAAATCTTGATCAGCTAAAAAAGCTTGGCCTAAGAAAAATTCACCGCGAGCGACTTGAACAGCAACTCGTCCATAAACCTTAAGCATGGCTTGATTGCCTTGATTTGCGCTATCACCAATAATTTCAATTTTATTTACACATCGAGAAACTCCTCGCATTGCAAACCAAGGTGTTTGCATTCCCGGATTAAATTTGCGGTTGATTGGAAAAGAGCGCAGAGTCCCATCCTCAAGTTCAACATTCACTTGATTGATGTCTGCTACGTTGTTTTGCACTTCAAATTTTAATGCATCAACGTAGGGGTTTTGTACACTTCCACAAATCCCATGCAGGTGTATGACACGTCTTGAAAAATCTTGGTCTCCTAAAACAACTTGACCTAATAATTTTTCATGCTCGGCAAAACACATTGCACTAGCTAAGAACGCAATAAAACCAATAAACATTTGTTTCATATTTGTTACTCCTTTTTTATGAATTTTATTTAATATTGTGGGTATTAACTTGCTATATTGCGTTTAGTCAATGCAGAAAAGCAAATTAATGTTGCAATAATTAATATGATAGATGGTTCTACATATGGAGTTGTCTGCGGTCGACTGCAAGTGAAGCCTCTTTTAGGACTTCTGCTAGTGTGGGATGAGCATGTGAAGACCGTGCGATGTCTTCAGCGCTTCCGCCAAATTCTAAAACTAAAGCTGCTTCAGCAATCATGTCTGAAGCCCTCGGGCCAAGAATATGTACACCTAAAACCCGGTCGGATTTTGCATCTGCGATAACTTTTACAAAGCCTTCTGCTTCTCCCATGGCTTTGGCTCTGCCATTTGCAAGAAAAGGAAATACACCTGTTTTAAAAGGTATCCCTCTTTTCTCACATTCCTCTTGTGTGAAGCCAGCTTGTGCTAGTTCTGGCCAAGTATACACAACATTGGGGATAGCATCGTAATTAATGTGTGGTTTTTGTCCTGCTAAAATTTCTGCAACAGCAATACCCTCATCTTCGGCTTTATGTGCAAGCATGGGACCGCGGATTAAATCCCCAATAGCAAAAACACCTTTTACGTTGGTTTCAAAATGTTCGTTGACTTCTACGCGTCCAGCTTTGTCTTGCTGAATTCCTAATTTGTCTAAACCAAGACCAGAAGTATAAGGACGTCTTCCGATTGCAACTAAAACATAATCTACATATGTAGAAAGTTTCTTGCTGTTTGTGTCTTCCATTTCAACCAAAACTTGAGCACCCTCTGTTTGAGCTCGTGTTACTTTTGTGGAAAGCTTAAATTCTAATCCTTGTTTTGTTAGAATTTTTAAAAGTTCAGTACTCAATTGTTTGTCAGCAAAAGGCACAATTCGATCTAGAAATTCTACAACCGTTACTTTTGAGCCAAGTCTAGACCAAACAGAACCCATCTCTAATCCAATGGCTCCTGCTCCGATAATGAGTAAGGATTTAGGAACTTCTGTATGAGTTAAAGATTCTGTTGAGGATAAAATCCGTTTTTTATCAAAAGGCGCTGAAACTAATCCAGTCGACTCGCTCCCTGAAGCTAAGATCACAAAGCGAGTAGCGATTTTACGAGAAGCTCCAGAGTCTTCTGTCACTTCAACATATTTTGTCGGATTGATATCTCCACTTGTCGCTTGCGCTTCCTGCGCGCGCTCTAGCTGCAAATCCTCCCGTGCGGCTCCACTCAGGAGTTTGCCGTATCCAAAAATGCGCTCGATTTTTGCTTTTTTAAAAAGGCCAGCAATTCCAGTTGTTAGTTGAGAGACGACTTGCTCTTTTCTTTTCATCATTGCAGCTAAATCAAGATCCACATCCTTTACAAGAACGCCATGCTGGGAAAGTTTAGTTTTTGTAAATGCATAATGTTCGCTGGAATCCAAAAGAGCTTTTGAGGGAATACATCCTACATTAAGACAGGTACCTCCGAGAGACTTATCTTTTTCAATGCAAGCAACTTTAAAGCCAAGCTGAGCAGCTCTTAAGGCTGCTACATAACCACCGGGACCTGCACCAATCACAACGACATCGAAATCAGCCATAGTTTTTAAATTTAAAAATCTAAACTTAATTTTTCTGGGTTTTCAATCCCTTCTTTGACTTTAATTAAAAAAGTTACTGCCCCTTGCCCGTCTACAATTCGATGATCATAGGAAAGCGCTAAATTCATCATGGGACGCACGGCTGCTTGCCCATTGATAGCAATTGGTCTTTCTTGGATTTTATGCATTCCTAAAATCCCGCTTTGTGGAGGATTTAAAATCGGTGTGGATAAAAGCGAGCCATACACCCCGCCGTTGCTAATCGTAAATGTTCCACCAGAGAGTTCTTTGATTGTTAGTTTTCCGTCCCTAGCTTTAAGTGCTAATTCTGCAATTGCTTTTTCAATTTCTACAAAACTTAAATTGCCTGCATTTCTTAAAACAGGAACAACTAATCCACGTTGTGTGCCCACTGCAATCCCGACGTCATAGTAATCATAGTAGACAATATCTTTTCCATCAATTTGTGCATTTACTTCTGGAACTGCTTTTAGGGCTTCTACAACAGATTTTGTAAAAAAAGACATAAAGCTAAGTGAGGTGCCATACTTAGCTTTAAAGCTATCTTTGTTTTTTGCTCTCAGAGCCATTACTGCTGTCATGTCGCACTCATTAAAAGTAGTTAATATAGCAGCTGTGTGTTGAGCTTGCACAAGGCGTTCAGCAATTTTCAGTCTCAACAACGACATCGCAACGCGCCTAGTAGCTCCTTGAGGTTGTACTGTTGCAGCAGGCTGAATTGTAGGTATAGGTTTTAGCGCTGCAGCACTACCTGTTGAATTTACAGTCTCACTTAAGTGCTCAAGGACATCCCCTATGGTAACTCTTCCAGCTTTGCCTGTACCTGTAACTTTTGAGGTGTCCACATTTTTTTCATCCACAAGTTTTTTTACAGCAGGGGATAATGTGGTTGTTGTGGTTTGCTGACTAATGGTGGCAGCAGAATGCCCATTTGTAGCTAATTTTGGAACAGCACCTTCTTCAATATTTCCTATGTGCTCTCCAACGCGAACTGTTTCACCTGCTTGTTTTAAAATCTGTAAAACCCCTGCAGAAGTTGCAGCAACTTCTACAGTTGCTTTATCCGATTCAATTTCGAGTACAGTTTCTCCAACTTTTACAAGCTCGCCTGTATTTTTTAGCCATTTTCCAATTCGCACTTCTGTAATGGATTCTCCAACTGTTGGTGCTATGATTTCAAACATTAGAAAATGCCTCCTCAACTAAGTTTTTTTGCTGTTTTTCATGGATTTTGCTAGACCCAACGGCTGGTGCAGCAAACTCCTCTCGTCCTCTATAGTGTAATGCTTGTGAAGGCTGTAATAAACTAGAAAGTCTTTCATGGACAAAATTCCATGCTCCCATGTTTTTGGGTTCTTCTTGTACCCAATCTATATATTTTGCTGAAGAATATTTTTTAAGAATTTTTTGGAGATATGGCAAAGGCCAAGGATAAAGCTGTTCTATCCGCACAATTGCAATATCTTGAATTTTTTGTGTAGCTCGATATGTTACTAAGTCATAGTATATTTTTCCACTACAAAATAATATTTTGCGGGGATTTTGAGGTGAAAGAGGGTCATCTAAAATTTCTTGAAAAGACCTATCTGTAAATTCAGAAATTTTTGAAACGACTTCAGGATGGCGGAGTAAACTTTTGGGTGACATCACAACAAGAGGTTTTCTAAATTCTCTTTTTACCTGTCTTCTTAAAGCATGAAAAATTTGCGCTGGTGTGGTTAAGTTGCATACTTGCATATTATGTCTTGCGCAGAGTTGTAAAAAGCGTTCTAGTCTTGCACTAGAGTGCTCTGGACCTTGGCCTTCATATCCATGAGGAAGCAAAAGCACAATTCCACTCATGCGTTTCCACTTGCTTTCAGAGCTTGCTAGAAACTGATCAATAATCACTTGCGCTCCATTTGCAAAATCTCCAAACTGAGCTTCCCAAACGACTAAAGTGTGAGGATCTGCTAATGAATACCCATACTCAAATCCTAGAACACCTGCTTCAGAAAGAGAGCTGTTGTATACTGAAAACTTAGCTTGGCCTTCACGTAGATTGTTAAAAGGAGTGAAGGGCTTTCCGGTGTTATAATCATAAAGCACAGAATGGCGGTGGCTAAACGTACCTCTTTCGCAATCTTGACCAGAAAGTCTCACGGGGTTGCCTTCCCAAACGATCGTTCCGTATGCTAAGGCTTCACCTAATCCCCAATCCATACCTTCTCCTTTTTCAATTTGAGCTAGTCTTTGTTCTAACAAGCGCACTAGTTTTGGATGAGGAGTAAACAGTGTGGGGGGCTGAGACAGCTTTTTTCCAATTTCACGTAAGATTTTTTCATCTACTGTTGTAATGACTGGTATTAAAAATTCTTCTTCACTTGCTTTTCTAAGTCCTTTCCAATTTCCTTCAAAAGCAGAGATTTCAGAAGCTTTAGCATTTGCTTTAGCGACGTTATAACTAGCAGTTAATTTGTCATTAATACTGCCTAGCATTAATGTGCTTTGTTCTTTTGAAAAAACCCCTTCTGTAATAAGTTTTTTTGCATACAACTCATGAGGAGTTGGATGCGTTTTGATTTTTTTATACATCAATGGTTGTGTAAAACTTGGCTCATCACCTTCATTATGCCCATACTTTCGATAACAAACGAGATCAATGACAATATCTCGATGAAAAGTGCTTCGAAACTGAAGAGCTAGCTTTGTAGCGAGAACAGCAGCCTCAGGATCATCTCCATTCACATGAAAAATAGGTAAATCGAAAGCTTTTGCTAGATCACTTGCGTAGTAAGTGGATCTGCTGTCATTGGGGTTTGTAGTAAAACCAACTTGGTTGTTTGCAATAATGTGGATTGTGCCCCCCGTTTTATATCCATCTAAAAGGGACAACTGAATAGTTTCATATACAACTCCTTGTCCACAAAATGCTGCATCTCCGTGGATTAGAACTGGAATCACTTTATTAAATTCCCTGTCTAATTTTAAAAACTGTTTTGCACGGACCATTCCTTCTACAACAGGATTTACAAATTCTAAGTGGCTTGGATTAAATCCTAAAGATAGATGTATTTTCTTGCCTTGTGGTGTTTGAAAATCATAGGAATATCCAAGATGGTATTTGACGTCTCCTTCGCCAGCGCTGACATCTAAGTGACCATCAAACTCTGAAAATACATGTTCATATTTTTTGTTTAAAATATTAGTAAGAACATTCAGCCTTCCTCTATGGGCCATGCCAATCACAAGATCTGAGGCGCTGTTTTCAGCGACATCACAAATGAGTGCATCGAGCATTGGAATTAATGTGTCCCCACCTTCAATAGAAAAACGTTTTTGTGCAACATAGCGTGTATGTAAAAAGCGCTCAAAGGCTTCTGCTTGAATGAGCTTTTCATAAATATGGATTTTTTGCTCAGGCTTGAGCTTTGCTCTAAAATTTTGGTTTTCCAATTGGTTTTGAACCCAGAGTCTTACTTGAGAATTGCCGATGTGAGAAAATTCTACTCCAATTGTTCCGCAGTATATTTGTTTTAGTTTGCTTAAAATTTCACGAAGAGTGCTGCCTTTTGGAAGGCCCACTTGGGTGGCCACGGTGTATTTTCTGTCCAAGTCGTTGTCGGTTAGCTCAAAGCTTGAAAGCTCTAGTTGTGTAATTGTCTTTGGCGGCGCTTCAAGAGGGTTGATATCCGATAGCAAGTGCCCAAACGTTCTGTAGGCTTGAATGAGTTCTACTACTTTTGCTTCTTGGTGGATTAAAAGTGCATGTACATCTGCTGTCGGTTTTAATGGACTCTGTGTTGGACTTGGAACTGCTACAAGTTCTGGTTTGTTTCCATTAGATTTTATATTTTGCTCAGGGTTTTCTTTTGCAAAAGCAAGATCCACTCCTTCAAAAAAATACTGCCAGGATTCATCTACAGAATTAGAATCGGAAAGGTATTTTTGGTAAAGTTCTTCAATATATTCAATGTTTTCTTGTTTTAAATAGCTATAGTTTTTTAAAGCTTGGGTGTGGTTTTTTGCTGTAGCTTGCACGTCGTGTCTCCTTAATTAGGACCTGTCGCCTATATTAAACCATTCGGATCAACCCACACATACTTAACGGCTATGTTTATATTTTAACCTTATCATTAATATACAGGGAACATAGGCAAAGAATTCCACTCAATCTTTCTATAGCATCTACTTAACGATAGACATCTTTACGGTGAGCAACTCTAATAATCATAATGATTAAAAAGTTGTCGTGAATTTCATAGAGGATTCGATATACTCCCACGCGAACGCGATATCGTTCTTGCACAGACAGTTTTTTGCAGTCTGGTCCTCGAGGATTTTCAGCAAGAGATTGGATCTTGGCTATAATTCTGTGTTTTTCAGAAGACGGTAGTGCTTTGATTTCCTTTTGTGCCGACTTTTTGATTTGAATGCTATATGTCGCCATCTTTTTTTAGTTGCTTAACAAAAATATTGAAATTCATGGACGACTCATTTCTTCTTTTTTCGAAAGTCTCAAGATCTTCAGCGTCCTCATTAAGAAAAACGACAACAGCCTCATTCACCAAGGCTGAAAGGCTAGACTCCGTTTCAACAGCCTTCAATTTCATGGCTTTATGAAGTTTTGGCTCTAGATATATTGTTGCTCGTTTTGGTGCACTCATTTCAGCTCTCCTCCAGTATTGCTATATTAAATTATAAACTAAAACATTTTAACGTCAAAACGTTATTTATTAACCGAGATTTTGCTAATTCCTAAAAATGTCTATAAAATATACACCGTTGCTTCTGGAGCGACACAGCATTGTTTATAGAAATTTATATAGTGCACTCCATTTTATCTCAGATAAAATGGAGTTGCTGAAAATTTTATTGACAAAGTAGTTACCAGTAGTTACTATATAAATAACAGGAGCATTTACGTGATGTAAATGTGACAAAATATAATGAAAGCTGTAGGCGTTAAAATACTAAAGGCAAAACTCAGTGAGTATCTTAGGTTAGTCAAAAATGGAGAAGTGATCTGGGTGACCGATAGAGATGAAGTCGTTGCAGAGTTGCGGCCAGCACATAGGCAGCCGTTGGGAACTCACAATTTTGAAAATGTTTTAGAAAAATTAGCGGATCAACATTATGCAAAACGTGCAAGTGAAAGTCCAAAACAATGGCAAGGCTTTACTACAAAGCTAACCCTTGAAGGGATGACATCACAAGAAATGTTAGATCTGCTTCGAGAGGATTCACGGTGAGTGCAATTTATCTTGAGACCTCTGCTTTCTTACGTATTCTTTTTCAAGAAAGTGAATATAAAAAAGTTGAAGAAAAAATTAAAAAATCTGATTTTGTAGTATCTTCTAGGCTTCTTAAATTAGAAGTCGAGCGAGCTTTAATACGTTATGAGCTAGATCATCCTGGTCATAAAATAAAAGTATTAAACTTAAAAAATGAATTAAAAAATTTTTGGGCTAAAATTAATTTTATTGAACTTACAGAAAATATTTGTGAATTAGCTGGACGGATTGCGTCTGACGTTCGACTGCGTTCATTAGATGCGCTGCATACAGCCACTTTTTTTTATTTAAAAGAGCAGCATGCTGCTATCGAGATCCTTTCTTTTGATAGTAGAATTAAAAGTGTAATTACCTAAAACAGACCTACTTATAAAAGTTCTAATCCACGAGTGATCATTTCGTTTTTATCTGTGGATGTTTTTGCGATCTCCAAGAGTTTTTTGTGAACGGCAGTCTCCCAAGGAGACTTGAGTTTATAGGTAAAGCTTAGTTCAAGCAAACTCAGTCGCAAAAGCCAATCGTTTGGGAAGCTTTTTTCTAACTCAATATGAATAGGGTTTAATTCATTTAAAGAAACTTCATGCGACTCTCTGATGGTGCGAAGCTTAGCATATAATTTTTCAAGTGCTGAATTTTTAGGCGTACGATTTGATTTTTGTGTTTTTATTTTAAGATTAAGATCGCCTGTTGATTCAAGATAAGAGGTTCTATCTGCAGCATTTCCAAAAACAGATACTACTTTTGAGCCACAAGCACAATCAAAAGTTCCCCACTCTGGTTTAAATAAAATTTGGTCGCCTCTTTTCACCGTACAATCCACAAAAGACAGCAGGATGTTTTTCCCATTTTTTTGAATGTGACTTTTTAAAACGCCCAACACCGTTATCCCGGATGCAAATTCCAAGAGAGCTTTTTGATTTTGTTTAAAACCTAAATTTTCTAATTCACTTTGAGATAAATCCGAAGGCGGTTTTCCCATCTCTTTTATAAAGCCGACAGGAGTACTAAATCCTTCTTTGTGGTGTCTTGTGCCTTGATTGGGGATCTCTTTGTAATCATAGGAAAGCTGAACAGGCCCTTGATACTTTAAATAGCAAGGATCCCCAGAGGGGTCTTTTAAAATTTCAACTAAAATCCCACTGATTTGAATTCCACTCTCAAAGATAGTTGTAGTAATGGTTTGTGCTTTCTTTGCTTTTTCCAATCCTTCTATGCCGCCTTTTTTATAAGCCATGGTTGAAGCAAGTTTATCTAAAGTGCGAATTAAGGTTTCAAAATCAGGAGAAACAAAAAGCTGGGGTTGTGGTCTTGTAATATCGTATGCTGTATGAATGCACTCAATCGAAAAAGGTACTTTTTTAACTTCGGATCTTAAACAATAGTGGCTTTCGCTAACAGAAGATAATAGGCCTGCTCCATAAATTTTAGGGTTGTGAAAATCTCCAATGAGTCCGTACTCAAATGTCCACCAACCCATTCGAGCAAGGCAAGCAGCCTCACTCACATAAGACACAGCAGCTTGTACTTGTTCAAATTGTTTTTGAGCTTGTGAAATTTGATCGGTTGTAGATGCAGGGTCTTCTTTCACTACAGACAAATTAAAAATTGCTTCATAAACTTTAGAGTCTTCAAGTGAGTAAATTGCTTTCCAGGTGATTTCTCCATAGTGTTTTAAATATGCGGCGTAATGAGGATCCGCAAGTATGGGGGCATGTCCTGCCGCTTCATGCACGATGTCGGGTGCGGGAGTGTATGCTAGGTTTTCTAATTTTCGCATATCACATGCAATGGGTAAAATGCCTAGAGCTAAAAATTCCATAAAAACAGCTGGTGGAATAAATCCAATAACAGGTACGGCGCGCCACCCAAGTTTTTGAAGGTGTGAGTCCATTTCTGAAATTAAAGGAATCCGCTCAGCAAAAATTCCAGTGAGTTCCAATCCACCCAAATATTTTTGATGGGCATGTGTAGTAAAAAAAGCCTTTGAAACACGCAGAATATAGCGCCAGCTTTCATGGTCAATTGCCGAATAAAGAGTTGAATCTTGTGTTGCTGCAAAAGGGAGAAGATGTTTTGGAATAATTTGAGTGACAGGTTGTATTGCTGGATTCACAACAGTAATATAACGTTTGTTAAGGGACTAATCCATGATAAAAGAAGAATTAAATAGTCATGGATAATACACGAAGCTGGTGTAGCTCAGTTGGTAGAGCAGCTGATTTGTAATCAGCAGGTCGCGGGTTCGAGTCCCATCGCCAGCATCGGAGGGGTACCCAAGTGGCCAAAGGGAACAGACTGTAAATCTGTCGGCGTTAGCCTTCGAAGGTTCGAATCCTTCCCCCTCCATTTATTTTAGATTATTAATTAAAGTTAGTAATTTTGCTGTATCCAGAGGTTTTTTAATAAAATTTACACCTTCTTTTAGCTCTGTCGCCAAAGGGTGATCGGTATATCCTGACATAAAAACAATTTTTGCTTCTGGAAATTTTAACTGAATAGTTTTTCTGAGCTCAAAACCATTCATTTCTGGCATGATGATATCTGTTAAAATAAGATCAAACGGGAGGACAGCGCTTTCAATCAATTGAATTGCTAGCGCAGCCCTTTCTGCATCAACCACCTTAAAACCATGTTTTTCAAAAAATAGTTTAAGAGATTTCCGCAGTTGCTTTTCATCTTCAACGATAAGAATTGTTTGTTTGTCTTTTGAGGGATCTTTTTGATCCTTTATAATTTTTGGTTCTACTTGATTGCTCAGTCTGTTTACCTCGACGATGTCCTGAGATACTTCCTCGACATTCCGTGGTAGATAAATTTTAAAAGTGCTACCTTGATTCACTTGGCTTTCAACAGAAATGTATCCATTTAATTGTGTAATAATTCCATGTACCGTAGAGAGTCCCAAGCCAGTAGATTTCCCAGCTTCTTTTGTAGTAAAAAATGGTTCAAAAATTTTTGATTGAATATGTGGGTCTATTCCAACTCCTATGTCATTAACAATCAGAAGGACATATTCTTCTGCTACAAGCTTCAAGTCATCTCCATATATAAATTTTTTATTAATAATTTCAGTGCTGATATGAAGCGCCCCCCCCTTTTGCATAGCATCTCTAGCATTGAAAACTAAATTGAAAAGAACTTGATCGATTTGTACAACGTCTGCTCGAATACAACAGGGCTGGGTTATTGTTTTTAAATTAACTTGAATATGTTCACCAATAACTTGTTGAATCAGTGCTAATTTTTTTTTCAAAAAATCATTTAAATCAAAGATTTTTAGTTCTAAAACTTGTTGTCTACTGAATGCAAGGAGTTGCTGCGTAAGTGCAGCAGAATTCTGGATGCATTCAAAAATAATTTCTAATTGCTCGCGTACTGGATGTCCTTCAGCAAGATCCTCAAGTGCAATTCCACAGCACACCTGCATTGCTGCAAGCTTATTATTATAATCATGAGCTATGCCCGCAACAAATCTTCCAAGGGCTTCCATTTTTTGTGCTTGCCTTAACTTTTCTTCGGTTTTTCTTAAATCCTTTATTTTATTTTCAAATAATATTTCTAATGTCTCATAGGATTTTTTAAACTCAGCCTCAGTTAAAACGTGTTCGGTTTCATCCTGGAGAAGACACAAGAAAGATTTAGTTTTATTTTGATTTAAAATCATGGAAGTAGAGAGTTGAATGTATTTTGGTTTTTCTAGCTGTTTTGTCGAGTTATATAACTTCATGTAGATAGGATGTTTTTCATTGCACTGAGTAGTGAAATCTTTAAAATCACCCCACATCTCTAATGGAAAAATATGATTTAAAAATAGTCCTAATTTTTTCTTTGGAACTTCTAAAATTTCAAAAGCTTTGTTATTGATCATTGCTACTTCACCTTGAGCTGTGACAAGAAGGATTCCAATTGGAGCACTTTCTAAAAGTTGCCAAAGGAGTTCTCTAGAAGAACTATCCACTTGATCTGACTGGAGTCCAGTAAGACTTTGTTGTGCAACTGAAAGCCAAGCCCGATTTCTTCTTGTAAGCTCAGTGCGATTAGAAATTTGTATTAGCTCTTTAAACAATGCCGCACTTGGTGTTAATTCAAAGCAGTTTATTTGGCGTCCTAGAAACGGAGAAAAAGAAATGGCTGTTTTCATGGATTGTAAAATGTTTGCACTACAAAGAAGTACAACTTCTAAATCTTTATCTAGGGTATGAATTTTTTGTACAAGCTCAATGGGAGTCTCCTCATTATATTTTATTAGATTTGTATCTTTGCCCTGCCCGGCTTTCTCCTCTCTAGAAAGCTCCGGCTGCAAATCCTCCGGACATCCGATAATCACAATTCTGATCTCTTCTCTGTGAAGCTTTATTAAATTAAGCAGAGTCGTTTCATCGTCTACGGCCTTATATTGAATTTTTGGAGATACTGTATCAAACATTTTAAGAATGAGTGAGGGCGTATTGAAAAAAATAATTTTTTCGGACACGCTTAATCCCCTAAGACTGGCAAGTCTAATAAAGCTCTTCCGGCCCAAACTTTCAGATAATCAGTGGTCGGTGCCATGATGTGTGCTGCTCTAGCGTCTCGCAAAAGGCGACACAGTATGGAGTTGTCTCGATATGCAATTCCGCCAGTTCTTGTTAAAGCTTCATTAGTTATTTCTACAGCACATTCTGCAGCTTTTACTTTTGTCATAATTATGGATGGTAATGCCAGTGGGCCCGCACTATCGTATTCTTTCGCTGCCCAATAAATAAATTGACGCGTGGATTCTATTTTCCCCCACATTTCAGCTAAACGCTCTTGTGGAATCAACCTTCTAGCTAAATTAACTTCGGAATGCTTAAACGTACGCTCTTTAAAATGATCTTTTACAATCTCATAAGCACGAGTGGCTAGTCCTAAATATCCTCCAGCCATACCAGCTAAAAAATAAGGTGCTACAACATGAAACACATACCAGACCTGATCGCCTTCGCTCCCTAAAAGATTTTTTGCTGGAACAGTGATATTTTTTAACTCAACGGTTCTTGATTGATTGCCTCTCATCCCAAAGCCTTCCCACTTTGGTCCCCATTCCAATCCTTTTGTGTCTTGTGTGACAGCAAGCATATTAAACTGTCCAACTTGATTTGAGGCTGTGCTTTGGGTTGAGACCACATAGGAGTCTGCATATCCGCCATTGGTAACAAAACTTTTCGTTCCATTTATTGTAAATGTGTCACTTGATTTTGATTTTAATTCACATTGAGGAAAGTAAAATTCAGCGCCAGTTCCAGGTTCTGATAGTGCAAGGGTTGTTAGGTGTGTGCCTTTTGCGATTGGTTTAAGAAACTCTTCAACGTGATATGTGGTTGCTTTTGCTGAAAGCACTCCACTTGCAGTAAGGTGCATCCCAAAGGAAATACTTGTTGAGGGGCAGGATTTCCCAATTTCTTCACAAACGCGCACCATGCTATAAATTCCATGGCCGAGTCCTCCGTATTCGGCAGGTATCACTAATCCACCCAGGCCTGCTTTTTGGAGTGCGCGGATACCATTTTTGGGCCAAATGGCCTTCTCATCAATTGTTTGTGCTTCTTTTTCAATAATGTCACTGACTACGGATTTAGTGACTTCTAAGATATCACTTAAAATGCTTTGAACGTTGAGATTATCTAGCATTATATTGTGTCAGATTTGCGTCACAATTTGTCGCCTGCACAGCAGATTTTGTTGCGTCCACATCACGTTTCCGCTCCAGACGTACAAGCTCCGGCAAATCCTCCTATAAATTTTCTACCTGGGATTTTGTTTTCTCTAATTGCTTTCGGAATAATTTGTATAGAGTATTAATTATGTAATTTCATCATAATTGTTTTCGGATAGTATATCGTAATTACTTGCACTAGCTGTTTAGAGTTTCATCCTATCATAAATCAGCATAGTATGTAGTAAATAATATACATTGCATTTTTTTACATAGTATGTAATTATGTACATAAGATGCCACATGCTAGAACAAGACATGTAGGGCCTGCTTTTCAAAAGCTCTGCTCCTTTTCTCCGATTGTTGGTATTTTTGGCCACAGACAGGTGGGTAAAACAACCTTCTTGGAGACTCACTCCAACGACTACCGCAGCTTGGATGACGGTGTTACCCTCCGAGCAGCTCAGTCTAATCCGAGTCAGTTTCTGACCCAACTAAAAGGCTCTCGAAGTGCCATTGATGAATGTCAGCTCGCCCCACTACTGTTTCCAGCATTAAAACTGTGGGTTCAAAGACATAAAAAGCCAGGACAGTTCTTGTTAAGTGGATCGGTTCGGTTCACAAGTAGAAGAGCAATTCGTGAATCTTTGACTGGACGAATCTCGACTGTAGAACTTTTTCCATTTGTCTTATCTGAAATTCGACAAGACGAGCTGCCTGACTTTCTCTGTCGCGCTCTGGAAGCCACATCCTTTGCAAATTTTTTGCTGGGACCTGGTTTGTCTGCCAACGATCGCAGCCTCCGACAAAAAGATTATGATAGGTATCTAGATTACGGAGGACTTCCCGGGCTCTGTTTTATACGTGAATCACGATCTCGCGACCGTTTGATGCAAGATATCCTGAGAACTGTGTTGGATCGTGATCTCAGACTAGTCTATGAAACCCCATTGCCGTTCTCTGATCTGAATGCGCTCTGTATTGAACTTGCAATGAGTTCGTTAAAACCCATTGAAATTGCTGCCACCACTAGGAAAATAGGAATAGCACCACGCACTCTTAAACACTTAATCAACGCCATGGAGTCCATTTTTTTATTGAGGGCGCTTCCGATTGAGGGCGGTGGGCGAAAGGGAGTCATTACGTGGTTTGAGGATCAATATGAGCAAAATTTTTTTGCTCAGAACAAACTTTCAATTGAAGCCAAACGAGTAGGGTTAGCTTACCGCAATGCTCGTGCCCAGTTTGAGTACCGCTTGGGAGCTACTCCTAGTTACTTCTATTACCTCACCCGGGCTGGCTCGAGTATTCCACTTGCAATTCGATCAGAGAAAGGAGTGCTAGGAATACTCCCGCTCGAATCCTCAAGACAATTGACCAGAGCAACAAAAGGAGCGATTTATAGCTTCTTGAGAAGTTACAATAACTCCAAAGTATTGGTCACACTGGACGCAAATGAAAAAGCTCATGTGCTGGATGATCGCGTCCTCGTCGCACCTGTTACATTGGTTTACTGAATAGTCCACTGATATGGGTTTAAATTGAATCGAATTTTCTTGTTATAATCAGTTGATCAATGTATAATCATTGTAGATACAGAGGAGCTGTCTC
>Ga0213870_1000052_pt1 | contig 60425 bp, 53 predicted proteins | sample WICALVC2017_Meta_FD_160119 | JGI IMG/M metagenome (GOLD analysis project Ga0213870, IMG submission 160119) | Freshwater microbial communities from subterranean cave lake in Wind Cave National Park, South Dakota, United States - WICALVC2017 | ecosystem: Environmental > Aquatic > Deep subsurface >...
TGAAAACGTAGCAGATTCGCTACGTTGAACGACTTTTACAAAGCTGACGCAGTCGTAGCACAAAAGGACAATTTGCAGCAGAAAGGGTGTTCGGCAGCAGTCCCTGCAATAGCGCCGCAGATTGGTTGTCGCAGTAGAACTTAAATGCAATATCTCGGTTAAAGTCAAAAAAAATTAAAGAGGATTTGCAGGATAGCAAATCCGACACGATATAAGGAGGAACAATTATGAGTAAAAAATGGGGAGTTGTATTGAGTGTTCTTTTGCTCCTTTCATATGAAGCATACGCACAAAAAAAACGTCCGTTGCTTCAACAAGCAGATGAAGGGGTAAGTGGACAAGGTTATGGAATGGCAGGATGCGGATTAGGGTCTATTCTCTTGGGCACAAGCCCTGGAATAGTGCAAATATTTGCAGCAACTACAAATGGAACTTCTGCCAATCAAACCTTCGGGATAACCACTGGAACATCTAATTGCAAACCAGCTGGTGGAACGGGCTCGGCAGCTTTATTTATGACTGTAAATAAGGAAGCACTTGCAAAAGATGTATCCCGTGGAAGTGGAGAAACTTTAGCTGGTTTTTCTGAACTTGTAGGTTGTAAGAATTCAAACCTTTTAGGTGGTAAGCTTCAAAAAAACTATGAATCTATTTTTCCAATTAGAGCTTTCGATGCAGTAAAATCCACAAAGAAGGTTTTAGAAATGATTCGCTCAGACCATGAGCTTGTAACTTCATGTAAAGAGATTAGTTGATTGGAGACAAAAATGAAAAAAATATTACTTATCACATTGATTTTAACTTTTAGCAGTATAGGGATTTCTTATGCAAAAAACTATGGGATGGCAGGATGTGGCTTAGGCTCACTTGTGTTTCAAAGCAATGACACACAAGTATCTCAAGTGTTTGGAGCAACTACAAACGGAACATCGGGAAGTCAAACATTTGGCATCACCTCTGGAACTTCAAATTGCACAGACCAGGGTACAGTTGCAAAAAACAAGGAAGTCCCACTTTTTATTGAGGTTAATCAAATTGCGCTAGCTACAGACTCAGCGCGCGGGGAGGGAGAAACTATTGCTCACTTATCAAAAGCTTTGGGATGTCCTAACGCAGGAGCATTGGGCGCTACATTACAAAAAAATTATCATACAATTTTTAGCAATGAAAACATTCAATCCTCTCAAGTCACAGGAGCTGTGCTAGATACCCTTAAGAATGACCCTACGCTTTCACAAGAGTGCGCAGAACTGATTTAAATCAAAAGGGAGGACACTCAGAACTTTTGCGGCCTGAGCATTCACGTGATGTGAATGCGATAAGGTTCATGCCCATTCACGTGATGTGAATGCGATAAGGTTCATGCCCATTCACGTGATGTGAATGCGATAAGGTTCATGCCCATTCACGTGATGTGAATGCGACAAAGTCCAATGCAAAAGTAACAAAGTATAATGATTGTCCTCCTTTTTTTATTTCTCTTTTTACTACCCTACAATGTAAAAACACATGAACTAGAAAAACATCCACAATGGCTCAATCTTGTTCATTATAAAAAAAGCTTTTGGGGAGGATATAAAAGCGAGGCAGATGGACAAGCATTTTTTTTATCTCCGAATGGCAAAACAAATCCCGCTGCTGAATTAAAAGCCACCAGACAAGCTTTTCTTAATCCAGATCACTCAAATCCTACACAATGCAAATTTCCTGCACGATTTCTTTGGTTAAAACAAATTAGTGAAAACAATTTTAAAACTCTCTCTTGTAAAAATTTTGAGGAATTTAAAAAAAGAGTAGCAGCAAAATCTGCTACATTAGTTTTTTCTGCATACTACTTAAATAATCCTGCTTCTACTTTTGGACATACACTCCTCCGCCTAAATAAGGCAGAAAAGGCTTCCGGGGAAAGGCGCTTCGAACTTTTAGATTACGGAATTAATTATGCAGCAGTTGTGACTACTGAGAACCCTATCCTCTATGCACTCTTTGGTTTGATTGGAGTTTTTCAGGGAACCTTCACCAGCATCCCTTATTATTACAAAGTTAGAGAATATAATGATTATGAGTCACGCGATTTATGGGAGTACGACCTCAATCTTACTCCTGAACAAATTGAACTGCTTGTTGCACACTTATGGGAGTTAGGCTCAACACACTTTGACTATTATTATTTCACTGAAAACTGCTCTTACCATATTCTAGCTTTGTTGGATGCCGCAAATCCAAATCTTAAACTAGTGGAAAGAACCCCATCTATTGTTATCCCATCTGACACAGTCAAAGTATTAATGGACACGCCTGGGCTAGTTGAGAAAGTACATTATCGCCCATCCGTTCGTGTTCAGTTTCATGAACGTTCGAAAAGATTATCCTCTGAGCAAGTTTCAGCTACAAAAAAAATTTTGGATTCTTTAGATAAAGAAAAAATAACCCCTCCAGAAAATCTTACTCAAAAACAGAATCTGGAGCGGGAACATGTCGAGCACCCAACCGAAGCCTTGGCGAGGGGTAATGACGCGAGCCGATCCAATCTAGACGCAACGAAATATATTGAAGCACTAGACACTGCAATTGATTATGTCGATTTTAAGTACAACAGGGAATTGTATAAACCAGAGAGTGTTCCATCCCAATGGAAACAAAAACTTTTGCTTGCGCGCAGCCAAGTCCCAATTCCAAGTGAAGTTTTGAAAGTTCCAGTTCCTCAAAATGAAACTCCACACCTTGGACACGGATCCTTTAGAATGGGTTTAGAATATGGATACGGGATCAAAACATCCCACCATGCACGATATCAGCTTCGGTATGCTCTCCATGATTTACTTGACCCTGTAATGGGATATCCTAGTACAGCTCAAATTGAGTTTTTTAATTTAACCCTACGTTATAATTTTGTAGCAAAATCTTTTTGGGTGGAGGATTTTTCGCTCATTCATGTCATTTCTTTGTCCCCACTTTCAGCTTTTATAAAAACCTTATCTTGGAAAGTAAAATTTGGAGCAAAAACTATTCGAGACTCAACTTGTGATGGGTGCTTAGCTGGAAATTTTTTGCTTGGAGGTGGCTATACATTGGAACCGCTCACGCTATTGCGTTCGACCGAACCGCTCACGCTTTCTCCCGCGCCAAGTGCATTGGAGACGCAAGCGTCTCCAAACTCGCAAGTGGTGCGCTCAGCTAATCCTTTTCTAAACGTTCGTTATTATATCATTGGCATGCTCGAATTTGAGGAATTAGGTTCACCACGTTTTGAGCCTTTCTTTTTACGAACTGCTGTGGGCCCAACCCTAAGCTTTCGATTTTTATTTACCCCTTACTGGAATGGCATGATCTTTGGAAGTTATAAATACCAGTTCCCATCCTTTTTAAACCACACTTTTTTTTATGGAGCAGAAATACGCTTTAGTTTTCATCATATTTTGTCGGCTTTGCATTTCCCAAATCCTCATGGATTCTTGTCGGATTTGCATCACGCAAATCCTCCAGAAAATCTTGCATTAAATTTTAAATTTTCTAAAAATCCAATTGAGCAGGAATATGGCCTGGGATTTTTTTATTACTTTTAGACGGCTGTATTTCAATACCCAAGCACCAGGCAATATTAAGCTTTTACTGAACAGGCGCACTCGGTGTTGCTACTGGTGTCTTTGGTGTCTGACGAGACAAATCACTTGGCGTGCCATTGGGTATTGCCTTTAGACTGGCGTCTTCGACCTTGCCTTGCTCTGCTACTTGAATTTTATTCAATGGGCCACAGGTATTACTTGGGAAGTTTGGGTTTATCGTTTGATTATCAATACAAATGAGATTACCATTTTTGTCTTTTTTTGTAATAGAAAAAAGGGTTGTGTGAGTGTCATCTGTATATTCATACACTACCTCTTCTAATAAAACATTCATTCTGTATGCCTTAATAAAATCTCTGTTTCCATTGTCATAAAATAAGAGAGAAATGCTGTAATATTCACTTTAAATTTGTATTTTTTACTTATAAAAAGTTGAGTTTTTTTCAAAGATTTTTTAAAGATTATTTTTTATTTTTTGTCATTCATGTTTTAATGCGTACACAATCAAGCTGTAGACCACCGCCCCTGCTTTTAAAATCTAATTTTGATTTTTTATTTAAAATCTGTTTTGCCTTGATTTAAAGCCATTTTACGAGGTTTTTTAAAACAGGTGGATTTTTATTCGGCATGTTTCTTGCTTGGTATTTCTTTCATGAAAAGTAATTGTTTTAGAAAAAGTAACCCTATATGAAACCAATACGATGAAAATGGAGTACGACTGAAAATCTAGTACAACACGTATGGATAAAAGGGATTTCTTAGACGCGCTCTTAGACGGCTGCATTTCAATACCCAAGCACCAGGTAATAGTAGGCTTTTAACCAGATTTGTTATTTTTTATAGGCATGTTAAAATAGGAATGAATACCTAGACACCTAAGAATATGGGGGCAAATAAATCGGAGGAAACATAAAATGAAAAAAACAAAAAATATACTTTTTATGCTATTGGTTGGTACTACTTGTGGTTTATTTTACACTTCTCAAACTCAAGCTCAAAGCTCTTCCCGAGCTCCGATTTGTGAAAATAGAACCTATAATCCCTGGTATCAATTCAACAGCACCAATTGTACCCAGCGTATGCCCAATCAACCATGGTGTTATTTTTCAATCTCGGGAAGGCAAGTAATTTCTACAACCCGGGTAAGTGATGCTCCTGCAGGAGCATGCCAACAGGTTCAAGGGGGGGCGGTCGCAACAACAATATACAGTGGTATGTCGTGTTTGCCATAGAGCTAGAAGATAAGCTAATACTCAAGCTAACCTCGGAGTGGGTGAAACTCCACTCCTTTTTCCACATAACTATGCTGAGCCTGGCTTAATACTAGCGTTCTCATAGGCATTTGCAACCTTAACGAAAGGCTCTCAAGTGATTTAACTTCACCTAAACTTGGAACTTCTCGATCTGAGATTTGAACAGCACAGGTCTTCCTTTCATTTTTCCATGAAAAAATAAGAGGGATATAAGATTTTTTTTCAGACCGATAATACTCAACTTGTGGATGATTTAATCCTGAGGCCTCAAAAAAACTAAGTGCTTCGACTAAAACATGGCTTCTTAAGGCTGCTTTACGTGATGCACCTAAAAAAGTAGCTAATCCAGAGTCAAAAATAACATAGTGATGTTTACCAACTCCTTTTAGATGTGGTGTAATTCGTTTTAGCACTAAAATTTTTGTAAATCCTTCAAGGTATCTCAAAATAATACGTGGATCTTTTTCTAAACGTGATCCTATTTCTGAGGCTGTTGGGAACTCTGTTTGTGCAAGTTCAGTAAGAATAGAAAGAGCTAAGTCTCCATCAAAATTCTTTTTCAAAACCCTACCTAAATCTCTGTAGCTTGTAGTCTCAATCCAAAGTTGTGCAGCAGCTGAATATTCTTCTTTCGAATGTAGATAAAAAAAACCAGGCATCCCTCCACTTGTAATTTTTCGATCAAACTCCGTTAGTGAAACCTGTGCAGAGTACTTTCCTGGTTTTATAAAATATTTTCCAAATTTCTTAGAATGAATCTCTGAAAGATTAAATGGATATAAATTTAAAATCCCTATTCTGCCAGTCAGGGACTCACGAATTCCAGTTAGACTAGAAAACTCTGTTGATCCACTTAAGATAAAAGTTCCCGGTCGCCTTTTCTGGTCTACATGTAGCTTTACAGCATCAAAAAGCGAAGGAACCTTCTGAACCTCATCAATGACATTTACTTTTCCTGGCTCTGGCTCTGAAAAAGATTCTGGGGAATGCTCAGCTCGCTTTCTAAAATTTTCTGAATCCATGGTAGTATAATTCATGCGGATATATCGCGTTAGGATTTCTCTTAGAAGAGTACTTTTTCCACATTGACGTTGCCCAATGATCCCTAGAACAGGCCAAAGCTTCATTCGTTTTAATAAAACTGGCGTTATTGTTCTTTCGCGTTGGTGTGGCATTGAATAAATTCCTTCAATTCCAGCATACAATATATCAAACATAAGTACTACTGTTTTTTGCATTATAAAGTAAAAATAAGCAGTGTTTATATACTATAAAACAGTCGTTACTTATTTTTTTACTTAATTTTTAAATTTAATCTTTAAATTTAATCTTTGCCCTATTGTTCCGATAAATACACATACCACCTATGGAACAAACACTAATTGATGCGGCGCAATTGATGACCCAGAGTAACTCGATTGTCCTCACAACTCATCTTATGCCGGATGGGGATGGGTTAGGCGCTGAAATAGCCCTTTACCACTATCTGCAAAGACTAGGAAAAAAAGTCCAAATCTTAAACCCCGATCCCATGCCAGAGCGCTTTCAATTTATAGATAAAACAGGAGTTGTAAAACTATACACCCCATCCACTCAGGAATCTTGGGATTTAGGCGTTATTATTGACACCAATGATCCCAAACGGCTTGGAAATTTTTGGTCAACATTTGAAAAGCACAGCAAAAAAATTTTAATTTTAGATCATCACCCAAGTAATGGAAATGCTTTAGCTCTAAATATATTATATGTAGTGGATGAAAAATCGTCCTCAATTGGAGAACTCCTTTATAGATTTTTTCACTATGGGCATGACCTTTTAGATCCTCATTCTGCTTCTTTTCACTTGTCCCCTGAAATTGCTTTAGGGCTTTATGTCTCCATCATGACGGATACGAATTCTTTTCGATACGCCAGCACAACTGCTCTTTCACACCGAATTGCTGCAGACCTTATTGACTATGGATTGCAGCCTGAAGAAATTTATCAAAATATTTATTCTTCAAAATCTGCACAACATTTAAGGCTAATTGGTGAAGTCCTTGCAAATGTACAAGATACTGCTCAAGGGAAAATTGCTTGGGTAGAAATTCCTGCACAGCTTCGAAAAAAATATGGTGCTCAAAGCGATGACACGCAAAGTATCGTAAACTTTTTACTCCTTATAAAAAATGCGGAAATTCTCATTTTATTACGTGAAGAAGATGATGGAAAAATTAAAGTAAGCTTGAAATCCAAAGGAAAAATAAAAGTTTCTGCCACTGCTCAATACTTTGGTGGAGGAGGGCATGAGTTTGCAGCAGGATTTTCTTCGACAGGAACCCTAACTGAAATTAGAGATCAGCTTTTAAAAAGAATTGTGTTGTGAGCAAAAAAAGAAAATCTCAATCCATAATTGGGAGAGTGCTGCATAAACTAAATAATTCCGAACAACTCAAACAATGGGCGCAGTATATTCCACAAGTAGAGCCTTGGAAGAGCTTAGAAATTACGCAAGAAAAACTTGCTCACTCCTGGGAGCAAAAACCATCGTTTTTATTTTTTTCTGCTCTAGAACCCAAGCACACTCAAAATGCTACTTTTGATTCACAAGAAGGACTTGTGGTCTTTACTCAAGAAAACGCAAAATCTATTGTGGAAATTTTTTTGAAAACGCCTCTACACGAGGAACTTCCAGAGGGCGGTTATATTCAAATTTTATGTACAAAAGAACATCATAAGGGGGTTGGAAAATACCTCCTTCAAGCAGCAGAGCGCGTAATTTATGAAAAACATAAACAAGTTTATCTTTTTGTGAGTGAAACGAATGAAAAGGCTAGACGCTTTTATAAAAACCAAGGATATACTGAATGCGCTCGTGCTACGGATTGTATAAAATCTGGCAATACTGAAATCCTCATGACTAAAAAACTATTAGAAAATCTTTGTTGACTGAACGCACAAATCAAAACATTTTATCGCTATTGACATTGCTTTTATAAGCACTATTTTATTGGAATAAACAATTAAATTTAAAAATTTGGAGCATTCACAGCCAAAGCATGTACGTGATGTACATGCGACAAGGTCTAATGTGAATGCGACAAAATATCCGGAGCATGACTAGGATTGGGACATGCGACAAAATATAATGAGGGATATCAAATGATTGAAGTGGAACATCTATCGAAGTTTTATGGACAAAGAAGAGCAATTGAGGATCTTACTTTTACTGTGAGTAAAGGTGAAATATTAGGTTTTTTAGGTCCAAATGGAGCTGGGAAAACAACAACGATGAAGATTCTAACTTGCTTTATGCCAGCCAGTAGCGGCGTTGCACGGGTAGCTGGTTACGATGTTTTCGACCAAGCTCTTGAAGTAAAAAAGCGTGTTGGGTATTTACCAGAAACACCTCCTGTCTATCGGGATATGGTCATAACAGAATATCTTTTATATAAAGCAAATCTTCATGGCATCAGAGGGCAGGCTGCACAAAAAACTATAAATAATACTATTGAAAAATGTGGATTAGGAAATGTAAGAAAAAGATTGATTGGAAATTTGTCTAAAGGCTTCCGTCAAAGAGTGGGCCTTGCACAAGCTTTAATTCATAACCCCAATATCCTCATTTTAGATGAGCCTACGGTAGGATTAGATCCCAAGCAAATTATTGAAATCCGCCAACTCATTAAAAGTTTTTCAGGCGAACAAACGATCATATTGAGCACACATATTTTACCAGAAGTAGAAGCTATATGCTCGCGAGTGCTCATTATTAACGATGGGAAAATTGTAGCTATTGATACGCTTGATGCCATTTCAGCAAGATTACGAAAAAGCAATGTTTTTACTGTTATCTTAAAAAATAAGAAGCTCGACGTAGTAGAAAAATTGCGTGGCTTATCGGGTGTGGCTTCAGTGTCAGAGCAAGGCAATCAAGAAGGTGGAACAGCGTATCTCGTTACAGCTTCCAATGGATTAGACATTCGAAGCAGTGTTGCTGAAACCGTTGTCTCTGGTGGTGCTGGTCTTTTAGAACTCCGAAGAGAAGCACTTTCACTGGAAGATGTTTTCTTAAAACTTACAACTGTTGAGCAAGGAGCATAAATTATGACTTTTTTTAGAAATGTATTTACGATAGCTAAAAAAGACTTCCGAAGCTACTTTAACTCACCCATTGCTTACATCGTAATGGCCGTTTTCTCATTTATTATGGGTTATATCTTTTTTTCAATTCTTAACATTTTTATTATGCAAAGTATGCAATTTGAGCAATTTCACTATGGAAAAGGGCCAAATTTTTCTGATCACCTCATCCGTCCTATTTGGGGAAACATGAATGTGATCTTACTTTTTATCATTCCATTTATAACCATGCGATTAATTGCTGAAGAAAGAAAAAATAACACCATTGAACTTTTACTTACTGCACCAGTGAAATTGAGTGAAATTGTTTTCGGTAAGTTTTTTTCTGCACTTGGATTTGTATTAGTCCTTCTCTCGCTCACCCTACCCTTTCCTTTAGTTTTAGAACTTGCTGCTAACCCGGACTGGGGTGTGATTGGAATGTGCTACCTCGGCACAATCTGTATGATTAGTGTCTATGTTGCTGTTGGCGTACTTTGTTCGTCACTAACTGAAAATCAAATTATTGCAGGAGCACTTACTTTTGGTATTGTTCTTTTCTTTTGGATTATCAAATGGGCATCCTACAGCGCAGGACCGATCCTAAGCGAGCTCTTAGGATATCTTTCTATCATTGATCATTTTGAGGATTTCTCTAAAGGAGTTTTTAATACAAAAGATCTTGTATTTTATCTTTCAGCAATGGGGACATGGCTTTTCTTAACTTATAAAGCTCTAGAATCTTATACTTGGAGGTCATAATCTTTATGGAACGAGCAAAAAAACTTAAATATTTAAAAATCACTCTTGGATTGATTGCTGGAGCAAGCGCTCTTGTCTTATTATTAGTAACTTGGGTGTATCCAGAAATCAAAACTGCACTTTTTGTCCTGACAGGACTATTATTAGCTGCTCTAAGTCTGCTTGCTTGGCTAAATCAACAAACCCTTAAAACTGCTTTTAAGACCCGTAGCATTCGCTATGGCGCGAACTCTGTAATTACTATTGCACTTGTTTTGGCAATTGTTGTTGTCATTAATTTTTTAAATTTCAATCACAATTACAGAAAAGACCTTACGAAAGACAAAGTTCATAGCTTAAGCGATCAAACAGTTAAATTACTAAAAGATTTAAAAACAGACATTAAGATCACTGCGTTTGTAAAAGGTCAAGCAAGAGATCAAGTAAAACAGGTCTTTGACAACTACACTTATCATGCAAACCAACATCTAAAAATTGAGTACATAGACCCAGACCGCGAACCAACTCGAGCTAAAGCAGCAAATATAAAAAAATATGGGACTGTTATTCTAGAAGCAAATAAAAAAGATACTAGAATAGAAGATGTCACCGAAGAAAAACTCACCAATGCGCTTATTAAAATCCTAAAAGAAAAAAAGGTGGAAATCTGTTTTTTGACTGGCCATGGAGAAAAAAGTGTAGAGTCTACAGAAGCAGAAGGATACTCCCAAGTTAAAACTGAACTCACTGCTCAAAGTTACGAAACAAAAAATATTAACCTTTTAGAAGAAGGTAAAGTTCCTGAAAGCTGTAGTGTGGTTTTAGTATTAGGTCCTAACAAAGCTTTTTTTGAAAAAGAAATTAGTGTTTTAAAAGCTTGGCTTGAAGTTGGAGGAAAAGCACTATTTGCTTTAGACCCTAATGTAAGAACAGGCGTAGACTCTCACTCCGAACTTACGTCTCTTTTAGATACTTGGTTTATACAAGTAAGGCATAATTTGGTTTTGGATCCAACAAGCCGCTTATTGGGGGTCAATGCCAGCGTTCCTATTGTTGGAGTTTATAACAAAGAGCATCCGGTTACTAAAGAGTTTCAAGTCACCTCTCTTTTCCCTTTAGCCTCTGTAGTAGATATCAAATCAAACCCTCCCACTTCATTAAAAACATGGTGGCTAGCAAAAAGCACCCCTAAAGCTTTTTCTAAGACTGATTTTAAAGAAATGGCTTCAGGGCAAGTTCGTATTGATCCCAGAAAAGATGTTGCAGCATCTCATACCATGGCAGCAGCTGTTGAGGGAACGCTAGATGAAAAAGTAAAAGACGGAAAACCTGCACGTATTGCAGTGTTTGGTACCTCTCAATTAGCCATGAATACCTATGCAAGACATGGGGCAAATATAGATCTTTTTTTGAATACAGTAAGCTGGCTAGCAGATGATGAAAGTATGATCTCAATTAGAGCAAAAGAAGAAAGTGCGCAACCCCCAACTCTTTCTCAAACTGAAGGGCGCTATGTGCAAATGTTAACTATGTTTTTAATGCCAGGAAGTTTTTTAGCCTTGGGCACTACAGTTTGGTTTAGAAGGAGAAAACTGTGACCGAACCTGTTTTAGAAAATACTACACAAAATAAAACGCAAAACAAACCTCATAAAAAGAGCTCGCTTCGATCAAATCTTGTCTTAGCTCTCACCTTAACTGGACTTTGTTTTTTTGTTTATTGGTATGAATTTTTAAAGAAGCCTGAGAGAGAAAAAAGCAAAGAAGCAAAAACAAAACTTTTAGTAATCGACCAAAACCAAGAAATTGAAAATGTTAAAATCATAAATAAAGAAAAAAACCTCAATCTTGAAATAGCTTGTAGACAAAATTGCAAACTGAACGACACAAACGGACAGTGGGAAATTATAACTCCACTCCCATTTAAAGCAGATGCAAGTGTTGTGACTGGCTTTGTATCTTCAACCACATCAGCACATATTGGTGAAACCATACAAATAGAAGGAGAAAAAGAAGCAGTATTAAAACATTTTGGTTTAAATAAAGAAAAGCGAGATGAGAAAAAGATTGAGTTAAAACTTAAAAATGAAAGTGTACCACATGTGGTACATATTGGTGATATGGCAGTTATAGGCGATAACCTATATGCATATGTTGAGGGTCCTGTATTGCAAAAAGACAGTCCTCCTGGTGAGGCTTATATCCTCCCTAGCTTTATAAAAAATAATATAGAAAGAAGCCACACGCACTGGCGTATAAAACGACTCTTTGATTTTGCTACAAGCGAAGTAGAAAGCTTAACCCTTACCAACCCTTCTGGAAAAGTAGAACTTAAAAAAGAACAAGGAAATTGGTTCGTCTTTGAATTGCTCCACAAGCTCAGCTCCAGACCTCTTGAAGCAGACAATGAAAGCATTGACACTTTTTTGACTGGAGTAGCATTTTTAAATGCGCAGGACTATGTTTCAGATGATAAGAAAAAGGATAAGTCAAAATTTAAGCTTACCCAGCCAAAGTATGTTTTGGAAGTTGGACTTTCTTCCAAAACACGCTACAAATTGGAGATATTTGAGGGCTTTAAGGATAAAGCTTCAAAAACATTTGCCACTCTAGCTCATAAAGATCTTATTATTGAATTAGACAAAGCAGGCATTGAAAAATTTAAAAAGAAAGCTTCTGAATTTAGATTTAAAAATTTAATTTCTGCTGCAGAAAAAACCCAAATAAGGAAAATTAAACTCACTTTAAATAAGAAAGGTCTATATGAATTTGAAACAACAGATGGGACTACTTGGAAAATAAGTACGGGTACAATTGATGCTTTTGATCCAACCTCATTAGATCTTACTTTAACTAAGATCGGCTCAACTAAAATTTCAGAATTTTTAGGAAAAAAAACAGTCCCTTCAGGGAGTCAAGAACTTTCATCATGGACTTTGCTTAATCAAGATGGAAAAGTAATGCGAAGTTTTACAATATATCATATTAAGGATGATCATTTTGTATTACTTCCAAGCAAAGAACTGGCAAAACTAGACCGAATAGCTGCTACTAAAATACCAAGCAAACTAACTGATTTTCAGAAAGTAACCACCAATGCAACAATCCATTCACCAACAGCACCACCAAAATCACAAGCCGCCAAATAAGGAGCTTTTTTGACCCAATGTTCACAGTGCTTGCTAGAACTTTCAAGTTACCCTCTTTTAGAGGGCGCCTTGTGCCCAAATTGTGGAAAACCTGAACCTAAGACAGGCGCTGAGTTACACACTCAGAAAAAAAGTAATATTGATTTTTCGGTTTTTTCTAATTTTTTTACAACTATATGGCAAGTGATTCGTAGCCCAAAAAAATTCTTCACTTCACAAGGAGACTTTTCTCAACTATCCCTTTCTTGGACTTTATCTTTTTTTGTACTTGTACAATGGATTGCTGCTTTTTTTAATTTCATATGGAATACTGCGTTTGGCTCATTTACAGAAAGAAATTTAACACATCTTTTTTCTCTTTACTCTAGATCTATGGATATTTCAGAACCTTCACTTTCCATAAATTTAGATCAGCTAAAAGACCATGCCATTGAATTTCTGTTTGGAGCTGGGAGCGTAGTGTTGACTCCCTTTACTTCTTTAATAAAACTTTTTGTGATTGGTTTTCTTATCCATGTTGCAGTTCGGTTATTTATTAATGAAACGCAGATGAGGCCCCATTCTTATACAACTACCTTGAAAATTCTTTCTTATGCATATGCACCATCTGTTTTATGTGTCTTGCCAGGACTTGGATTGATTTTAAGCTGGATTTTTATATTTATCGCTTGTGTAGCAGGAATCCGAGAAGTGTATCTTACCTCCACCTCAAGAGCTCTTTTTGCAGTCTTATTTCCTGAGCTTTTATTTGTATTCTTTTTTATTTCTGGAATGTTTGTACTTATTTTTATGGCATTTCAGTTTCTTCAATTGGTATTCTAGAAAATAATGACAAAAATTTTAGCTGTTTTTCTTACGGGGCTCTTATTTGGTGCAGTAAGCTTTTTTGCAATTGAGTGGACTTATTTTCGTCCTGTATTTATTCCAATCCCACATGTTTCTTCCCAAAAACAAAATCCTACTGCACTACCCGCGGGCATATCTTCTGAATGGCAAACCCCCTTATATACAAATCCATGCGTTGATCTCAACCGATATATCTGCTCCATGAAACATGCTGAAGACCCTACTGGTTCTGTAAAACCAGATATTGAGGGAGAAGTAGAGGCATTGAGAATTTATGAACAAATCATTCGTTCACATAAACGGATTTCACCTGAAAAAGTGGATGAGCTACTAGTAAAAAAAATCTATACACCACAACGTACAAAGCAAATGCGAAAACTTTTTGAAAAAGTAAAAAAACATTTGCTCAATTTTATTGAAAGCCAACCCTTTGATGCATTAAGTTCTATGGAAAAATTAGAACTGCGTAAAAGAATTGAACGTGTTATTTTAGAACTTCCGCCGCCTGCGTCTGTTTATGAAGACGAGCCAGATCTTTTTACTAGAAATAACGTATATTATGAAAGAACGCGTAACAGCACCGTTCGGATTCGAGTAGGAGGTGCGTTACTTTTTACAATCCAAAGTCAATTTAATCTTGCTTTTACTTTATCTCATGAATTAGCACATGCCATTGATCCTTGTGAGTTGCATTTTGATCAGATAAATATTTTATCCTATAAAAGTCTTGCAGAATGTTTTGGATCCTTCCCATTAGATATAGAAAGAGAATGCTCCCCCGAAGGAATGTTATCGGAAATTTTTGCTGATTGGGCTGCAACACATGTGGTAGCTAGCATACTTCAAGAAAATACCTATCAATTTACTCATGGACAAATCCGAAGCGCAGTTTATAGTAGCGTACGAGATTTATGCCCAGAGCATGATCAACCAGAGCTTTTGCGGTCAGAGCATTTACAGCCAGAGTTTTTACAGGAAGTAAAAGCCACAAAGCGGGATGGAAATGCGACAGAGTCCAATGTACATCTAAGTGATGTACATACGACAAGGTCTAATGTAAGAGCGACAGTGAGAAATGGGAATTCGACAAGAAGTAAAAATAGCCCGATAGATAATTTAAGTAGCCAACCGTCGGGACTTTCTTCTAGTCATCCAAGTGTTGCTTTTAGAATTAATCAAATTTTTGCGCAGCATCCTCAAATTCGAAAATTTTTAGGATGCCGTGAGTCTACTGGGCCTGTTTTACCGGGGTTACCTTCTTATTGTTTTTGGTCTAAAGGAACCTCTAAAGGAGGGCGTAAGTGAATAGAGGAGTTTTTCTTTTTTCTGCTATTTTTATTCCTGCTTGTATACTAGGATGTGCCACTAAAAAAAACTCGCTGGAGGCAGCTCAACAAAAACAACTTGCTCCTGCATACACGCATCCACCAGCCCTTTCTTTTTTACTTTCAAATGAAACCTTACTCTTGAAGGATTCTGAATTTTCAATTTTATTTTTTGAAGAATACAATCCAAATACTCGTACTGTATCTGTGCGAGCACATCAAATGAGCTTTGAAATCTTAAGAGCTCAAGGAGCAAGTTATACCAAAACCAATGAGCTGGATTCACTAGACTATAGAGATTTTATTGCTCGTCTTAGGCAATTAGATGAACAAAGCTTCCGTGAAATTGCTACGTCCCGCTGTCATGAACCATATAAAATAAAACTAAGAGTTGGAAAAGAAGAGCGTGATTTTAAAGGTTGTCGTGGACAAGATAACAATGCAAGTGTGGTAAGCAAATTAGCAAGAGATGTGGAGTTTGTACTCCTCAAAAAATTGAAGTAGTTCCAGTTCGCATAGCAACAAGATACCCAATATTCTGAAGACCTACTTTCCAAGGAATCAATTTTGTCTCTCCTAAACGTTCTCGATACGGAATGGGATATTCAGCAAATTTTTTTTTAAGTTTAGTAAAAGCCTGGATTTTGATTTCTTCTGAAAAATTCCAGTTATCACTTTGTAAACTCATGTGCTGCAAAGAAGATTTTTTTAAAACCCACATACCTGAAAGAATATCTGAAAAAGTGTGTAACCACATCACACTTGCTGCAGCAGTCATGAGATAATTACCAACAAGATTTCGTGAACGCATACTTGCACGATCTTTTAATGGAAGCCTTGAGCAAGAAACAAAGTCTAAGTTTTGAGAATATAAAAAATCAAGCACTTCATTTAAAAGCTCTATGGGATAAGTTCCATCGCCATCCGCAGTAGCAATAATATCCCCACTGCTTTTTTCAAAACCTGTTTTAAATGCCCTGCCATAGCCTGGCCTTGGCTCAATAAAAACTTTTGCTCCATTTTTTATGGCAATCTCTCTTGTGTGGTCTGTACTGCTTCCATCTACAATGAGTATCTCATCCACAAAAGATGGAATAAGTTTTATAGTTTTTTCTATGCCTTTTTCTTCATTTAAAGTTGGAGCAATCACTGTAACTCTATGTTCTTTGTACATCTTGTTCTTTCTTGTCTAAGTAATTTTCAAAGCGCTTGTAGCGCTCTGGGGTTCCAATATCATAACAAGTACCTGGCAACACAATATAACCAACTTGCTGATTTTGCATAGGAGCTTTTAAAAGTTGGTGTAAAGAAAAAGGAGGATTGCTTACTTGCAGTTCAGATCTATTTAAGATGGCTTGTTTTTTGGTAAACACAGCACCAGCATCAAAATAATCCCCAGGTATTTTTTCACCTATGACATATTGACCATGAACAAGTAAATTTGATGTAGCATCAAACAACTCATTTTGTTCTAAAACTAAAAATGTAGCTAAAAAATCCTCTAAATATAGCGGTAGGAAATGAGGCAAGAAAGTATCTCCATTCAAAACCCAGCAACCATGAAGACTAGGATTTTTTTCAAAAATATTTCTTACTGCGCCACCAGTACCCAATGGTTTTTCTTCTCGATAAAAAACAAACCGTGCTTGAGGAAAATCAACATGCCACGGGTAAGTTTCAATTACCTGTGCTTGATGTCCCGTAGAAACCAAAAAATCTTTAAAACCTTGCTGAATATAATGTTGAAAAAGCCAATATAAAAATGGTTTGCCTTTAACTTGAATCATGGGTTTTGGCTGAAGAGGATCTAATGTACGGAGTCTTGTACCAAGTCCACCCGCTAAAACTATTACTGGAGGATTTGTGTCCCAACTTGTCGCTTGTAAATCATCTTTTTTAGCATTTGCATCCTGAAAATGCTGCAGCCGTGTAAGCTCCGGCAAATCCGATACATTACAAAGTATGTTAGTGTTTTGACCATTCATAGTATTCTCGAACTGACTGTTGTACAGCTTGTGTAGAGGCATGTTTGGGACTCCATCCCAAAGATTGAATCCTTTGAATATCTAAACTTGTTCGTGGTACATCCCCTAACCAACCAACAGGCCCCTCTCCATAAATAATTTTTGCTTGGCCTTGTGTTACTATTTTAACTGTATATTCAGCAATTTCTTTCACTGAAGTCACTCCATTTGTACTCAAATTAAAAACCTGAAATTTTTGAGCATGAGAATCCCCTGTAGGACTTTTTTGAAATCCACAAAATATACCCGATACACAATCTTCTACATCAATATAGGTCTTAATTTGGTTGCCATCTCCAAGCACTTCGAGTTCTTGTGAATTTTTTTTAAGCTTTTGGATGAAATCATAGATTGCACCGTGAGTAAGCTTTTTTCCAACAACATTTCCAAAACGAAACACCCATGCATGAATCCCATAGTTTTTTACAAAGGCACTAATGTAAGCTTCTGATGCGAGTTTACCTGCGCCATATAAGGATACAGGGTATATTTTCGTACTGAGCTCAGGAGTTGGAAAAACAGGATCTTCACCATACACAGCAGAAGTTGAACTAAAAATAAAATGAGGTACTTTTAAAAATTTTGCTGCAAACAAACATTCTAAGGTTGTTAAAAAAGTTTTTTGAAAATCGACCCATGGCTGTGCAGAACCCAATGAAATATCTGAGTTTGCGGCCAAATGAATAAGTATATCAAAGGATTCATTTTTGAGTTTTTTATACCAGTCTTTTTCACTCACGTCCCAAGGTTCAAATTGGAAATCTTTGGTAGACTCAAATTCTTCAATATGCCGTAAAGTACCTAAACTTAAGTTATCAACGCAAAAGACTTTCGCTCCTTGTTTAATCAGCCAGTAGCAGGTAGCACTCCCCACCAATCCTGCCCCTCCAGTAACTAATACCCTCATGTATGTGAATCCCGTTTTTTTGCTAAAAATTGTGCTAAAACATGCATGAGCATTTGATGAGCATCTTCAACAATGCCATAGTTTTTAATAGGAATATGAAGATTGTAGTGTGCAAACTCTTTTAATTTTCCTCCACTAAATCCTGAAAACCCTAAAATCGTCATCTCTTTTTGAATAGCCATTTTTGCTGCTTCTAAAATATTGGGGCTATTTCCTGAGGATGAGATTAAAACAAGAACATCCCCTTTTTGCCCATACATTTCAATTTGTTTTGAAAAACTAAAATCATATCCAAAATCGTTTGCAGCAGCTGTCAGTAAGGCGCTGTTCGAAGCAAGAGAAAAAACCTTAAGCGCAGGCTTATCTTGCACATGCGTCCCTTTTGTCCAATCGCAAGTTAAATGGTCTGCAATAGCTGCTGAACCTCCATTACCAGCTACATAAATTTTAAAATTTTTTTCAATTGCAGTTTGGAGCACATCCAATATAGGTTCTAACATTTCCTGAGTTACCGTACGCAAAGCTTGAATTAATTTTTCAGAATACTCAATTAAATATGCATCTAATTTTTGAGCTGTAATAGGTTCATTCAAATATCGAGGATCAGCTTTGGAGGTTTGCATTACTTTATTGAGTAATACATTAGCAGTAATTTGTAAATATTCCTTCAAGAGTCATGGAACGTCGAGTATAACGATGCGGTTCAAAATGTAGAATTAATGCACCAACAACCCTACTGCTCTTTGTGCTAAATCCAATGAAGCTGTCAAGCCAGGAGACTCAATCCCCACTAAGTTTATAAATCTAGACCAATCAACCACCAAATTACGTTTGTATTTACATTTATACCACATTCTGATAGACTGGTTTTGTGGAAGTAACAAAACTTCAATACGACGGCTTTGATTGGAATGAAGGAAATATCCAAAAGGCTCAAAGACATGGGGTGACCCTAGAAGAAATCAAAGATTTCTTCGATCAGCTCTTATTGGTTTTAGAAGACCATCGCCATTCACAATCTGAGATTCGTTTTATTGCTGTAGGCCTCTCTAAAAAAAAGAGGACTCTCTTTGTTGTTTATACGCTTAGAAAGAAAGATTTAGAAGTCTGGGTCCGAGTAATTTCGGCTCGCTACGCCCACAAAAAGGAAAGAGATGCTTATGAAAAACTCAAAAAAAATATTGAAAAATAAAACAACTAAAAACAACGATCCACTTTTTGGGGATTTATCCCATTTGCTAAAAAAAGAGGATTGGAAGCAAGTTCGCTTTGAACTTAAACCCAAGAACAAAACTGTTACGATTCGAATGAGTGAAGACTTATTAAGTGCCGTCAAGGAAAAGGCCGAAGAAACTGGGATCGATTATCAAAAAGTTATTCGAGAAGCAATTGAACGATTTTTGAAGGAGGCCGCATGAGTGAATTTCAAAAACCACTTTATCAGATAGAGTAAAATTTTTCTGCCAGTAGAACTTAAATGCAATATCTCGGTTAAACCAACAACCCTACTGCTCTTTGTGCTAAATCCAATGAAGCTGTCAAGCCAGGAGACTCAATCCCCACCAAGTTTATAAATCCAGGCAAATCCTGAGAAACCACAAAATCTTTTTCTTCCTTATCTTGAGGACTGCGAAGCTTGGGCCTTAATCCACAAGAGTCATACTGAAGTTGGTCTAAGCTAATGTTTTGTAAATACTGACATGCTGCTTGATAAAAAAGCAGCTTTTTTTCTTCTAAATTTGAGGGAGGAAAAAAATCCTCTTTACCAGAGGATTTGCCAGAGAATGCATAGGATGTGCAGGCGACAAATTCGGACGCAAATCCGACACAGTACGATGGCGCAAGACTCACGTCTGGACCTAATCTATAAGATCCATCAATCGCAATCGTTAAATGAATCCCTAGTCCTGCACTTCCCTTTTTCTTTATGGGATACACTAGAGATGAAAAAACTTGGGGTGTTCTTAGAAAAAAGTAATCACCTCGATAAGGATAGATTTTATATTTAGTAATTCCAGCTAAAGCTGCTATTTCATCTGCGTAAAGACCAGCAGCATTGAAAATTATTTCCGTCTGGATTAATCCACGAGAAGTTTCTAGTTCATATCCTCCTTGAGGCAAGCAGGTGATATTTTTTACTTCTGTATTAAGGATAAATTGAGCTCCGTTTTGTTCTGCTTGCGTATACAAAGAATAAGAAAACTCATAGGGATCTACAATTCCTGTTTCAGATGAATACATCCCTATGTCTGCAGAAATTTTTGAGTCCCAATTTAGTGGTTTTGGATTTTTGGTATACAAATGAAGTCCTGTTGCTCCACTTTCTAACGCATTGGCATGAATAGCTTCTAGCTCGCCTTCTTCAGCAAGACTACCCACCACCCATTTTCCAGTTTTACGAAAAGGCACTCGGTATTTTTGACACCATTCATAAAGTAGTGCATTGCCTCGTATGCAACTCTGTGCTTTTAATGACGACGGCTTGTAATAAAGTCCTGCATGAATGACACCGCTGTTTCGGCTCGTGACTCCTTCAGCAATACGCGGACCTTTTTCAAAAACAAGTGGAGAAAATCCTTTCTGAGACAGCTCATATGCAATTGCACACCCAACCACACCAGCACCGATTATGACTTGCTCAACTTTATCCATATAAAACTTTATTACTTTATAAAAATCTTTCTACACAATTGACAGAAGTAAACTTCAAAGGTTACATAATTCACATATAACATATGCAAAATACACAGTCGAGCGACCACCCGAAGCCTTGGCAAGGGGTGATGGTGCGAGCAGCCACAAAGTTTCATTTCAAGTTCCATTTTAATGTTGTTTTATGGGGGCAATTTCATACTCAACTATTCTCAGACGTGGTTTTACCAAACCATTTAGCTTCTCAAAACCTGGAAGCTTTAAAAGAAAATAAAGAAAATGTGAAGTATTTTATATACACCTCTTCTATTGATAAAAAAGCACTTGAAGCATCGAACTCTTATAAATTATTATGTAAAACCCTTCAAACAGAAGTCGTCGTTATTGACAGCATTTTAGAAAACACAAAAGATAATTATAAAATCTTCAACCAGGCACATTACCTCGGTATTGAGAAAGCTAACAAAGAAGATGCGGCTTTTGTTTTTTTAACTCCAGATTTGATATGGAACGACGGGGCATTTAAGCAGCTATTTCATCATGCAAAACTTGGAAAACATGTAATTTTAGTTGCTGGATTTAGTGTTACACAAGACACAGCACTTGGTGACTATTACAAATTAATCGAGCATCAACCACAAGGAACATATCAAGCTTTACACTCGCGCAAGCTTGTACAGTTAATGCTGCAACACATGCACTCTCGTGAGAAAAAGAGGTTTTGGAGCGCCCCTGACTTTACTCAATGCCCTGCTCAAATATACTTTCCTGTAGATGACAATGGATTTATTTGTCGGAGCTTTCACCTACACCCATTAATGGTATATCCTGACAGAAAAAATATCTTTCCTCAAAAAACAATTGATGTAGATTGGATTTCAAAAGTTTGCTCAGACTTTAAAAACATCTACATTGCTCAAGACTCAGATGAATTTTTTGCTATCGATTTTTGTGTACAGCCAAAAGAAGTCTTTTATTACCTTCCAAAACTCTTAAAAATAGTTGTATGGAGTAAAAATTCTATTTACCCTGATCATAAATATTATTTCATACACAATATTCGGATTCATACAGATAATTTGGTTTCAAAAAAGTGGAAAAAAGTAGAAAAAAAAATTAAGCCAATCTGTTATATGATTAACATCATGCTCTCTCATTTATGGATAATACCCCTCCATCTAGCAATTACGCAATACTATACCCTTGCGTTGCAATACTATACCCTTACGTTAAGGTTGTTTGGAATTGAAGAGACTCAAAAACTTGAGACGTTATTCAGACACCAAAAGATAAAATGGTATATTGCTCAATATATTGTAATGTGGACCTTATTATTAGAGGATTTTTTTTATTACGGTTTGACTATTCAATGCCATTTCGGTGTTAAAGGAACTATAAAAAAAATCTGTCGTTTTGTACAAAAGAAAGTATTGTTATTTGCTCATCAACAAAAGATTAATACTTATCTAATCAATACAGTCCTATTTAATACAAAACAAAAAAATATATTATTAAACAAAGAAAACGCTGCGTCTTAATGAATCAATTTTTATCAAAAACCACTCAATTTTTGGGTACAAGGACAGTACTTTACCTTACTTTAGGAATTCTAACTGGGTTTAGTTTGTTTTGCATTGAAGTGGTTATTGCATATACTTTACAAGCATTTTTACTAACTTTAGGAATTTTAAAACCAGAAACCACTCAAATTCCTAATTGGTTGCCACATGGTACATTGTTTGTCGTACTTGTCATTCTAGTCACTTCTAGCATCTCAAAAGGAATTTTACAGTGGATCCACCTTTATCTTTCTGGATCAGCAGCAGAACTACAAAAATTCCGCCACTCTTCTAAAATTTTAGAATGGGCAATTTATAGTGAGTCGGCCAACAGTGCATATATTACAACCCTTTTAAATGAAAATGTACGTGCTGTAGCAAGTACTATGCAATATGCCTTATTAATAGCAGTTCAAGTCCCCACTGCACTTTTCTTATGGCTTTGGATTTTGTGGCTTGCACCCCTGCCGACACTTCTCGCTACGCTTCTTTTACTCTTAACTGCATTTTGTTCAAAATCTCTGGACAAACAAATGGGGGAAGCTGGAAAAAAAATCGCACATGAAGCTGAGCAACTAAACAACCATTTGCTCAGCAGCATAAAAAATCTTTTATTACTCCAAATTTATGGCACACAAAAAACTGCAAAGGAGCAAACCATCAAATACATGCATCGATATTGCATGATCATGCTTTCTTATTTAAAAATTACCGGCCTTAAATATGTGATCCCTCAAACAATGGGAATTTTTCTTATTTGCATCATCACGTATGCATCGACTCAAAACAAAATTTTAGCATCAAGCATATTAATCACTTATTTTTATATTTTCATTCGGTTTATTCAGGTTTTTGCGGAATCTTCTAGAAATTTTAGTATTTTAACTTTTTCATGGCATCGAACTTTAGAACTTGCCAAGTGGTGGTTTGAGCATGCAACAGAGGATTTAAATCAGAAAAGAAAAATTCTTGAAAATAAAAATTCCCAAGCAAAAGCCTTATCAAGTCCTGTGGGATGGGAAATGCAAAATGTATCCTTTGCCTATCCCAATTCCAATAAATCAGTTTTCAATAATTTTAATTTCTCTATTTTACCAGGACAGACCATTGTTATTACAGGTGCATCCGGCGCAGGAAAAAGCACTCTTCTTTATCTTTTGCTCGGCATTTTAAAACCTACTCAAGGTGAAATTCTACTTACCGATGCTAAAGACGCTAACGGCGCTAACGGCGCTAAAGAAAAAACTATGCTTTCAAACAAGCAACACAGCCTTTTAAAAAGTATTGGCTATGTTGGACCAGAAAGCTTCTTAATTGAGGGCAGTATTTATGAAAATCTTTTATATGGGTTAGAAAAAACCCCGAATGAACCAGAGAATTTGCAGCCAGAGCATTTACGTGATGTAAATGCGACAGGATCTAATGCAAATTCAACAAAGTATAATAAAATTTGGGATGCATTGGAAAAAGCAGAATGTGACTTCGTAAAACTGCTCCCACAAAAACTACAGCACCCCATTACGGAACAAGGACAAGGGCTCTCAGCAGGACAAAAGCAAAGACTTTCTCTAGCAAGGGCGTTACTGAGAAACCCCCAAGTGTTGGTTTTGGACGAGGCCACATCTAATTTAGATACTCAAACTGAAGAAAGATTAGTACAGACCTTAAGTTTACTTAAAGGCCAAAGAACAATTATTGCTGCAAGTCATCGCTCTGCTCTGCTAAAAATTGCAGATCGAGTATTAGAGCTATAGCGCATGGAAAGAGATCTTGTAACACGCTTGCAAAGCCATCCAAATCTTGTTACTAGTTCTATCAAAATGGTTGCAGATACGAGAAGAAAAAAACTTTTAGACTTTGATTCGATTTATACTTTACGTGCCAAACACCCAAATACGAAGCTTGTTCACTGTCACGGTGTGTTTGATGTTTTGCACGCAGGGCATTTAGCGTATTTTGAATCTGCAAAAAAATTTGGCGATATCCTTGTAGTAACCGTCACTGCTGATGAGTTTGTAAATAAGGGTCCAGGCAGACCTTACTTTAATAGCGCTGTGCGTGCCAACATGCTTGCTGCTCTTGAAGTAGTGGATTATGTGGTTGTTAATCGAACACCCACCGCTGTTTCAGCCATAGAAGCTTTAAAACCTCATTTTTATGTAAAAGGCCCGGATTATAAAGACAAAATAAGGGATGTGACAGGAGCTATTTTTTTAGAGGAATCTGCAGTTGAAAAACATGGGGGAAAACTTGTTTTTACTGAAGATGAAATCCATAGCTCATCTACCCTCATTAACCGTTTCTTTACTCAGTGGACTCAAGAACAAACTAAAATGATTGAATCTGTTCAAGCAGCAGGTGGCTATTTTTTAATAGAAAAAATTCTAGAAAAAATTTCACATGAAAAAGTAGGTGTCATCGGCGAACCCATTATCGACAACTATGTGTTTTGTAGACCTGAATCCATCTCTAGTAAAAGTCCATCCGTATCTGCACAATATCTTTATCAGGAAGATTATGCCGGTGGCACGCTTGCTATTGCAAACCATCTTTGTGATTTTGTAAAAGAGACTACTCTCATTACTACCCATGGTGGAGAATCGCAATTTGAGAACTTGCTCAACGAAAAACTAGATAAGAGAATAAAACTTGTAAACCAGCGCTTGCCCAACATCCCTACTCCAAAAAAGACACGTTTCATTGCTATAGAAAAATCTCAACGAATTTTTGAGTTAACAGATTTACGCTTTGATCAGTGGCGACATCACTCGCCAAAAGAGTTCTGTTCTCTTTTAAAACACCACCAACCACGGTTTGATACAACCTTGTTTGCAGATTTTGGGCACGGGCTTTTTGAAAACTCTGTTTTAGAAACAACTGCAAGCTTAGAGGGCTTTATTTGTGTAAATGTCCAAACCAATTCTTCAAACTTTGGATTTAATCCTTTTAAAAAACATAAAAAGTTTGCGTTTTTAAGTATAGACACAAAAGAAGCCCGAATTGCCTATCATGACAGGTTTACTCTACCCTTAGATCTGGCGCGCCAGATGAGAAAAGACTTAGCTAATACTGGGGCTTCTTTGACAATGACGTTAGGACAGCACGGTGCATTTTATTTTCCAAAAGATAATTCAGTAGAGTATTTTTCTCCTGCTTTTGCTGATGAAGTGATTGATCCCACTGGAGCAGGTGATGCTTTTTTTGCATTGACTTCTTTGCTCGTTAAAACAGGATGCCCTAATCCTGTAATTCCATTTTTAGGAAATGTATTTGCTGGCTTAAAAACAAGAATTATTGGCAACAAAGCTCCTGTTAGCAAAGCTCAATTCATAAAAGCTGTAAGCAGTATTTTAAAATAAAGTTTTTGGAGTGTAATATGAAGGTACTTGTAACAGGCGGCGCTGGATTTATCGGAAGTCATACCGTAGACAAGCTTTTAGAAAGTGGACATGAAGTTGTCGCTATTGATAACTTATCCACCGGGCGATTTGAAAATATTGCTCACCAGGTCGAGCGTGTAAACGCAAGCAGTTCCGTCGAACGCGCTAGCGTGAGCAGTTCCAAAGACCATCCACGGTTTACATTTATTAAAGCGGATATCAACGATATCGAAAACACCTTCTCAGCATATCAAAACACAGATTGGGTTATCCATCTTGCAGCCTTAGCTGATATTGTCCCCTCGATTGAACGTCCTCACGACTATCATCGCTCAAACGTAGATGGCACACTTGCTGTACTAGAATGCGCTAGGAAAGCTAATGTTAAAAAATTTGTCTATGGAGCTTCTTCTTCTTGCTATGGAATACCAGATGTTTATCCAACTTCTGAAGAGGCCCCAATAAAGCCGCAATACCCTTATGCCCTTACAAAATATGTAGCAGAACAATATGTTTTACACTGGGGTCAAGTTTATAAACTGCCTATAGTATCTTTAAGATTTTTTAATGTTTACGGCCCTCGCAGTAGGACTTCTGGAACCTATGGAGCTGTGTTTGGTGTGTTTTTATCCCAAAAATTAGGTGGAAAACCTTACACAATTGTTGGCGATGGTTCTCAAAGTAGAGACTTTACATATGTGACAGATGTTGTGGATGCAATTGTTTGTGCAGCAAAATCTTCGACCTATAATGAAGTTTTTAATGTAGGTAGCGGTGGACACTATTCTGTAAATTACTTAGTTGAGCTTTTAGGTGGCGGACACACCGTACATATCCCAAAAAGACCTGGAGAGCCTGATAAAACCTTTGCTGATATTACAAAAATTAAAGAAAAACTAAATTGGCAACCAAAGACTTCTTTTGAACAAGGCGTAAAAAATATTTTAGCTGAAATTGACTACTGGAAGAATGCTCCAGTGTGGACTCCAGAAACAATTAAACAAGCTACAAAGACATGGTTTGAATATTTAAATTAAGAGAAAAAAGATGAAAGACATCCCTTTAAAAACTCAGCTTTTTCTTTATCAGCAAATGCTAAAAATCCGAGAATTTGAAGAAAGAATAGTCGAACTTTATTCCGAACAACAAATGCGCTGCCCCGTTCATTTATCCATCGGTCAAGAAGCCACTGCAGTTGGAATGTGTGCAGCTCTTGAAGCTTCAGACATTCTTTTTAGCCACCATCGATCCCACGGCCATTACATTGCAAAAGGTGGAAGCTTGAAAAAAATGCTCGCAGAAATTTATGGGAAAGAGACGGGGTGTTCAAAGGGATTTGGTGGTTCCATGCACTTAGTTGATCTCGATGCTGGCATTATAGCAACGACACCCATAGTGGGTGGCATTATACCTGTTTCAGTTGGAGCTGCCTTTGCAAATAAAAAGCAAGGCAAATCTACTGTAACTACTCTTTTTATCGGAGACGCTACGGTTGAAGAAGGTGTTTGGCACGAAAGTTTAAATTTTGCGATTTTAAAAAAATTGTCGATGGTATTTTTTTGTGAAAACAATTTTTATTCTGTCTACACACCCCTCAAAGCACGGCAACCCAATCGGGAAATCTATAAAATGGTTGAAGGGAGTGGTATTTTAACTTTCACGGCAAATGGAAATAACGTTTTAGAAGTCTATCAAACTGTTAAAAAAGCATACGCACACGTCAAAACACATGGAGAGCCTGTTTTTATTGAAGCAAAAACTTATCGTTGGAGAGAACACTGCGGACCAAACTATGACAACCACATTGGTTACAGAACAGAAAAAGAATTTTTAGATTGGAAAGAAAAATGCCCAGTAGCTCAAATGCATAATTATTTGCTATCTACAGGAATTGCTTCTCAAGCTGATCTTGAACAGATAAAAAAAGAAGTTCTACTAGAAATTGAAGAAGCTGTGGATTTTGCGAAAAAAAGCCCCTTTCCAAATCCGCAAACAGTTTTTGAGAACGTTTATGCAGACTAAAAAACAAGCCTCGGAGTATTTACGGCCTGAGCATGTACGTGATGTACATGCGACAAAACCCAATGGGCATGCACGTGATGTGCATGCGATAAGTTCCAATGTAAATACGACAAAATATAATGTTCGTGAAATTACTTTTGCTCAAGCTCTTTATGAAGCAACAGACTACTGCTTAACGAATGACCCGCAAGTTTTTGTAATGGGATTAGGTGTGGACGATCCCAAAGGTATTTTTGGTACGACACTTGATCTTCACAAAAAACATGGCGAGCACCGTGTTTTTGATGTCCCAGTTTCTGAACTTGCTTTAACAGGTATCGCTGTAGGCGCTGCTACAATGGGAATGCGGCCTATCCTTACCCATCAAAGATTAGACTTTGCACTTCTCTCTCTTGACCAAATTATAAATAATGCAGCAAAATGGCATTACATGTTTGGAGGAATACACAAAGCACCAATCACCATTCGAATGGTGATTGGAAGAGGATGGGGGCAAGGGCCACAGCACTCTCAAAGCCACCAAGCATTGTTTGCACACATCCCAGGTTTAAAAGTTGTGATGCCAACCACTGCACATGATGCAAAAGGACTGCTCATCTCTTCAATTGAAGACAATAATCCTGTTTTATTTTTAGAGCATCGCTGGCTACATTTTTCAAAAGGGCATGTTCCTACAGAAGCTTATCGCGAGCCTTTAAGTAAATGCAACGTCGTGCGAGAAGGAAAAGACCTTACGATTGTTGCTATATCCTATATGGTTCTTGAGGCTTATCGGGTTGCAGAAGTTTTAAGTCAATATGGAATTGAAGTTGAAGTCATTGACTTAAGAACTTTAAAGCCTTTTGACGGGAACACAATCCTTGAGTCAGTCCAAAAAACAGGTCGAGCATTAGTTGCAGATACTGGGCACTTAACGTGTGGGATGAGTGCAGAAATTTTAGCTTATATCTCTGAAAATGTTTTTAGCAGTTTAAAAAGTGCTCCAAGACGCGTAGCTTTGCCAGACGCTCCAACACCCACGAGTTCTGTACTTGCCCAAGCATACTACCCCCGCTCACAAGAACTTGCCAAAATTGCTTTAGAGGTGCTAGGAAAACAAAATACAGCTACTTACAAACAAGTGCTCACAGAACTCAAGGCTGTTGAAGATAAAACGCCTTCTGATGTTCCAGATTTTAACTTTACTGGGCCTTTTTGAAAATTTTTGGAGAAACCTCGTGGGACTAAAATTTGCAGTTATCGGCAGCAACTGTTTTACTGGAACACATGTAGTGGATTGGCTTTTAGAGGACCCACTGAATTTTGTAGTGGGACTCAGTCGGTCTCCTGAAAAATCCTCACTTTATCTCCCCTACAAAAAAAAGAATTTAAATAATTTTCGTTTTGTTCAGTTAGATCTTAACCACGACACACAAAGACTTTTACAAATATTAGATGAACTCAAACCAGAATTTGTAATTAACGTTGCTGCACTTAGTGAAGTTTACCAAAGCCATCTTACACCGAATGAATATTTTCAAGTTAATACTACTGCGGTCGTCAGGCTTGCCAATGAGTTGAGATCAAGAAAATGGCTCAAACGATACATCCACACTTCTTCTGCAGAAGTCTATGGAGCTTGTAGTGGCGCGCTCCATGAGCAAGCACCTTTAAATCCTAGTACACCTTATGCCGTATCTAAGGCTGCAGCAGATATGTATTTGCTGACTCTTGCTAAGAACTTCGACTTCCCAGTCACCATAGTCCGCTCTACGAATGTATATGGGAAACACCAGCAACTTTTTAAAATCATCCCACGAACAATTATTTATTTAAAACAAGGTAAAACCATCGAGTTACATGGTGGTGGATCCTCTATTAAATGTTTTATCCACATTCGAGACGTTGTCGAAGGAATTAAAAAAATTGTAGAACATCCAAGTCCTAGCTTTATTTATCATTTTTCAACTGACAATGACTATAATGTTAAAAAAGTAGTGAGTCTTCTTTGTGAAAAAATGGGATGCCCATTTGAAAAACATGTTAAAGAAGTTGGAGAGCGCTTAGGTCAAGATCCACGCTATTGGCTAAATTATGACAAAGCTAAAAAAGAGTTGGGTTGGTATCCACAAGTTTCTTTTGAAAAAGGTATTGATGAAACGATCCAATGGATTGAGCAAAACTGGGATGAAATCCAGAAAGAATCCTTATTGTACATCCATAAAATATAGAAAGTAATATTATGAATATACCTAAAACCACCCACGCAGCAGTTTTGTATGAACTAAAAAAACCACTGGTCATTGAGGAACTAGAACTGCCAGAACTTCAAGCGGGACAGGTGCTTGTAAAAATAGCTTACAGTGGGGTTTGTCATACTCAACTTTTGGAAGTAAACGGTTCTAGAGGTGCTGATCCTTACCTACCCCATCTATTAGGCCATGAAGCAAGTGGGACTGTCTTAGCTGTGGGAGAAGGAGTCAACACAGTAAAGCCTCAAGACTCTGTTGTTTTATCTTGGATTAAAGGTGCTGGGTGTAATTCTGCAGCACCAATCTATACTGCTGCTCGCGCTATTGCGCTCGACAGAGTCGTTCACGTCACCACCCCTCGCCATTGGACTGCTCCGCAAGCTCCGCTTGGCTTCGGGGGGACGCTTAACAAAACGACAGATGGGAAAAAAATAAATGCAGGCCAAATTGCAACCTTTGCTGAACATGCCATTGTTTCTGAAAACAGATGCACGACAATTCCAAATAATATTCCTCTCGATATCGCAGCACTCCTTGGGTGTGCCATTCCAACTGGAGCGGGAATTGTAATCAATCAACTTGGCGTGAGACCCGGTGAAAGCCTAGTGATTATTGGGGTGGGGGGTGTTGGCCTGTGCGCTGTTCTAGCTGCTTCGTTTTTGCACTGCAATCCTATCATCGCTATTGATATCAACGAAAAAAATTTAGAACTAGCAAAAACCTTGGGAGCTACGTATGTTTTTAATCCAAAGAATTGCGATGCCTCAAAAGAAGTAAAAGGGATCTTAAAAAATGGAGCAGACTACATTATCGACGCAAGTGGAAACGCAAACGCAATGGAAATGGGATTTAAATTAACTCGCGAAAGCGGTGGGCAGTTCGTGATTGCTGGAAACTTACCATTTGGAGAAACCATTCGTATTGATCCCTTTGATCTTATTAAAGGGAAAAAAATTATTGGAAGTTGGGGTGGGCAAACCAGTCCTACAAAGCAAATCCCGGTTTTTGCTGAGCTTTTCATGAAGAGGATTTGGCCACTAGAGCGACTGATTGCGCAGACTTTTAAATTTCATGATGTAAACATAGCATTAGATACATTAGAAACAGGAGTATCTGGTAGAATCTTGCTACAAATTTAAAAAACAATACTCAAGTCTACCCTTAACGATTGGTTTTACTAACTTTGATTTCTTTGATAAGGAGGGTTTAATATGTATGGCTCAAATGATATTTTAATTCGAAAAAAAGGGGATGTTTTTTTACTTTACATGCCTAGTCTGGGACTGGTTGCAAAAGACCAAGATCTTCGGATTGCTCATGACCGTCTATTAAAAAATAAAGTGGAATATCTAGCCGAGTTAAAAGAATTAGGAATACCAGAAGCTCCTGAATCATCAGGCACTCTCAAACGATTACTCCGCAATCCGCTTGGTGCTTTTGATCATTCACACCTGACATCTTTTTTTATTAAAGTGCTTATAGTGGCGGTATTCATTGGTGGCGCCACTTTATTTACTGCTAACCTCTTAGTATACCGTCTAAAAAGTTATGCTTCAAACCTCAAAAGCAATGTGGCTTCAGTAATGCATCAAGAAAAGGAAAGAATACATTCACTAATTATGAAAGTAGAAAACATGCCTCCCGAAAAAATTCAAAAAAGAAAGGAGCTTGTGCGGCGCCTTGTTTCTAAAACCTCTCCTATTGCAGAGGAATTAAGGCCACTAGTAAAAAAGTTAAGTTGTCCATAAGCTAAATATTTATGAAAAATCAAGAATTAAATGTGGATTTTAAAAGCGAACATAGTGCATGGGTCAATGAGAGATACTTACCGAAAAATGATCTCGACATTCAAGTGGAGGAAATAAAGAGAAATGGATACACGCTGCTTGAAAATAAATTAACTCAACAAGAAGTTGAGTATGCCAAACAAAAAATTGATGAAATTTATGACCAGCAAATCAAAGACATGGGCGGAGAACAGCAGCTCATTGAAATTGGCGAACAAGGTTTAGCTCGAAATCTAATCCAATATGATAACTTTTTCATGAAATTAGTAGACAATAAAGATATTCTAGCAATTTTGAAGTACTTCTTGGGAGATTACTTCTCTTTGTTTCAATTTAATGGCAATTTAAACATACCAAACTTACCTGCAACAAGTACTCCGTGGCACCGGGATTTAACCTTTCGGCACTTTACCTCTTCTCGGCCGATATGCCTAACAGCACTTTGGGTATTAGATGAGTTTAATGAAGAAAATGATGGGATTTCTTTATTGCGTGGCTCGCACATGCACGATATTTTTCCGTCGTTCAATTACATTGAAAAATATCAACAAAAGCTTTTTGCTAGAGCAGGTTCTGTTGTTGTACTTGATGGCCATTTGTTTCATCGTTCTGGATTCAACAATTCAAAAAATAGACGTAGAGTTTGTCAGGGAATGTATGCCCTCCCCTTCATGTTACAACAAATTAATATCCCAAAAAGCTTAGATGAAAAATATCGGCAAGATCCTATCTTAAAACAACTTCTAGGGTACAATAATATGCAAAGCAGGAGCGTAATAGAGTGGCGCAGAGAGAAGCTAGAAAACAAAAGAAAGAATCTAACTAAAGATATGACGAGCTATTGAAATGCACTTGAATTCAAACAAAAAAGCAAATGTATACCTCTGTGATATGGGTTCTGGCTCTAATATGAATCTTTTGCCCTTAGCCATCGGAATGGTAGGTTCATATGCTAAAACTAATCTAGAAATTAATGAATATTTTAACATTGAATATCGTTACTTAAGACAAAGCGGACAGCAACTCGTTTCAAGCATGGAAAGTCCCGCCATTGTAGGATTTAGCTGTTATGTTTGGAATTTTAGGGGCACTCTAGCTGCTGCTAAAGCTGTTAAAGAAGCTTATCCAAAGGCCCTTGTAGTACTTGGTGGTTTTTCTATCCCAAAACTAAAAGACCGCATCGCAAATTTTTTTACTACTAATCCTTTTATAGATGTTTTAGTTCATGGTGAAGGTGAGCTTACGTTTGCAAATTTTTTAAAAGAATACATGCTTGAAAAAAACTTTCAAAAAGTTCAAGGACTCACCTACCGTATTCAAGACGTGCCAGATGGTTTTATTTCAGATCCTAGGGCCAACCGAGTAATGTCGGTAGACGATATTCCTTCTCCATTCTTAAATGGCATGTTTGATGACATCATGAAAAAATATGGCTCTCATATCACAGGAGCGCTATGGGAGACAAATCGCGGCTGCCCGTACAGCTGTACTTTTTGTGATTGGGGCAATTCGGATGTAAATAAAGTGAACAAGTACAACCTGCCACGTTTATATGATGAAATAAAGTGGATTAGTGAGAATGGTTTTTATTACATGTTTTTTTCTGACGCCAATTTTGGAATATTTGGAGATAGAGACTTAGAAATCGCAGGATACATAGCTGACTTTCATCAAAAAAACGGTTCGCCTCACCACGTTGTTACAAATTGGGCAAAAAACAAGGGGGAACAAGTTGTTGCTATTGCAGAAAAACTAGCGCGAGGTGGTGTTGCCAGCAATATCACAATGGCAATCCAATCTACGAATGAAGCTACCTTAAAGGCCATTAAAAGAAAGAATCTAGAGAAGGGAAGAATTGATCATCTGAAGTCGTTATTTCACGATCGCCATATTCCTACTTACGTAGAGGTTATTTTGGGGCTACCACTTGAAACATATGAAAGTTTTTCTAAAGGCCTTAATACTATTTTGTCAAACCGTTTAGATGATAGATTTTTTGTGTATCTCTGCCAGATGCTTGAAAATACAGAGCTTGCAAGCCCAGAGTCACGAGAAGAATATAAATTAGATACAAGACTTTGCCGTCATACTATATCTAACAGAAAATTTTCTTGGGATGATGAGTATACCGAATATGAGGAATTCGTAGTTGGTAATTCTACTATGCCCAATCCTGATTGGGTTCGTTCCTATGTTATAGGATATTTTCTTACTGTTCTTTACAATCATAGGGCTGCTGTATTTATCTTTATGTATCTAAAAACCGAGTTTAATATTTTACCCGTAGATTTTTTAGAATTCATTATTTCTGAATTAAGAAACACTCCAGATCAATACCCCGTTCTTTCAAAAAGCATTCAGCATATTGATAAGCAAGCCCAGCTTATGACAGATGGGGTTTCTTCAATGAGTGACTTACCAGAAGCAGATGGGTTGGTTGTTCTACCTCATGTTGGATCATTAGTGCTGCTGACTCAAAACACAGATGGATTTTACAATGAGCTGACAAGGCTTGTGCTGTCGTATTGTGGTTCACATCATATTTCTATCAATCCAATAATTTTTGAAGAAGTGATTTTATACCAAAAAATTCGATTTCCAGGTTGGCCACTAAGAATGTGCGCCTCTTATTTCTTTAAAACAAATATTCCAGAATATTTTCAAAAACTAGTCGATGGGCTGGAAGCTCCTAAGATTGTTCAAGCATCAATGGCTGTCACCGTTAAAGACCATGAGAGGGACGCCAAGAGTTTTGCTGATTTTGCTGCCACTCTTGTCCGTGGAGGACTTACGGTTGATCTATTGGACATTGAATTGCCTCAGTATCGAGAGCAAGAAGACAAGCACATGCTGCATGAGCTTAGAAAACAAATGGAGCAACGAAATATAGACAAGTTGAAAACAGAGTTTGTAAAAGTCAAAAAGGTAAGTAATGCACCAATCAGTAGGACTTAATTTTTATAACGAAAAAAGTATTTTTCCAGTATTTCAAAATATCTCAAACATGGAAAAGCATTTTCAAATTCGTGAGTCGTTGTATAGGTTATTAGGTGTTCCTTCAATATCCTTTAAAGATCGAGATATTTTAGAAGTTGCTGCTGGATCAGGAGAAAATAGCCTTTATATTTCTGCGCAGCTGCCTAAAAGTTTTGATATTTGTGAACCCAATTCAATAGCTTTTAATAATATCGAAAAATTATATAATTACACACGCGAGTTTCCTAATGGTATTCGCGATAATTTCCCTGTATTACACACAAAGCCTCGTTTATTTAAAATGAGCTTGGAAGATTTTGAAATCAAAAAAGAGTATGATTTTGTTATTTGTGAGGGCTGGATCGGAGGTATGACTGCGTATGAAAGATCTATGCTCCTAAAATTAAGTCAATTTGTAAAAGTGGGTGGCATTCTCCTTATTAGTTTTTATCCCCCCATAGGGGGCTTAAGCAGTTTTTTAAGACGGTTACTTGCGTTTCGTATTATTTCTAAACAAGAGACTTTGGAAGAACAAACTAAAAAGCTAGAGCATGCTTTTTCTTCACATCTTAAAACATTACCACATCTCTCAAGAAGCAACTCTCATTGGGTACAAGACAGTATTTTAAATCCACATATTTATGTGGGACCATTAAGTCCTAGAATGATTTTTGAGACTTTAAGTGATCATTTTTCTATTTATCAGTCTATTCCTAGCATGAAACAAGAATGGAGGTGGTATAAATCCCTCTATGGTACCCATCGAAACTTTAATGCTCATTTTTTAAATGACTACGATCAGTACTCTCACAACTTATTAGATTACAGATATTTTTTACCACCAAGATCTGGTGATAAAAATCGTAGCCTAGAAGAACTTTGTATATCTTTAATTAATGTATCACAAAAACAGGACGCTTTAGGATATGCAGCCCACAAGGAACATCTTTTTCCTGTTCTAGATAGTATTCTAAAAAACTTAGAAGATATTATAGAAACAGATTCGGGACACGGCATAAAAGAATGTGTTACTTTACTTCAGCAAGAAGATTTAAATGCCGATCAGATATCTCAAATGAAAAGATTTAATGGCTGCTTTGGTCGTGAACAGTGCTACATGAGTCTTGTACGGGAACATTAAAATAAGTATGAATAAAAAATCTTATCTTTCTTATCTTTCTTATCTTTATGATGAACTTACTTTCGGAAAAGGCTGGAGCGTTGTACAGGCTGATGATTTATCTAAATTGGATGAGATCCAAGAGCTTGTTCTTTTGAATGCAAGAAAGTTTTCAGGATTTGAAAAAGTTAAAACTATGAATGAATTACGAACAGCACTTTTAACGGTAACTGAAAGCGATCTCAATAAGCTTAAATTGTTCTTAATTGCAATCCCAAACCTATCCATTCAATTTCAAAAAGCTTTTTTAACTCCTGCAAAAGCTCTTGCTGGAGGGCATATTTTTTTACAAAGAAAACCTCATATTATGTTTAATATTCCTAGCATTAAAAACACTCAAGTCATGCACCATATTGAAGCGATGTCAGGAATTTCTCCCTATACTTTTGTTTTATGGAGTGCTTTACATGAAGTTATGGATGGTTCTGGAATTTATGTAGTCAATCAAAAAGAATCCATTCAAGTCATGAATGAAAGTGCTAAAAAAGGTGCTATGATGGGGCATGATGTGTTGGATCTAGAGTATAAGCCATTAAACACAGAATATGGCCAGGCTATTTTTTTTAATCCTTATTGTATACATGGTAGCATTGGGTTTAAAAGTTCTATGGCAAGAATCAGCATCTCTCAACGTTTTCAAAGTATAGAGAAACCACTTTTTTTAAGAAATTCTGAGTTTTACTTTCCAATTCAGTTAATGTAGGTTTTTTTAAAATGGAAACTGAATCGCTAATTTTAGAAAATCTTAGCCGTTTTTTTAATGAAAAAGGGCCTTATTATACAAGTTACCCCACTCGTGGCGAATGGAAGCAACCTTTTAGTCACAGCTATTACCTCGAGTGTTTAAAGGACTTTTTTAATGAAGAAGGAGTGGATGCCCCACTTCACTTATACATCCACATTCCTTATTGTGCTAAACTTTGTTTTTATTGTATTTGTAATATTCAAGTAACAAACAGCGATGAAAAAAAACAAAAATTTGTAGATGTGCTGCTACAAGAAATTCAAATGCTCAGCAATTTTTTTCAAACCAATAAAATTCAACCCAATATTCGTGAAATTCATTTTGGAGGTGGCACGCCATCTCACTTGAGCCATGCTCAATTACAGCAAATCGTAAATATCTTAAAACAATTTGTTTCATTTGCTTCTCTAGATGAGTTTGCAATGGAGATTGATCCACGAACTGTTTCTCAAGAAGATCTAGAATATTACAGCTCGTTTGGAGTCCATCGCATTTCATTTGGAGTACAAGATTTTGATCCAAAAGTTCAAAAAGCTATCAATCGTATTCAACCTAAAGAGCTTGTTGAAAACCTAATATCTGGTCCTATTAGAAAAAACTTTAGAAGCCTTAATTTTGACCTTTTATACGGACTACCTCTTCAAACTAGAGAAACTTTTCGTGAAACTGTGAGGATTACAAATTCACTACGTCCTGACCGAGTTACACTTTTAAAATATGCCCATGTTCCCGATGTGCGTAAACACATGAAGGCCATTAAGAGTGCCGACCTACCACCAGAAGACGATCTACCTCATATGTTCTATGATGCAATTACAGGTCTTAGGGAGGGTGGATACAGCTGGATTGGAATTGATAACTTTGCTTTGCCAACAGATTCCTTAGCTCAAGCACAAGAAAAAGGAACTGTGGGAAGAAATTTTGGTGGATTTACTCCTGGGCGCACAAAGCACCTCATTGGATTAGGACCTAGCACCACCTCTAGTTTTGGAAGATTCTACTGCCAAACCACTTCAAATGTAGAGGAATACATGGAAATTGTTCAAAAACAAAATCTCCCAGTAACTCATGGTTATGTCTTAAATGATGATGATGAAATTAGACGAGAAGTAATTTTATCTCTCATATGTAAAATGGGTGTTGATTATACGAAGATCAATGATGCATACCAGATTGATTTTCGGTTTTACTTTAAAGATGAGCTAGAAGCACTAGCAAAAAACCATGTATCGAATGGTAATTTAGTTATCCATAAAGACAAAATAGAAGTTACATCAATGGGGCGTTATTTTGTTAGAAATATTTGTAAAACTTTCGATGTATTTCATAGAAATAAAGATTATAAAATATACGGACCCTAAAAGGGGATCTTTTGTCTTGATATTCTGGAACTAAAATCTCTCACTTGGCGAAGTAGCATTAGACGGGCTTTTAATTTTTTACTGCATCTAAAGCAATATCAACCTTACTCCATGTGTGCCGATCTTTCACCGCATCGCTTGCATTACTAAACATACCCAGCCACCATCTGCCTGTTGGTGATCCCCAATCTACTTTTTCACCAGGGTCAATACAATCCACCCCATGCGCCACTGTTGGGTAGGCCAATCCAGCGTCTCCAGTACGAACAGAGGCTTCTACGTCTACTTTAGAATTATTTTTATCTACGAAATAAACTCCACCTTTTTGAAAGTCTTCGCCTCGCTGGCTCATGAAAACAGATATGATAGGTTTTACATGTTTATAAGGATCCTCATGCGTGTCAATCTTCCCACAGCCTGTGGGATAGTGTGCAAACTGAATGCGGTCACACACACCATCTCTAGGTAGATTTTGTTCATATTGGAGCGGCTCCATACCACCAATAAATTTAAACACACGCCACTTTTCGCGGATAGGTTCATACAGGTTTAACGGATCTTGATTCCATGGATAGAAATAATAAGAATGCTTAATGGGACCACCATAGTACTTTGGAGATTCTTTCTCATCAATAGCAACATGAAAATCTGGACAAGCATCTAACATCTTATGAAAAGATGGTGGAATGCTTTTCCAATATTCAAAATTTTTCTGAATTAAACCCCTTAAATAATTTTTAGAAAAAGTATTGCGTACTAAGTAAAAATCTCCTGCATAAAGATTTCCAACAATTTCTTGAACAAAAGACTGCCCTTGAGCAATTGCCTTTGCCTCAAGTTCCTCATATTCAATTTCTACTACATTGCGTAGCCTTCTGGGACGAGTTTCAGGAGATTCAAGACTATCCCATAGTCCTTTATAACGATGAGATTCCAGGGATTCATACCACTTTGTATTTTGTTGGATTTGCATCTTTCAAACCCTCCGGTTACTTGTTTTCATATAGACACCTTTTTGAAAAATAGTTACTGTTCATAATTATGAAAGAAAGTATATTTATGCAAGATTTTAAAAATAAAAAAATTATCATAACGGGAGCTTCTAGAGGCCTAGGACTAGTGTGCGCTCAAGCCTTTTCAAAACTAGGTGCACAAATTGCTCTTCTAGCTCGTGATGAAGTAGAACTCAATAGAGTAAAAGCATCCTGCAATGCCCCAGAAAAACACCTTGTTTTTCCAATTGATTTATTAGATTACTCACAAATTCCTAAATGTGTAGAAAAGATTTATTCAGTTTTTGGATCTGTAGATGTCGTGCTTCATGTTGCTGGTGGTGGCCTGGGTCTTAAAGATCCTTTATTAGATGGAGATTCGTTTTTAAAACTTTTTAAATTAAATGTGGGCGCAGTGGCAGAACTTAATCGATATGTTGTTCCACGAATGAAACAACAAGGCTTTGGAAACCTAGTACATGTTGGGTCTATCGCCTCTTTTGAAGCTGTTGCATCTGTTGGCTATAATTCTGTAAAATCAGCACTAGCAGCTTATGTGCGAAGCCTTGGACGAACTCTTGCCCCCGACCATATCATTGTTACAGGAATTGCTCCTGGTGGATTTTGCGCTCCTAAAAATGCCATGGAAAGACTTGCTGCAAATAATCCAAATGCATATCAGGAATTTATTAGTGAACGTCTGCCACGAGGAATAATGGGTGATGCGCAGGAGTTATTACCAATGATTTTTTTCTTAAGTTCGCAGAATGCTGCAATGATGTGTGGTTGTATGGTCCCTATGGATGGGGGGGAAGGGAAAACATACACATGACCGACCCTTATCAAGAAGTAGCTGTGGTATTGCCATATTCTGATGGCAAAATCCTGCTCCAATTGAGAGACTTCAATCCCAGCATTGCTTTCCCTGGTCATTGGGGATATTTTGGTGGGTCAATTGGAACTAATGAAAAACCCATTGAAGCAGCGTTTAGAGAAATTATAGAAGAACTTTGTTACACTCCAATTGAGTTATACTTTTTAGAAAAAAACTTGCTGCCAGAACACAACAATCTTATTTCTTATCTTTATTGTTTTAAATTGGATGCACCCATTGAGGCTTTAATACAAACAGAGGGATTGGATCTAAAATTAGCTAGTCACGAAGAAGTTTTAACAAAAAATGTTTATTCCAATAAACTTAATAAATCTTTTCCTATCATCCACCACCCTTATTTTTTAGATATGTTTCAGCAGTGTTTAACTTTCATGGCAGGTAACTCTCATTAGAGAGGTGCATTAGCTTTTAAAATTCAAGATTATAATAATTTACTAGTTCAAGCACTTTTTGCTTGTCCCGATACATTTTGCCAAATGCGCCATCAAACAGTTTTCTTTGATTTCTAAATTTCTCAAGAAATTCTTCCGTAATATTGCTTGGCTGATGAGCATCTTGTTTCCATGTTAAAACATAGTAGTTATTTTCTTGAAAAATTATTGTAAAATATTTTTGGATGGCCTTCTCATCGAAAAGATGACTGTATACAAGCGCACTATAAAACCCGTCACCTGGATTTATTAAAAAATAATTTAAATTTAAATTTTGAAGTAATGCTTTTGCCTTCTCAGGCGAACCATACATGATTTCTAAATGGGAAGTTTTTATACCTAAAATATAAGTTGGTTCAGAGATAGCACCACTGCCTGGAAATGAAAAAGCAGGTAGCGGCAAAGGACAAATTCGCACTATCCTTGTTTGATATCCCAATTGTTTTTTTATTTTTAACCATAATTCAAAGTCTTTTAAAGAATTACCATTTAAATGGGCCAATAAAGTTTTGGCATAAGACAGTTTTCCCGTAGCATAACGTACAAGCGACACAGCTCTTTTCACAGGAAACTCCGCAGCGACTGTGTGCATAATTAAGAATGATGCAGCGATAATGAAATAATGCCGCCACTTTCTGATATTAAAAAAGTATGGATCAATATAAAAAAATCTAGAAACTATTAGCTCATAAATTTGTTTTATAAAAAAAATATAAATTAATGTCATAAAAAATAGTGTAAAAACGTATAATCGATAAATACTTGCTATTTCAAAAGGTAAAATAAAGGCTATGACCGGTATAAGAAAAGCTAAAAGAATGTGAAATATCTTTAGTCTCAGTCTTAGTTTAGAGCTATAGCAAAGAACAGCCAGAAAAAGCATAAAAGGGAGATGCGGGGGCAAGTATTTAAGGAAAAAAGTGACAGAATTAAAATAATCTAGGCGAAAACAATTCGCTAACCAATTGAGTAGAAATTGTCTCTGTGGTGGTTGATCATTGTTTAAAATAAGTGGAAATAAAATTCCAGAAGTTCCAAAAGCATCAATAAATTTTTCTTTATTACTCCAAGCCAGATTCCACATGAAGCGATCATGAAAAACCTCAATGAAGCCTGTCATGCAATAATTTAAAAATAAAACAAGCAACAAGCCAGAGCACAAACTTGCTAAGACACTGAAAATGTACTCTTTGCTAGTGCGCCACTCTAAATGTATCAAGGAAAACAAGATGGTGATACTTAAGAATCCAATTGCTATGAGCGCTGGGATGGGTAACGCATACCCAAAGTAAAACCCTGTAATTAAAGCAGTAACAAACCACATTTTTTTTTGCAGTGGATCTTTGTTGTGAACAAATTGAAAAACAGAATAAAATATCAAAATAAGATTACCAAAAGAAATCATATGAAGTTTAAAAAACATTCCGGAACTATTTTCTGAATATAAAATACCACCATGAAATAATATCAAGCCTAATAAGCTCCATGTGAAGCTTTCTAAAACAAACAGTAGGAGTTGAAACAAAATGAGACTTATCATCAATACATATAAAAGAGATACTAATTGAGAAGAAGTAAAGTCACTTAATAAGTTACTAATAAAGATGAGTCCTGCGCCTTTTGAGAGGTAAAAGTGGTACCACACTTCGTTTGGCCATACGTTACCACTCTCAAGAACTTTTCTATAGTAATGATAGTAGTGCTCATATACATCATTATCAATAACTGCTGGGAATAGTCCGTTTGAAAAAATTAAAAAAATAGACGTTATTGTTAGAACTAGCATTAAAAAAATATGGAGTTTTTTTTCATTTTTAGAATGTTTATTAAATGTTTCATAAATTTTCCTCTGCAAAGCCAGAGCTATCGCTTTGAGTCCGCTAGACTCCATCAACAGGACAGGTGTCGTAACCAACAGGGCTATGGGCCACTTCAGCAAACCCAGCAAACCTAATACTGATCCAAGACACCCATAAAAAGATGCACCAATAAAAAAAGACGCTATGAGGTAGGAGCTTGGAAATTTTAATAGATCGTCATAAATACTTTTTTGATTTAAAAATATGCGTTTTAAAAAAAATGAACCAAGTGTAAAGCAAAGAATAAAGATATATGCTGCAAAAATAAGACGACCATAGATATAAAATAAAGTAATAGCGCCAGATGCTTCAAAATGCTTTCCAGCCACATCAATATTTTTTAATGCAGCAACAACCAGTAAAAATAAAAGCACATAACAAATAGCAGCAGCTTTTTCTTTTAAAAACTTGATCATTGGGATTAGTTGTAAAATTTTCATAAAAATATTATTGAAGACTCCTAATACCAGCAATTTTTTTTTGGTTGAAAAAACCGTAATATTAGTGAACAAGTGATAATATAAACTAAAAATATCGATTTAGGAATTCTCTTTGTTCTTGTATTTTTTTTCAAGGCTTTTAATATTAGTTCCGTTCACCTTCTTGCTGAACTAGCGTGCAGTTTTAATTTGTGATAATAATCAGGATGATTTACGTTGACAGTGAGGTCTTCTAAAATTAAAAAAATCTATGTCTACACTCCAAGTAACACTTAGCATAATAGTACCTGCGTACAATGAGGGCTTAGACGTTAAGCGTTCTATTCAGACATACGTAGATGCAGCCCGAAACACTCCTTTAATCGATAAATTTGAAATCTTTGCCATTGATGACGGTAGTTCAGATGATACATATGATCGAATGCTTGAAATAGCTTCTAAAGTTAAAGAAGTAACACTCATTAAAAATAGCCGGAACCTAGGACTGAGCGCTACTTATAAGAAGGTTATTCCAAAATGTATGTATGAATACGTTAATCTGGCATATGGATTTACACCCTATGACTCCAACATCTTGTCTAAACTTTACCAACGTTTGGGAAGAGCAGACATTATTTCCGGGTATATTTCAACTGACTCTGCTGAAACTCGAGGGCTTGTAAGATATTATATTTCTCGATGCTTTGTACAATTTTTAAATATTATGTTTAGACTTTCAGTGTACTATTATAACGGTCAAACGGTCTTTAAAAAGAAGGATCTTCTTAGTGTTGATTTATTTTCAACCCGATCAGGAGCACAAGCAGAAATAATTATCAAGCTAATGGCAAAACACCATACAATTCAAGAAGTGGAACTTCCTCAAAATGTATGGCGCTCAAGTACAAGAAGGTCTTCATCTTCAAAAAGTTCAAACTATTTTTTAGTTTTAGGTTTAATTTTGCACCTTTTTTTCAATATTTATATTAAACCGTTAGTTAGCAAGCAAAGAATAAAAGCACATAACAAATAGCAGCAGCTTTTTCTTTTAAAAGCTTGATCATTGGGATTAGTTGTAAAATTTTCATAAAAATATTATTGAAGACTCCTAATACCAGCAATTTTTTTTGGTTGAAAAAACCGTAATATTAGTGAACAAGTGATAATATAAACTAAAAATATCATTGTCGCAGTAACAATAGAACTTATCCTATATATGAGGTATTTTTGAGACCACTGCTAAAAATATTGCCTGTTTTACTATTTATTTTCTTTTTCTTTATTGTCCATCGCTTTGAAATAGCCAGCAAAAATTTTGATACTAGTGGCTTCTCGCTCTTCCTTTATAATATCGCTCGGCTAGGTATCATGTTTGGCATTTTTATAAGTTCGATTTCATTATCATATCAAACGCTTAAAACAAAATTAGATTTAAAATCCATGATTAAAATCAGTCCTCTCTTAACCTTTTCAGGACTTTTTACAATTGGGCTTGTTGCTTTGTCGATCATCGGATGTTTTTTGGGAGTAATGCATCTCCTGCACTGGCAAGTTGTCCTCCTTTGTTTTTTGTTACTAATTGCTTTCTCTGATGAACCAATTAAATTCTTTTGGATTTCTCTTAAGAAGACATTAGGTACCCTTCATTTTTGGAAGCTGTATGAAAACTGGATTTATTTGGGTATCCTAAGTTTAGCTTCAGGCCTTGTAATTTCATTGTGGGTTCTAAATAATGGGCTCTACCCCCACGTGTTCGACATAGATGTTTATGAGACCTACCTTCCTTACTTCAGACAAGTTCTATGGGATGGTCATGTGGGTCCAAATGAATTCGGAACAAAGTTTTATGAAGCAAAAGGCTTTGGACTAGCATTTCTTATCGGTCTCCTTACCAATTTTGTTTCTGCCAATCTTGCGTCCTTATTATTTGTGATGTGTGCTGCCATGGGTTTGGGACTAGTGATTCATTCGGTTACTAAAAACATAAGTTTAGGAATTCTCTTTGTTTTTGTATTTTTTTCAAGTCTTTTAATACTAGAGCACGGCGCAGGTTATTGCTTTAAAGGGCATGCGCTGACTCTTTCAACTCTGTCATTTATATTCATATCACTTTACTTTGTTGAGGCGGCAGACTCTCCTGGATTGCGTCAGTTATTCATGTTTTGTGGAGGAATTTCATCATTTTATTATGGGTATGCACTCCCAATGCCTTTAATAGTTCCGTTTACCTTCTTGCCGTTATTGAGTATCGTGTATTTTGTAGTTTATCGGCCATCCCGATTGCTTACCCCCCCCACTGTGTTGCTTTTCTGGGCATTATTTGGACTTATCACCGATTTCATTGTTAACTATATTTTCACCGGAATGATTGAAGTTGCACCTCAAAGATTATTATGGAAAATTGGTGGAAATACTACAAGATATCTAGAAATATTTGGAAGTGGCACGATTCTCTATGGACTTCACTTTACTGGAGCTCAAGAACAATTCATTAGGAATGCCTCATTTGATAAGGAATATATAGCTCAGCTGATCCATGCTTTTCGATTGAATCTCTATCCAACTCTGCTGAGGGGTTGGGGAAGTGGCGAGAGTATTGATCAAATAGCGGTATTTGCATGCTCTTTAATTGGATTACTACCTGGATTTTTTCTCAGAAATATCAAGTTATTTCACTGCCTCGTTCTGAATCTTACTCTTGTCTTGTCAATCTGTGTGATCTTATTTTTTCTTAGCCATCATAGTTTATTTCGAATGTTTATACTTTGCATTACACCCCTAGTTTTGACCCAAATCTTGGGACTTGTAGTTGGACTTGTAATTGCAAAAAACTTGATAGTTCTTTATTTGTTTCGATATCTCAAGCCAAAAATAAAAACAGGTATGATTACAGTATTTACAGTCGCAATTGTGGGATTTTTTATGAGTCTTTTTACTAGGGCAATTTTTTATCAATGGCAGATAGAGGATTCAAGATTTAGACATGCCGTCACTTTTTTCATTGGAGGAATGCCCTATTCAAAAGCCCTAGTTATTGAGTATCCACCAGAGGCGCAAAAGGATTTCTCGATTTGGTTAAAGATAAAAAATCTAATAGGAAAAGAGACTAAAGTCCATTGGTCTACTTACTTTGCACATGCTGGAATTTTATTTCCTGGAATTGGAGCTGTAGCTGATCCTGTATTTAGTTTTGGTCCCGGCTCTACCCACTTAGACATCATTTATGGAGAGCCCGGTTTGGCAAAACAATTGCTTGTAAAACGAGGTTGGAACTATTTCCTCATCAACCCTACTCAGCGCTTGATGAGTGGATTGCCTTTGAGTAAGCTTTTTTCTGAAAAAGAAATTGGAAATTATCTTGGGGTGCTTTTCCAGGAAGGTGATTATTATCTCCTTACCTGGAAATCAAACCCAAATATTCAAGCCATTCCATCAGTATTTTTTGAGAAATTTAAAAAAAACATTCGAGCTAACCGAGGTCGACCAGACAACCTTTATGACGATCCTGAACGGCTATATAGATACTTAAAAGGAATCTATGATTGATATTTTGCGTAAGAAGTGGGTAGAGCTGATTTTATTGCCACTTTTAATGGGATCTGGAAGTTTCCTGCTGAATCGGATTCAAATTGATTCAACTCATTTTGAAAGTGTTGGAATGGTGGTCATAAGCAGCTTGATCCTAAAATTAATAATCACTCTATTAGTTTTCCTAAGCACACTCAGCTTAGGATATTATCTATTTTTTCGATATAGCAAATATCTTGGTGTAACTATCCAATTAGAAATAAGCAGCTTAGATATGCTAATTTTAGCTTTTTCGACGGGTAGTAGTATTCTGGCCCTCATTGCAGTTGCTCTCGGATTTGCTGGATTATTGAATCAATATAGTATTTCCGTGGTTTGCTTTGCTTCGAGCCTCTGTGGGTGGCCACATTTGGTTAATGGGTTAAAAAATTGTTTTAAACTAGGGAAATACCTAATTGTAACAAGCTCTAGACTTTCTCTGTGGATAGGAAGTGCTCTGAGTGGATTAATTTTTATAAATTTATTTTTTTTCTTATCTGGGGGGGGGCTTTTGCCCATCATTGATCCAGATGGAGACATCTATCATACCTATTATCCCTACTACCGACATATTTTAGAGAGTCAAAACCTCTACCCGCATCAATATGGCTTTCAGTATTATGACACCAAGGGAATGGGAATAGGTCTTATTCTTAACTGCTTGACAGATTTTACTGGAGTTCAGCTTGCTTCTATCATGTATTCGATAATGTCTGTTGTCTGTTTACTGTCCTTAGTTGCACGACTGAGCAAATCCTATATTTTGGGACTAGCCTCCACCTTATTGTCGGTGAGTATTATGACTGCCACTGAATATAATTCAGCTTACTTTGCCAAAAATCATGCAATTACTTCTTCAATAATCATTTTTGCATTTGCATTGACAGTAGGCGCAATCTATAAAGACTATTCAATTAAATCCAGAAAAATTTTTGGGTTTGGTTTAACAGTTTTGCTGGGTTATCTTGGATTTGCATTTCCAATCCCCTCATTTATTCCACTAGTTGGAATTTTTATTGTTTATTTAATTTCTTTTTTCCAACGAGAGTTGTTCAAACCACTTTGTTTTGGATATCTAAGTCTCTTAAGTGGTTTTTTAATTAACTACTTGTTGACTGGAGCACCACAAATAGTACCTCTCAATATTACTTGGATGATTAGTAACAGGGAAAAATATGTTGGTCTTATGGGAGTTGGGGGAATCGCAAACACGATTTATTCAAAACACCTAGAGCCAGGCTACGCTCCATTTGCTTCTTTCGAATGGGTAAGTCAATGTTTACGTATTTATTTCTTTGAATTGTACTTTGGAAAATGGATCTCTTATTTTTTTATTGTTTCGATTTTCATCCTTGTAATAAAAAAACCATATCGAAATTATGGTTTAGTTTATCTTAGCTTTCTGATCTCGTCTGTTTTATTTATTTTGATAGGAGGACGTGACAGAAGTATTGTTCGATTTGAAACATACAATGTTTGGCTGAACTCTGTTCATGTTTTTTTAGGTATTTGTGCTATTTGCCATTTTAAAAATCATAAAAAAAACTTGGCTATCGGATTAATAATACTGCTATTTTCTGGATATTTTTCTATAACTCAAATGCCTGTAAAGTTTGCCAAAGTGGTCTTAACATTTTTAGGAGGACAAACGAGTTATTCTTCGGCACTAACCAGAAATCTTGACGCTCAAAGCCAAAGAATCTTTGATAACTGGACTACTATAAAAAAATATTTTGGATATCAAACTCCAATTGTATGGTTGACTCCTTTGCCCCGAGGTATACCTCAAGGCTTATCGTTTCCAGGGAGTGGAGCGGTTTTGCATCCCACAATTGAGTTTGGGAGTGGGTCTGCACTTCTTGAGATGGTGTTTGGTGAGCCTGAAAAAGCAAAGGAATTTCTAAAGAGAAAGGGATGGAATTTATTTCAGATAGTTTTCGATGGTCCTTTTAATAATCCTTTAGCATACAGCCAATTATTCGCTCCAGAATCATTTAGAAATTTTTTTTGTCTCGTATACCAGGCAGGAGAAGTTTCCATTTTTTCATGGAGTGACAGTGGAAAATGTATTAAGAGCGTAAGCCTAGAACTAATGAAGAAATACGCATTGGCACTGAAACCCAAAGTAAGAACCCCCGATCACTATCGGGATCTCTATCAAAGTAAGGACTATTTTCTGAGTATAATAGGCATGACTGAATCAGAAATAATACAGTCTAATCGTTGGAATTCAAATTGGTAGTTCAATATAGCTGTACAATAAGCCACTGGTAAAATATAGAAGCTGGTTTTATGTCTAAAAGACATAACATATCTCTGTGCCATGGGATAGAAAGAAAAGGTCCTCTTCTCTAAAATGGAAAAACATATTTGCAGTAATTAAACTTATTACTCAGCTCTACTTTTCGGTTAATTTTAGGAAGAAAAATATTACTGAAAGCACCAAACTTTCTCTTTGAGCTAAATATTTTAAGTTTGGACAATAGACAACAGCAAAAGGTTTTTCTGTCAAAGTGTTCAGAAAGAAGGTACAATATAACATAAATAAATCTATTTTTAGTATCTGAATTAAATGGTATAGGTAAGCTGTGAAAAATATCTATATTACTCAGTTTAATACCCCATGGTCTAGAAATTTAATGCCATTGTCTGCTGGACTGTTAAAAGCTTATGCCATCACACATCCAGAAGTTAAGCAAAATTGCAGATTTTTTATTGAAACTGAGCGCGAAAAACCCGAAAGTATTGTAAGTCGCTATCAAAATCCTGATGTATTAGCTTTTTCTGCATATTTTTGGAATTTAAACCAAACATTACAGACAGCGCGGATTGCAAAACAGCGTTATCCAAAATCTTTAGTTATTGTAGGAGGACCTTCAGCTCCCTTGGAAGAACATAATGTTAGAGATTTTTTTTCTGAAAATCCTTTTGTAGACATTACAGTAGGGGGTGAAGGGGAATTAGTTTTTGCAGATATTTTAAAAGCATTAGTCAATGGTGAACCCATTAACGCTATCGACGGTATTTGTTATCGCACAGAAAATGGAGAAGTCATTTATAAAAGTAAAAGAAAATACATACAAGATGTCTCTACCATCCCATCCCCATTCTTGGATGGAACTTTTGATTCCATATTGCAGGAAAATACAGATGTTTTTAGTGGGGTCGTTTGGGAAACAAATCGTGGATGTCCCTTTACTTGTACTTTTTGTTTTTGGGGAGGACCTGATTCAAAAATTAGCCAATTTCCACTAGATCGTACGTTAGCGGAGTTGAGATGGATCAGTGATAGAAAAATTAGTTATATTTTTGGTGCTGATGCTAATTTTGGGATTTTAAAAAGAGACCTTGAAATTGCAAAAGAGCTCGCACGACTTAATAGAGAAACAGGCTATCCAAAATTTTTTGTTATTAATTGGACAAAAAATTCAACTGAAAAAATTTTTGATATTGTTGATGCGCTAAAAGACTCCAGCATTAAATTTATGATGACAACTTCTGTGCAATCTCATAACCAAGACACCTTAAAAGCCATCCGTAGAGAAAATATTCGTTTAGAAAGTTTTAACAAAATCTTAGAAGAAGCATCAAAAAGAAATTTTCATACTTACTCAGAGCTAATTTTAGGACTCCCCTTAGAAACATACGAAAGCTTTGTACAAGGCATAGGCAAGGTCCTCACTCCAAATATTCGATACCATTTTAATATTTATACTTGCGTGCTGATACCAGGCACTCAAATGGCTAATCCTGAATATGTCAAAAAATATGGTCTTATCACACGAGAGTGTCAAATGGACGTAGGGCGGACGGTATTAAATGAGGAGGCAGTGATTGAGTCACAAAATGTTGTTATTGGTACCTCTACAATGCCCATTGAAGACTGGAGAAGGTCACATACGTTTGCTTATATTTGCAAATCAATTTTCGGACTCCGCTTAGGGTTTTTTCATATCAATTATTTACGCAAGGAATATGATGTCAATCCTGTTGGATTTTTCGAGTTTTTGATAAAGCAAGCATCACAACCTAGCGCCTATCCTACTTTATTTAGTGGACTTTTGATCTTAAAAAAAATCCAAGATTCATTATTAGAAAATGGATATGAAGTTACAAAAATTGAAGGGGTAAAGGCAGCGCTTTTTCCTGAAATCGCACTTCTTTTAACGTTCTTAAAAAAGAAGAAAGAATTTTATCAAGAATTAAATGATATCACTCAAGACTTCCTTAGTTTTAAAAAAATAACAATTAACTACAATGTATATAAAGAGATGTTTAGCTATCAATATACAATGATTCCATCTTGGACAGACCATCAAAAGAAGGTCTTAAGATTTGACTATGATGTAAAATCTTACTTTGAAAACAATGAGCTGCTTACTAAAAATAGAAATATTTTATCCATAGACAGTGAAAAAACTTATACAGATATTGAGGACTTTCTAGGCAAAAGTATTTATGGTGGAATGATTTTTATTCCAAACAACTCTTCCCCCTTAGCTGAAGAGACTAATAAACCAGAGGATTTGCCGGAGCATGTACGTGATGTGCGGGCGACAAATAATGAAACCGCATGTGATTTTTATGATTCAATATCTCAGTTAAACCATTAATCTTCAGCTACTGTACCAATGAGCATATTTTCTTGTAGAATCTTTCGGTCAATCAGCGGGTATAAATCCTCTAATGGTTTTGCAAGCCATTTTCCATCTTCCTTAACAGTATAACCAAATCGTGGACAAGCTAGTTGAGAAGGATCAACTTTAATCTCACATAAAACTGGTTCTTTAATTTTTAAAATATTTTGGATTTGTGAATGCATTGCATGTGGGTTCTCTATATTAAAAGTTTTAAATCCATATAAATTACCCAATGCAGATAAAGACGGGGCACCTAATAGGATTTTTGTATCTGTTCCTATATTGCGTCCACCAAAAAAATCATTCTGAGCAGTACGAATGCCAATACTACCTTTGCTGTTTAAAACAAATATTTTGATGGGTAATTTATTTTCAGCAATAGTTTGGAGTTCTGATAGACCCATTTGGAATCCATGGTCCTCACATAAGCAAATTACTCCTGACTTGTTTGAGGCGACAGAAGCGCCTAATACACCAGGTAGCGCAAAACCAGGTAATTCTAATCCAGTTGAACTAATCAGTTTCTGGCTTTTTTTGAATTTAAACATCTGCATCACACAACTCATTGGAAACAATCCATCCGCAACTATGATATCATTTTCTCTCAATTCTTCTGATAACGCGTATGTAAATAGGTATGGATTGATAAATCCAGGCTTATGCTCATAGCCCTCACTCAAAGGGTGAAACTTATGTTGCCAATGCTCACATTGTTTAATCCAAGAAGAAATATCCTCAGGTGGGATGTATTTTCTTTCATCTAGTTGTCTTAAAAAAACTTTTAAAAAATCTTTTACGTTAACATGAATAGCAAGATCTATAGGAATTGTAGATTTTTCTAACTCACCAGGGTCAATATCTACCATGATTTTCTTTGCAGCTCTAGTAAACGCTTTAATGTTGCGCCCAATGGCAGGGATAGATAAGCGACTACCCAAGTTAATAAGCAAATCACTGTTCTGAATAATAAAATTTGCAGAGCGCTGACCATACATTCCTGGTCTTCCATAAAAAAATGGATGGGCTGTAGGAATTAAGTCTGTACCTCGACGACTCGTGAGTGTTGGAATTTTTAATGTATCTATGAGCTTAAATAGTTCTTCTTGAGAATTTGAAAGTCGAATGCCATTTCCTATAAGAAGCACTGGCCGTTTAGATTCAGCTAACAATTTAAAAATTTCACCGCAAGATTTTTCAAGTGCGTTATTTGAAGAGTTAACTTGGAAATTTTTTTGGACTGGAGCATGAAATGGTTTTAAGTCATTCTCATCAATACTCATACCTAAAATATCGATAGGAATTGAAAGCCATACTGGGCCTGGTCTACCTGAAAGAGCATGGTAAACAGCCTCCTCTAAATGACACCGTATCATCGTTGGATCTTTTACCTGCACGGCATATTTTGTAATAGGTTTAACAATATCAATAATATGAAGTGACTTATTACCCAATTGCCTACATTTATGCTCAACTTCTTGATCTGAGCGAGCTTGCCCTGAAATAACGAGCAAGGGTGTAGAATCTACCCAAGCACTTGCAACACCAGGCAATGCATTGGGGCCTGATAGTCCAGAAGAAACAATAAGCACACCAAGCCCATTTTTTGTTTTACTATAAGCTTCTGCAGCAATAGAAGCTCCTCGCTCCATTGGCGTACAGTAAAAATTTATTATTTCATCTCTTCCAATAGAATCCAACAGATGTAAATTTGCGTCTCCAGGAGCAATAAAAACATTACTAATATTTTGTTCTTTAAAAAAACGAACAACGTAATCTGAAACTTTAATAATACGATCGATTTTTTTAATCACTAATACTTCAACATAATGTCCAACCCTAAGGATAGGAATTTTCTTTAAATCCTGAACTGCAATAGTGTCACCAACCTCAAAAAGTGGCTGGTTTTTTTCATCTAATACGTGACCACTCAGAAAGCAAACGACGTCCTCGGGATTTAATTGTGTTAATTTTACAAGATCCTGTGAATTTCTAAATCGATCAAAAGTTAAGGTACAATGTCCAAATCGTTTTTTTAAATTATAGTATACATCTAAATTGTGCAGAGATAGATAATTGTAGTTTTGTGTATTCCAAGAATGTTCATGGGCAGTTTCATAACCCTTTTTCTCCCTACCATATCGGTCCTTGAGACGTACTAAATCCCTTTTATTAACTGGAGATTCAATTTCCATTACAAATGCACCATCTAAAGATACCGCCCGTGTTTGGTGAAACACTCCTTTTTCAAGTAATAGGCCCTCTCCCTCAGTACGCTTCCAATTTTGGTGATGTGTACAACATTCTACTTCACCTTGAAGAACTACTAACGAGGTCTTTTTATTGGTGTGGCAATGCATAGAAGTCTCAGCACCGCTTTTTAAATAAAGAACCCAAACAGCAATTGTGTCACTTCCATAAAGCAGGTATTCATATCCCCAAGGCTTTCTTACTACAACCTTTGTATAATCATAGTAATCATCTACAAGGGAAGTAGACTCAATAGATAAGTTTTTCAAAGTTTTTTTATCAAACTCTGAGCACTCTACTTTTATAATCATAGGTCTAGCTTTCTTAACTCAAATTAATTTTCTTGGCAAATCTTGTATTATCATGGATATTGTCAGAGTTTTTATGGCAATTACTCGTGTTTGGCTAGATGAAAGCAATGAGGACTGTACACAGTGTGGGCTTTGTCAAACAATCTGCCCTGAGGTTTTTTCTGTGCCTGAAAAAATGATGGTATTAGAAAGTCCAAACTTAAGTAAAACAGTTGAAATTGAGGAAGCTGCGGCATCATGTCCAGTATCTGTCATTGCGCTTGAAAAAGCATCTTCAGGAAAGAGGGATAATTGAGTAGCTTAAGCATCAGTTGTATTTTACCTGCATTAAATGAAGTGGCTAACATCTCTACAACAGTCAAGCGATATTCTGAAGCTATCGAAATGACACAGAAGTTTTTGGACTATGAACTTATTTTAATAAACGATGGCAGCACAGATCAAACAGGTCCGATTATGGATAAACTTGCTCAAGAAAGTGGAAAAATAAAGGTTATACATCATATAGAAAATCAAGGTCTTGGAAAAAGCTATCGAGATGGACTCAATGTTTGTAAGCATGAATATGTTTTATTCGGGTATGGCTTTGTACCACATACAGCGCAGACTCTTTCTTTGATGTTTAATCAAGTCGGTAATGCAGATGTCGTTTTAGCTTATGTACCAGAAATTCAAGAATTAAATCGAGGTGTTTTTAGACACTTCGTTTCATGGTTTTTTGTATCCTTTTTAAACATGATTTTTAAATTGAAGATTTACTATTACAATGGCCAAGCCATATACCCCACGCGTAACATTAAAACAATTCAACTTAGGGCCGCACGTTCTGGTGCTCAAGCAGAAGCCACAGTCAAACTACTCTCTCAAGGACTTAGCTACGTTCAAGTAGGATTCGAAGTAATAAAGCCTTGGCATAGAGGTGCTACTTCTTCATCAGTTAATTTTAAAAATATGCTTTATGTAATTCGATTAATTGGACATCTTTTTTTAGATGTTCGACTAAAACCTTTGTTTAAAAGTACAAATCTGTTTTTGAAACTTTTTTTTAAAAACACAAGCAAGTAACCGTTGATCCCCACAAAATTCCTACATCATCCTTTGTTTAATATTTAAAAAAATTCTACCCCTTTGTATAAGAGTGCAAACGCATTTGCCTTTATTTAAAAGGTGGATCTGTTTTCCGCTGACTTCTAAATAACCGCTCTCATTTAACTGTGAAACTCTATTCAATACAGCCTCATCAGGTGTGTACTGCTTCATTAATTCTACAACTTGCAAGGGAGCACCCTTTTTTTTATAAACCTCCATCAAAATTCTCACTCGGATAGCATGTTGAAATGCACTATAAACCCATAAGCTAAAACCAAACATAAAAAAGAAAAACATAACACTATGAAAAATATACTCATAATATTGAGGATCAATAAAAAGTGAACCGAAAGATGTCTGAAATGAGTAGAAATAGAATAACCCTCCCATTACTACAAAAAACATGAAAGGAAATAAATACAATATCAGTCTAGACTGACTCTTTGGGAAAAAAAACTTAGAGAGAACAATATGAATGAAGATAAAACTTAATAAAAAAACCGCGGCCAACAACCAGCATAGAGTAATAGGACTCAACTAGCCCCCACTTTCCATTTTTAAAAATTTTTTAATATGATAAATAATAGATGTAACTATTTGCCATTTTTTTGCTACCAATAAGGCCGGCGCACCATTGTGAGTAACCATCTCTAGCATTCCTGAGTGAACAGTTCTTGAAATCTTTTTTTTAAAAATCTCTTCAAACTTAAATTTTTCGCTTAGTTCAGCAAAACTTAATGTATGGTGCTGCGCGCCCAATAAATCGAGGAGAATCTGGATTGTTAAACTTAATCTAAAAAGTCCATGGATTTGAGAATATCCAAAACATAGAAAAGTAAAAATCAAACCCCCACTGATCAAAAATTGTGCTTTTAAAGAGATGTTAAAATCTAAATTTAATTTTAAAACAAAGGATAATAATGGAATAATAAGCGGCAAGCATACTATAAAAACCAATCCCATGCCAACTAAAGGAGACTTAGGTTTAATCCACCTAAACATGAGTAGACAGAGGGATAAATAAACAATAAAAACTAATATTGCAGCCACTACTGCACTTACCATTTAATAATCACCTATATAAATATACCTTATTAGCAAACTAGCAATGCTATTACGCATAGCCAAATAACTTGACATTAACAAGATTGTTTTGTTAATTTCCTGCAAAAATATTCGATATTTTGAATATCCTTAATTGACTTCGCCAGCAGATAGGAAGAAAGCTCGATGAGACTCACAGGTGAACAAATTGTTGCCAAGCTTAAGATGGAAGGTTTTGTTTTTTCAAAAATGGTCTTGTCTACTGAAACACCAGGGGCTGTTCCAGACTTAGATTGGAATTATAAAGACATCTTACATGCTGAAAATGTCCACAATCAAGTTCGTGCTGTCCCTGCTTTAATTGAAGGAGAAAGCATTCAACATATTTTTATTCAAAAAGTATTAGGTATTAAACTGCCTCTGTGTGTCGCCGGTTATACAGCAGCACCAAACTCTCTAACTTATTACACAACTTGGTTTTTTGTTGCACTCGTTATTGAGACATTTTATGAGCAAGTAAAATCTAATCTTGTTCGCGCTAAAACTGAATATCATATCGGTACCCCTCCTTGGTTAGTTTGGGTAGCACCAATTGTTAGTTGGATTTTAAAGCGAAATTATACAAATCTAATGTTAGGAGACATACCCATGCGGCAGCGCCGCGGACAATTAAGAGATTGGGGATACACATTTCAACAGGACTCAAAACCATATACCTTTGAAAAAACAACAGAACTAAACTTTCAAAATGTAATTTTACCCATTCAGCTACCAGAATCCGATTCAGCTATTACCATTAAAGTTGACACCCTTGAGGAGGGCTGCAAGAAATTCTTAGGACAAAGCAACCATTTGGGTTTATATTTTACTCGAAGAAAAGACCAAATTCTTTTTTACCAACGAATGTGTATGCATGAAGGGGCTAGTTTGGATGAGGCGAAGTGTGTTGATACCAATATTAAATGCCCATGGCATGGGAAACTTATACAGCCATTGGCTGTGCTCAATATTTTGAATTCGCAAAAACAAGTAGCAACTACGCGGTACCATGAGATTAAACTTCATTCTGGAGTTCTTGAGGTGGCACAGCAACACAGAATAGCTCCTACTCAAAAACATGAACAGGCCTTACAGATATAAGAAATACATCATCAGATAAAATACACGATATTTTATTTTAAAATTTTAAGAGCTCGATGTGGATCTGCATACATTGTCGCAAAGCGACCATGACCATAGGCTTTTTTCCATTCTCTGGTGTAGGCTTCAATCATACTTTTGCTTAGTGGAGTGGTCTTTCCATTGTTTTTCCAAGTAATAACTGCGTAACCATCCTCATTAAAAACAACTTCAAAATAATTGTTGATCTCATTGGGATGAAAAAGCTTTGTATAAATAAGTGGATTATCAAAGGGTCTTTTGCCATTGAGAGCAATTGCAAAATAATTCACATTAAGTTCCTGAAATATTTTTTTAGTTTCTAGGGGCTCTCCAAACATTGCAGTAAAATGATTCTCTCCAGGACCTAGCGTATAAGCAGGTTCTGTAAACGCTCCATTCCCTGGGAAGGAAAACGCAGGAAAAGGAAAGTATGTCATCCAATAAAGCTTAGTGTTATAGCCTAGAATTTTTTTCATTTTTTTCCAAATTTCAAACTCTTGGAAATCATTTCTATAAAAATGGGTCGTTAATGCATTTGAGTACGATATTTGTCCACTAGCATACAAGAGGATGTTTTTAAGTCTTCTTATTGGAAAATTGAACATAATTTGGATTAGAATTAGAGCTACTATTATTGTAAGGAATGCTTGCTGAAAAAATCTGGCCCAGCGAAATACCATCCTTTTAAAAACCCAATCAAGGCAAATTTTTACTGCAGTAGTTATTCCAATTGCAGAAAAAAATAAAGTAAAGACAAAAAGTCTAGAAATACTTGGAATTTGAAATGGGAGGAGCCAAAAGCATGAAGCCAAAATAAAAAGTGCTGTAACAATAAAGAACTCTTGATTTCTCTTTTTGCCCAACACAGAAAATGCAATTACCATAATAATGGGCAATATGTTAGATACAGGCTTTAAAAATAGAAAAACTTTTGTAAAATAATCCGATCGAAAGCATTCGCCCATCCAAACCCAAATTGTTTGTTTAATAATGGCTTGTTCCATATTTAGTGCAAGCGTGTAATAAATTCCAGAAGTTCCAAAAGTTCTAATAAATTTTTCCTTGTTACCAATGTCATGTTGCCAAATAAAGTTTTGTGGGAAGAGTTCAAAAAAACCAGTTTTCAGATAGTTTACTATAAGGCTACTAAATAAGCCCACTGCTAATGCAATTTCTAACAATAAAATAAAATAAAACCGTGCACGCCATTTTTTATTCAAATAGGTGGCAGCTAGAACAGATATTAAAAATAATGCAGGAATAGTAGTTGGGTGTGGATATGCATAACCGAAATGTAAGCATGCAAAATATCCTCCATAAAACCATTTCTTAGTTTCTAATTCACTCCACTGATGTCTTAAAATCTCTATGCAAACATAACAGATAAAGGCAAGATTACTTAAAATTCCAATTTGGAGTTTAAAAAAAATACCGCTACTGTGCTCTAAAGATAATATTCCTCCTAAAAATAAGATTACACTTAAAATACTCCATAAAGTATTCTCGACTGCTTCAAAACAAAACTTATAAACAATGAGTGCGGTAGTTAAAATATAACAAAGAGAGACAAGCTGCGCCCCAGTAAAATCACTTAAAATATTTGTTAAAAATACCAGTCCAACCCCTTTAGTTTCATAAAAACGAAACCAGGCTTCATTAGGTCCGCTGTGCCCATCCCGCAGGACTGCTCTATAATAGTGGAAATAATGCTCATACACATCATTAAAGTTAAAGGCAGGAAAAAGACCATTTGAGAACACGATAAATAATATTAGAATTAATAAAACAGAAATTAAAAAAAAATGTAATTTAGACTTTAAAGATGTCTGTGTAATGCTACTTTTAAATAACTTTTTTAGAAATATTGACCATAAATCTAGCGGTGATCTAAAAATAAGAAATAAAAAAATACATAAAACCAGTGGGAATTTCAGCCAACCAAATACGCCAAAAAAAGCACCCAAAAGATTTAATATCGATGCTCCAGAAAAAAAGAATAAAATAAAATTAGAATTAAAGTCAGATGCTAAATCAGCCTTTGGCGTAAGATGTGCGAGGACTAACTCTCCTAAACTAATACATGCAATAAAAATAAATAAAAAAAGAAAAAAACGAGAATAAAAATAAAGAAAACTAGGCCACCCCACCTTTTCAAAATCTTGAACTGCAATGTCATAATTTTTTAAATAAAAAACGATCAAACAAAATAAGAGTAAAAGTCCGATTCTCCATCCAAATTTCCATCTAGTTAATCCCATGAATTCCTCATATACGGGAAGTTGTAACAATGCGTTGCGGTAAAAAATACTTTTAAACTTTCTAAATGGCAAATATTAATTAAATACTATATGCTATCGCAGAGGTCGTTATGAACAATTTATTTTTAAACTCTGATGAAAAAAAAATTGAAGAGTCTTTTCTAAAAAATGGATACTATGTTTTTCCAGTTGAAGATCGAGGGATGCTTGATGAACTTCGACTAAAAGTCTTTCAGTTTGGAAAAAATCTGTTGGAATCAAAAATAGCATCAAAATCACTTGAAGATTTTTTTGATTATACGCATGAATTTCTGACTGTGGATCAGCTAAACGACTTTCGAGTCTCAATGATCCGTATGATGGCTGATGATCCCAACTTGCGCCACTCTCTTTATCACCTAGCTAAAAGACACCTTCATACAATCGTTGGTAATGAATTGGCTATGCAACGGGCTGCAAATTTAAGTATTCAGCTTCCAAACGACGATAGTTCTCTCCTACCACTACATACTGATGTTTGGCATGGGAACTCCCCGTATGAAGTTGTATTTTGGCTCCCATTTGTGGATTGTTTTAAAACAAAGTCGATGTATATTTTGCCACGAGAAAAATCAGATGTGATCCTTTCAGATTTTCCACGCTATTCTAAACTATCAAGAGAAGAAATGTTTCATGAGATCAGCTGTGACTTGATTTGGCCTGAAGTACCATATGGCCATGCTGTTATTTTCTCACATGGAACACTTCATGGAAATCGAGTAAACGAAGAAAATAAAACTCGCTGGACCTTTAATGTGAGATATAAATCTCTTCTATCTCCATATTCAACAAAGGCTTTAGGAGAAACATTTTGGCCTATTACAATCAAGCCTGTAACTCGCATTGGATTTGAATATCCAAATGTGAAAATTGGTGAAATACCCGGAGGATTTGCATCCTATAAATCCGACAAAACATAAGGTAAGCAAAATGCATGAAAGCAGTGGTTGGCGGGGATATGTTTTTAGCAGAAAATTTGATGAAAGCTATGTTCCTCAACGTGTCCAAAACATTATAATTCGTGAGCATGCTCGTGCTCATAATTTAAAGTTTCTACTAAGTATTTTTGAATATGATTTAGAGAACTCCTATATTTCGTTAGAGTCCCTTTTAAAAGAGCTGGACTCGATTGACGGGATTATCTTCTATTCAATGAATATGCTCCCTAAAAATGCTCTTTATAGAAAGTCCATCTTTTCTCGTTTATTGGAAAAAGGAAAAAAACTACATTTTGCACTTGAAGAACTAAAAGTTGAGGACTGGAGTGACGTGACATTTATAGAAGACGTCCTCATGATAGCAAGCCTTGCCTCCCATGCCCATCTTTCTTTGCACGAAATTTGCTCTTTTGCTAATGCACGAGACAATAAAACTATTTATTGAACATACTCCATAAATTGCCTCAATATATGGAGTATGTTCAATAGACTTTTAAAGGTGCCTTCTTCGTCATTTCTCTTATTAAGACCCAGAGGCAGCGGAAAATCAACTTGGCTTCGAGAAAAGTTTAACCAAACTGAGGCCGTATTTTTTGATCTCTTAGGGACTGTCGAAAAAGGTCTAAAATTTAATTGAAAGCAGTTTGTTGAAATCCTAGTAATTTTTTACAAAATCTACATAATTAGTATTGAAATCATTAGATAATTTTAAAATTTTTTAAGCATTTTTC
>Ga0213870_1000053_pt1 | contig 59894 bp, 92 predicted proteins | sample WICALVC2017_Meta_FD_160119 | JGI IMG/M metagenome (GOLD analysis project Ga0213870, IMG submission 160119) | Freshwater microbial communities from subterranean cave lake in Wind Cave National Park, South Dakota, United States - WICALVC2017 | ecosystem: Environmental > Aquatic > Deep subsurface >...
CCTGCGATAGAAAGAATCGCCTATAACTATGAGCCCAATTATACCAATATACCGGAGTTTAGCTGGGATTTTGAAACAACGTTAGACAATATGCGTGAAGCAAAACTCATCGCTCAAACCTACGGGAAGACCTTGATGGTTTCTCCTACGGGAAGACCTCTCCTTACGACTATCAAGGGTGTCCAGTATAACTGGGATTATGCCGTCATAGGCCAACAAGTGGACTTTCAGATCATACAAACTCAGACGTACTGCAAACCCAATGGGGCATCATTTCAAGACGCAATCACCAAACTTGTGAGTCAATATAAAGGGAAATTCGATAGTTGGGCTCCGCAAGTCACAACCTCCCTTGCAGACACCAACGGTGTGTCTGCCCAAGAGGGCTACGAATGTACTCTTGAGGCATTTGATGCTGGGGTATCATCCATCAGTCTATGGTGGCATTCTAACACCCCAGAATACGTAGAAGAATACCTGAGCTTATTGGGTCGGTAAAAGCATAGAGTCTGAAAAAGGAGCCCCATCATGCCAGTACGAATACATACAATACGAAGGCCCCCACTAGATAGAAGGTTGGTTACCGTAGGCCAGCCTGCTTTTTACCCCCACGTTCACTCTACCCCACCAGAAAAGCTTATCGGGGTGGACCTTCTGTTTTTTCAGTGGAACGTCTCAAACCCGACTGGGGGCCTAAGATACGCACAGATTCAGCTCGTGGACGAAACCGACTTTGAGCTAATACGGAGCGCGGTTTTCCCCATCACCCCTGGAGCCACTTTTCTCACACTAGGTAGCTATTTTATTCCAGACACTTATACACCAGGAACATTCTCGTGGAAGCTAAGGATGTTGGAAGGCGCAGGGACTCCAGATACAGATATAACCAACGGAGGCCATCTCGTCAATATAAAGCTGGTGTTGGTCCGATCACCCACCGAGATTGTACCTGATATTGCTGGACCAAGCATTACATAGAGGTTGAAAGAGGATACACTATGGCAGTGAGATCGATAATGAGAAAGCGCAGAGATAGTTACCAGCGTGGCATATCATTAGCGAGGAAGAGTTCTTATGTGAGCGCACGAAGCCATACACTACCTCTCATAAAATTGATCGGAACTGATACGATACACTATGAGTGGTATGTTGCAAACCCGACTACTGCTGACAGATGGGCGAGGTTCCAGCTTATCAACGAACTTGGAAATTCGATTTACAAACATTCTGTAGTGAAAATACCCGCGGGAACGACGAATTTCCTCATGGCCGCGACATACGCAATTCCTATAACTCGCAAGCCCGGAACGAATCTTGTATGGAGTCTGAAGATACTGGAAGGTCCAACTTCCGATCCAACCACAGACGTAACTGCTGGGGGCCATAATTTCCAGATAACGGTGTTGACAGCAATAGAACTCCAATCTGACGTAGCTGGACCAACTTTCACGTAAGGAAGTATTCTATGAGCACAAGCGGGTATAATGTCCCGACAGAGGCCCTGGTGATTGGCGTGGCCGCACTCGCTGGGTTAGCTATCGCGCTGGCAATCAGGGGAGAGGGAGCACCACCAGCAATAATACGTCTGACCTCTGTTGGCTACCCGATTTTCTCTGCAAAGCGGCACGTAGCAAGTAGTATCCAACAGGTTGCTCCCCGCGTGCGTAGGCTTCGTGTAATGAGGAGCATAGATGTATAATAAGCCCAGTGTGCCGGACCCACAGTTTCAGATGATATTTGACGAAGCTATCGCGACAGTTCGCCAGCAAGGGAAGAACGCGGACAGCAAGACACTACAGCTTGCTGCGATGGGCGTTTTGATGGATACTCTCACAAAAGTAGTAGAAATTGAGCATCACGTTATTAACAATAATGGGAATGGTCGTGGCTTGAAGAGCATTGTATCCCGCCATGCGCCTGGGACCATCACTGGTGGGGGACTGGTAGCTCTGCTTATCGCTATTATTGATACTCTTGTAAAATAAAGAGAATTGGAGTGTCACATGAAGATAACCAGTGTAAGGGATAGGAGATTCACTCTGTACAGTGCACCCCGGGGGGACCGTGCCCCACAAGGAGGTTGGGGGTTGGGCAATCTCGCCCTGGACTACCCTAAGAGCCATACGCCCGGCACCAAAGCTCCTGGCGGATTTGTTACTGTGGCCTGGATAGACTTGTTTAACGGTACGGGGGCTACACGGGACTGCCGTGTCGAGGTAAGGGATGAGAATAATGCTCTGGTAAAAGCCTTTCCTCCTGAAACAGGGGTAACGAACGGAACGACAGTATCATTTACCAATACCTTTCTAGTACCATCCACCAAGCCTGGCGGCTCTTACATATGGATCGTGGCATTCCAGGACAAGGCACCCTCGGACAGCATTTACGGCGACGTTAGTGTACACTCCTTTACACTGAAGGTATCTGGCTGGGGCCTGGGCACTCTTACCATAACTTGATGAATATAGGGATACAGAATGCCAAGTAATAGAGGGCAACCCTCATCTACAACTCCAGTGCTGATTGGCGGCCTTGCCCTTGCTGCTGCTATCGCTGTATATTTTGTTGCCCGGCAACCGGAACCTCCTTCTACAACTCCTCCTGGATGGGAGCTAGGGAACCTCACGATTACCAGCCTGGTCCCAGGACAGAGACGGCTGAAGGCGCTCCGGCGTCCCACTGACCATCTGGTGTCCAAGGCAGAGGGGACTACGCTTGTGACACAGAGGTCCGCAACAAACCTGACGGGGGAGACCCGAGGTATCGACATGGGGTTGTTTGCGGAGAGTTATCAATACGATAGGTTAGTGCAATTCTCAGACATCTACAATCCTGTGCTATCGGGAACAACAGTAGATATGGAGATGTCGTGGATAGTAGCCCTGGACTGGCGGGCTGGGCTCACGCCTGGCACATACGCCTTCTTCGTCGACTTCCTTGAGTATAATACTAGAGGAGAGTATCTCAGCACCCTGGAAGTTCATCAGTTTACCTCGACCATACGCGATATTAAGTAGAGAACTGAGCAAACAAATTATGGCTGTTACCAGACTTAGAGTACGTCCACGTCAAGCCCGCTCCCCACGAGCTTTTGAGCTTAAAAAAGAGCGGGTCTATGACCTGGCCGCCAGTTATAAGGGGCCTACTACGGTGATGACCTTTGAGTTCGAGGCTTTTATACCAGAGACTCCTAGAATCCCGGGAGTACCCCTCACAGGACAAGCAGAAGAGCAGATTGCCGATGTACTGGAGGCGGCTATAGCTCTTAACCTGATAGACGAGGAACCCCTGAGGTACACTATTGAACAGGACCCAGCGTCTTCAATAGATAACTATCGTGTGACCCTGACCACTACGGGCGATCCTGAAGAAGAGACCAGTGGGTCCGTAGTCCCCAGCAGCATGGTTGGAAGACCTTTCCATCAGTACCCTCAGTTCGTAGGGGTTGTGGTTGTTGTTGCCATCGCCCTGGCCCTGGTTATTTTCAGTGTTCTGGTCATCTACTCAATGTTCAAAGGACAGAGTATCGTGGAAACCCTCTTCGGCATGGACCCGATGATACTTCTGGGAGGGGCTGTAGTTATTATGGGTGGGATACTGTTGTTAAAGAGATGAGGGAAAGGAAATGTCATGGCACAGGGAAACAACGGTCTGGGGTTTGCTCTGGCGGTAGCAGGTGCGGCTATTATCGGGTACGCACTTTTCAAAGGCGGTGATGGTGGAGGTAATGGTGGTGGCCCGCTCCCTAAAGCCGATATTGTCGTCGTAGGCCAACCTGTACTCACTCTGACTGTAGTGTAAAATGGATAAGATTTACCATGAAACTTACACGCTTACGCCACAACACTATACTACTCCCCAGGACACATCAACCTGGATTTGGTACTATTGGTACTCCAGTTAATTTCCTGTATGTCACAGTCGAGTATGCTGTGCAGAACAGAGGCACTGCCCCAGGAAAGGTTGGAGTGAAGCTAGACTTTGTTCGAGAAGAGAGCGGAGGCGATGCTACGTGGTTCCGATATACACCATCTAAGAATGACCCGGAGGACCCAACGCCTGAACCAGGTCTCTCAAAGCCAGGTATGATTACTGATAAGATGTACCGGGACACGGGGTATAAAGTAACGGGCTCAGGAAACGCAGTAACCATAGGCCCTGGTGAAACCATCGATCTTGGTGGTAATACTCCGACAGCGCAAATGTACATACCGGGAGGTAGCGTTCCTGGAGACTCCAGCTATAATCCCACAATTGTATCATGGGTCAAGGAGTTCTTCTGGAGTGACTCATTCAAAATCGTGGCATGGCTTGTATGGCTCTTTCCCGACGATACGATTGTTAAACGGGTTGATAACGGCAAACATGAGTTTCCCAGTGCCTGGACTTTCGGTGGCTATTATGTCGGTGCCCCTGACATAATCCAGGTTGGACAGCCCAGCCTGAGTGTAATAAGCGGGTAGATACCATGCCACTCCCTCCAATTCTTGCACTAACTCTACCCCTGGCAGGGTTTGCCTATACTACCACAGCCAACAACGCTCTGGTCAGGATGTGGTGCGGCCAGCGTCCCCCATCCTATACCCGCCCGCCAAGATACAGGACCAGCCTGATATGTCCGGCCTATAACGAGTCCAGGTATATCGGCCTGCTGCTGAACTCTGCAATGAACCAGACCGAATCCTTCTCCGAGATTATTGTTGCCAATTGCTCCGATGAAGAAGACCAGGGGCAGACAGCCTCGATAGCAATGGACTACGGGGCCAGGGTTGTACAGGTGCCAAAGGGCAACATATCCATCTCCAGGAATACTGGGGCTCACCACGCATCTGGAGATATTCTGGTGTTTGCCGACGCCGACATGATGTTATGCCATGAGTTTCTGGAAACATGTGTCTCCGCCCTGGAGCAGGGATATGCAATGGTACACCCTCGAAGAGTGATGCACGACTCTATACTGTGGAACACTCTTCTCTGGGGAGTCCAGAACCTGCGCCCGAAAACGATGCCAGGTGGCCTGATAGCTATATGGAGTAGCGCATTCTACGAGGCTGGGCAGTACGATGAAAGCCTGTATATGGGACACCCCGTCGGAGAAGACAGGGAGTTCGGAGTCCGTGTGGGACAGACCTTCGGATGGCAAAACGTAGCGGTGCTACCTGTACTCATCGGGTCATCAGCCAGACGCTTTGCCAAGTATGGACTCTTGGGAGGCAAACACCAGCACCTTGAGACCGCTGTCAGGAGTAAAATCGCACGAATCAGCGACATGCGAGACTTGACCTGATCAGAGAGGCAAAGGCCCAACCAGTCCTGTACTGTCTGGTCGACGCTATGGTCACTAGAATGCAAGGGAACCTGATCACGGGTCTGAACAGCCTGGATTCTGCATTGGGAACGTCAACCACACCCCCATAGAGTCACACCCAAGGGGACCCATCGGCCCTTCGGGACGCGCTGAGCGACCATCACACAGTAGCTGTCCCGTTCTACTAAGTATGCCTCCATCTCATAGGGATTCTCCCAGGGTCTGCCATCGGGCGTTTTCGCCGCCGCCTCTTCATACTTGGCAAGGAAGAATTGGTCACGCTCATACTGGTCCACATGGACCAGCTCATGGACCAGGAGAGATAGACCAGAAGCTGTATCGAACCTGGCATGGCTGGGAGCAATGAACACGTCACGCCCAATAGCCATGCCTACCGCAATCAGGTTCCGAGCCCAGCTACGAAGACCAACGGCAGTCACTGGCCGCTGCACAAGCACATAAGGCACACGCGGTCCTCCAGCCGCTTCCGTGGCCTCGGGGAGACGCCCTACATGGAGATTGATAGACTGCCACGGTATCTGCCTACCAACCAGGAACCCCTCTATCGCTCGCCGTATCTCTTCAGGAATCATGGATTGGCCCCGATGTCTATCCCCGATATTACTTGACTACTAAGGTGCAACCCATCCAGTGCTGGCAAGCAGTCCCCCCATGTACCATCGGCCCGAAGGGTACGAATGTTGTGCTGAAGACAGGCAAAACATAGAACATACTCCACCCTGACAATCGCCGCTCCAGTCACTAGCGCCTTGGCCGGGCTGTTTCTCACATCCCCCTGTACCAACGATGGAGCCCTCATCTCCAGCCACCGTACCTGCATGACAGCCATCTCCCCGCAACGAGAACACGGTTCCGAAGATACCCCCATCTCCTTGACATAGCGTATTGATGACGATAGACCCGCAGAATTGGGCAATTCAAAGATTGGCATTTTTCTCCTCCATGTGATATATTATATCAAAAGCCAGGCAGGCAAGAAATGAATTTTCGTAATGCTAACGTCGTTGTCACTGGTGCAGGCGGTTTCATAGGCTCCCATCTGGTGGAGAGATTGGTCAACATGGGTGCCAACGTTCACTGCATTTTCCACTACAACTCCCTTTCCTCGCTGGGCAATCTGGACTCTTCCACCGTCAAAGATAGCATCCGCATAACTTTTGCCGATGTCCGCTACATGGACAGCCTCAGGAATGCTTTCTCTAAACACGAGAATGTAGAAGCTATTTTCCATCTCGCTGCTCTGATCAGTGTACCATACTCCTATATATCGCCCGAGTCCTTCGTGCAGACTAACATACAGGGGACATTAAACATGCTCCAGCTAGCCCAGGAGCTGCATGTCCAGAAGTTCATCCACACCTCCTCCAGTGAGGTCTACGGCTCCGCCCAGTACACCCCCATAGATGAGAAACACCCCATCCACCCACAGAGCGTATATGCCGTCAGCAAAGCGGCGGCTGACTACCTGGCCCAATGCTCCTACTATACTCATAACCTGCCTGTGGTCACCATAAGACCCTTCAATACCTTCGGACCAAGGCAGTCTACCCGTGCCCTGATACCCACCATCATTACCCAAGCACTGTTCAAGGATGAAATACGCCTTGGAAATCTCACGCCTGTAAGAGACTTCACATATGTAGCGGATACGGTTACCGGATTTATCAAAACAGTGGACCAGGGAGCAATAGCAGAGGTCTACAACATAGGCACAGGCGAGAAGTGGAGCGTACTTGATATTGCAACAATGGTGAAGGAAATCACACAACGATCAATCCCTGTCCTCGGCGATCAATCCATCCGTTCAAGGCCAGAGAACTCAGAGGTAATGGCCCTTATTTCCAGCCATGAGAAAGCTCGTACAAGATTAGGATGGACATACTACCACGGGCTCCACGATGGATTGAGAAAAACCATAGACTGGTTCAGAGAGAATTATGACCCCAAAGGGAGTACATACAATGTATGAAGGAGGCCATATGAGCAACCATCCTATGATTCAAAACGGAGAGAAGGCAGCCATGACCTTGAACACGATGAGAAGCACAAGAAGCATAGTTGACCCTGCTATCAAGAAGGGGCTCCAGGACACTGTATACCAGGGTATCCACCACCAGAAGATTCTTCAGCGAGGATGGGAACCCTGGAGCATCCCCGAAGAGATGATACTAGGGGTCCCCCCACATGCCGAAGATTTAGTACACAGCCGATGTCTCCCCTATGCAATCGCCTTGAGCATTATAGTGGGACTAGCCTTCATAGGAGGCTATATATTTCTTGGCATTTGGATTAAACCTGACTATTTTGCCCTCTTCTTCACCGCACCAATCGTTTTTGCCATCTGTATCGTCATCGCGCACTTTCCGCACTACGACTCGGCACCACTCCATCAGAGATATGAAAGTCGATTTACAAGAGCACATGAACGTCAGACGAGAAGCAAAGATGACACGCGGTATGAAAGTACATGGAGCATAGAACATGGCAAATTGGCATTCCTCTGCTACGCCGGGGAGATGCCCCAGCATCTCTACAAGAAGTTGAAACGAGACTGGCCTCTTTTCGACGAGACTTATATCGGCAGCTTTGATAAAGAAGCCTTCTTTATGAAGGAAATATCCAGACCAACTTATCAGTATACCGACCCATTCCTAATCGGCATCAAGGACGAATGTGTGTACCTGGGCGGTGTATGGAATGTAAGCAACGAGCTAGACCAGGCAGACTCAATAGCTGAAACGACACTCTAGTTCATCAAGGGATACAAACATGGGATTCCAATGTCCATATTGCCATGAACAACGAGAGGAAAGCAAAGGGTTTATCGAGGGGTATCTCAAGCCCAGAATAGCATCAGCAATACCAGAGCTTCTTGCTATCAATCTTGTGTGTATAGGACTGATAGTAGGGGCTGGCATTGCCTTGGAATGGCAACCACACGGTGGCTGGATAGCGCTATTCGTCGTGTGTAGCCTCATCCTGTTCTATTGTAACGTCAGTTATCTGGTCTTCTGCTCTTCTGCAACCAGCGCAGAAAGAGAGTGGGCGGCAGAACACCAGATAACCAAGCACGGGCATACCCGCGAGTCTTTGAGACTCGCATACTTGAAGGACATCATAAGACATCGGGGCAAGGGGGGACTAATATGATGCCCACTGACCCATCCCATAAGACATGGGAAGAAATACTTGCAGACCCCGGATACTCTGAGATGGTCAAACAAATGATTAGCCGTGACCTGGCGGTTAATAGCCCCTGCCCTATAGCTCCAGATGGCAAACATCGCCTCATAGTAACATACCCACCTCGTGCGTACTGCGGATTATGCGGCAGAACGGGCATTTTCTCAGAAGTAGAGAACCGCATGGTGTATTGGGATTAAACTGGATGAATATCCGCATCATCCCACGCCTTGACATAAAAGGCCCAAATCTGGTAAAGGGTATCAGGATGGAGGGCCTTCGGATCATGGGACCACCTGAATACTTCGCACGACGGTACTACGAGGACGGGGCTGATGAGATCATCTATATAGACACCGTAGCAAGCCTTTATGGACGACGTAACCTGGTGGAGATTCTGGACTGGACTACCAGAGATGTATTCATCCCTGTCACGGCTGGAGGTGGACTACGGACGCTAGACGACATCAATGCTGTCCTGCGTGCAGGTGCGGACAAAGTAGTAATCAATACCGCCGCCATACACAACCCAGAACTGATCAACCAGGCGACGAAATACTTCGGATGCCAGTGCATCGTTATATCTATCGAGGCCCGACGCACACCGCAGGCAACCTCACGATACGAGTGCCTGATAGACAACGCCCGTGAGAGCACGGGGAGAGACGCTGTAGAGTGGGCACGGGAGGCCACAGATAGAGGAGCTGGGGAAATACTGGCTATTGCTGTAGACAGGGATGGCACCGGCCTGGGCTATGACAAAGAGCTTATGAAAGCTATCACACAGGCTGTCCACATCCCTGTCATTGCGTCCGGCGGAGCTGGGAACGTCCAGCAAGTGATAGATACCATTCAAGAATGCAGTCCAGATGCCCTGGCGATAGGCTCGATGTTCCACTATAAAATAGCTTCCGAAATCAATAGATACACGCCGCCCGAAGGCGATATGACTTTCCTGGACGGAGTACCCCTGCACAGGGTTCTCCCACCCAACATTGCTCCAATGTCAGTGAACGAATTGAAGAAAGGGTTATGCAGCGCAGGTATAGCGATACGAACATGAAACGGATTATCATAGACATCACTTGTGGCACTATCATGGGACTTGTGATAGGTGCCATTCTAGGGGTAATCGTTTTCGCCCTCGCAAATGCCTACGGACCTGGCTTGTTGGCAAGTATTATTTTCAGCGTTGTAACAGCAGTTGGTTCCTTTATCTTCTGGGCATTGATGTCCCCACTCCTGGATAGGATAACGAAATGAAGAGGAAAATAGCTGTCCTTACAGGGAGCCGTGCCGACTATGGCCTGCTCTACTGGACTATCAAAAGCATCCATGAAGACCCGGACCTGGAGCTGTCGCTCATAGTCACGGGAATGCACCTGTCCCCTTTGTTCGGCATGACAGCAGAGCAAATTGATAAGGATGGTTTCCCCATCGCTGCCAGAGTCGAGATGCTCATGGCCTCGGACACGGCTGATGGCATGGCTACATCTATTGGCGTTGCGATTATCAAGATGACACAGGTACTATCTATGTTGAAACCGGACATCATGGTGCTTCTGGGAGACCGGATAGAAGTCCTCGCCGCAGCTATAGCAGCTCTGCCCCTGCACATTCCCGTCGCTCATATCCACGGGGGCGAGTCCACCGAGGGGGCCATAGACGAGAGTATACGTCATGCCATCACCAAGCTCAGCCATATCCACTTCGCATCCACGGAGCTATATGCCAACAACATAAAACAGATGGGAGAGGAGGAGTGGAGGGTCCATGTAAGTGGGGCACCTGGCCTGGAGAATTTACTTCGTCACCACCCACCTGGCAGAGAGGAAGTAGAGAGGCATACCAACCTGAACTTCTACAGGTCCACCCTGCTGGTCACTATGCACCCCACCACCCTTGCTGATCCACAAGGCCCCAACGAGATAGCAGAGGTGGTACACGCTATCCACCAAACAAGACTACAGGCAATCTTTACCTACCCGAACGCCGACATGGGGTACAATAGCATTGTCCAGACACTAACAGATTTGCAGGAACATTACGAGAAGCCAATACGTAGAGAGTTGAGCTTGGGGACATACCTGTATGGTGGAGTCCTCCGTTATGCCGCAGCTATGGTAGGCAACTCCTCCAGCGGCATCATCGAAGCTCCCACTTTTGGGTTGCCAGTGGTCAACGTAGGAGATAGGCAGAAGGGGCGCATCAGGGGGGCAAACGTCATCGATGTACCAGCCGAGAGACATGCCATCTTAGCAGGCATCCATAAGGCTCTGACGCCTGAGTTCAAGAAGATTGCAAGAGACTCCGCAAGCAAGAGTCCCTACTATCAGAATGAGAGACCCAGTGAGATCATCGTGAAGGCGATCAAAGAAGTAGAACTGAGGACCAAACTTCTTCAGAAAAGGTTGGTGTTCCCATGAAGAAACGCATCGTTATTGTAGGAAACGGAGGGCATTCCCATGTAATCATGGACCTCCTGGAATGGCTTGCGGGCGATGGGAAAGGGTTCGAGATCGCAGGGTTCACAGACCCAGATACCAGGAAGTGGGGCACCCAGTCCGGAGGATACCCAGTGTTAGGCGGAGATGATGTCCTACCAACCCTATTGGGCCAGGGAGTAGACTTTGCTTGTCTAGGGATCGGTTCAGTGAGTGCAGACGGGAATAAGTTACGCAAAGAGCTTTTTGAATCCATAAGGAAGTGCGGGTTTTTCCGACCCAATCTTCTCCATCCCAGAGCCATAGTCGCACTGAGCCATGAATGTAGTGGTAATGGGCTTACTGTAATGGCTGGAGCCATCATTAACCCAGAAGTAAGGCTCGGAGGCGATAATATCATTGTAAACACAGGTGCCATTATAGAGCATCATTGTGTCCTAGAGAGCCATGTCCATATCAGCCCAGGAGCGAGACTGGCAGGAGGGGTAACCGTCCGAGAAGGGGCATATGTGGGCTTGGGAGCCAGTGTAATACAGGACATAACCATAGGAGCCTGGGCCACTGTGGGCGCTGGAGCTGTGGTAATTCGAGATGTCCCGGAAGGTGCTACTGTGGTCGGCGTCCCAGCCTACCCAATAAAGTACCCGCTGCACCAGCATGGTGAGTAAGTCCGAAGTAGCTGGCGCAAGATCATGTCGGAGGCGCATAGATGAAAATATCCCTGGGTGGCCGTTTGGTGGGCGATGGGGAGCCTTGCCTCATCGTGGCCGAGATCGGCGAGAACTATAACGGTGATGCGGACATAGCCTGCGCCATGATCCAGCAGGCGTCCCTGGCTGGGGCCGACGCCGTGAAGTTCCAGACCATCACCGCTGAAGAGCTTTTCAACCCCTCCAGCCCTCGCTATGCTCGCCGCAAACGGGTAGAGCTGGACCTTCTCCACTATCCCAGGCTGCTGGAAACAGCTAGGACCAACAAGGTCATCTTCTTCTCCACCCCCTTCGACGAGCCCAGCGCCGATTTCCTGGATGGACTGGGCGTCCCCTTCTTCAAAATCGGGTCGGGAGAGCTGACACACCACGCCTTACTGCGCCACGTTGCCAGGAAGGGGAAACCGATGGTTGTCTCCACAGGCATGTCCCAGCAGGAGCAGATAGATGCAGCGGTGAGAGTAGTCAAGGATGCGGGAAACGACCAGATTATCATTGCCCACTGCATATCCGTCTACCCCGCCGCCCCAGGGATGGCAAATGTCCGCGCCGTGCCCGCCCTTCGGGAGCGGCTGGGTGTGTTGACGGGGTTCTCAGACCATACCATATCTAGCTCGGCGGCTATGGCCGCAGTGGCCCTGGGGGCCTGCTATGTGGAGAAACACTTTACCATCTCCAGGGCGCTCCCTGAAGGGGACAACGACATGTCCGTTGAGCCCCAGGAGTTCAAGGCTCTGGCCCAGGGCATCCGGGAGGTTGAGTCGGCACTGGGCACGGGGCACCGCTTACTCTTGCCGGAGGAGCGGGCGCTGGTGCAGGCGGCCCGCAGAGCCATCTATGCAAGGGTGGCAATCCCCAGTGGTCAGATGATAAAGCCAGATATGCTGGCGGTCCGCAGGCCCTACAGCGAGATACCTGCCGACCAGATTGACCTGGTAGTAGGCAGGACGGCCAGGGTGGATATAGCTGCCGAAGAGGCGCTACGGTGGGACCAGATTGCTAAACTGAGATTGAAGAGATTGATACCATGAGTGCAAATCACAAACTGGAACACCAGCTCCTTACCCAGCCTACAGAGGTCAAGTTCTGCACAAGGTGCGTAGTCAGCAACCAGCGACCCCGTATCGTGTTCGATGCCGGAGGAGTTTGCAGTGCGTGCAGATTCGCCGATGAGAAGAACCATGTTATTGAATGGAAGAACAGGGAAACTCAGCTAGAACACCTTCTGGACCAGCATCGAAGTAAAGCCCACAGCTTCGATGTAGTTGTCCCATCTTCAGGAGGCAAGGACTCCAGCTACGTGGCAAGTCGTCTGATCGGATATGGAATGCACCCCCTATGCGTAACCTGGGCACCTTTCCGTAGAACTCCCATAGGTCAGCAGAATTTCGACAACTTCATCAAGTCAGGGTTCACAGTTATCGAGGGCCATCCCAATGGCGCTCTCCACCGCCAGTTAGCCCGTTTCTGTTTCGAGGAGCTAGGAGACGCCTGGCAACCCTTTGCCTACGGCCAGATGAGCTTCGCCTTCCATATTGCACTCAGGTTCGGGATAAAGATCATCTTCTTCGGAGAGAATGGAGAAGCAGAGTATGGCGGCGACCCGAAAAACAACTACCTACCTTATATGCCAGCCGAGGACTGGGCAAGGCTCTATTTCAAAGGGACAGGCATCAATGACCTGATACCATCGCTCCACCTCAAGGGTTACATTGAACGCCTCCCACACCCTTCCATAGCAGACCGTACATTTTACAAGCCCCCATCACCACGGGACTTAAAAAAGGCTGGCATTCAGATGCACTGGTTCTCCTACTACAACAGATGGCGACCCCAGGAGCACTACTACTACGCCAGCCAGAACACAGGATTCACCGCTAATCCACAACGCTCCGAGGGGACTTACTCTCGCTATGCGAGCCTCGATGATATGACTGATGGCTTCCACTTTTATATGGCCTATATCAAGTTCGGCATCGGCAGGGCCACTTCAGATGCTGCCCACGAGATACGAGACGGTCATATCACCAGGGAGGAAGGAGTCAGCCTGGTACACCGCTATGACGGCGAGTTCCCCCAGCTTTACTTCCAGGAGTTCCTGGACTACCTTGGAATCGATAAGAAGCATTTCCAGGATGTCGTTGACTCCTGGCGACCACCTCATCTGTGGGACTACAATGAAGGTCACGGGAAGTGGGCTTTGAAACACCGAGTTTCATAAAAGGAGAAGAAGAGATGGACGAGCCAAACATAGAGCAAGTATTGCAAGAGATACAGAGCGCGGCCCTTTCAGAGGAGACAAAGCATTTCATCGAGCACCTGGTCCGCCAGGAGATTTTCGAGGTCTTCGGAGGAAAGCAAATCCAGGAATTCCTCCGGACCTCTGTGAAAGACGCAGCGCATAAGCTCGCAAAAGACGAGCTTCAAGAGTACAAGAAGAAAGGCGGCGAGTCCCACTTTGAGCAAGTCCTCATGGGACGCATCTGGGAAGAGCAATGGAAGGGATACCGAGGGACATCTAAGATAGAGGACATGATCAGCAAGATTCCAGACCATGCTGAGAAGACTCTTCTTCAAGAAGCTCGCGCCGCTGTCAGGAAGAAAGTGGAAACTTTTACTCCTGAGATCAACCAGTTGATGCAAGAAATGATGCCTGACCTGGTAGTCAAGGCTGGTACTACATTGTCACAGCAGGTTGTCTACTACTGGGCTACAATCCAGGACCTGGTCCTCCGCGTCCAGCGCCTGGAGTCCCAACCCCACCCAATTATCAATGCCGTTGGAAGGCCACTGTAATCAGGAGATCAGACATGATGACAACAAAAACTCCCGTCGCAGTCCTGGGAACTGGCTCAGCAGGGATGAAGCATATAAAGGCCATGCAAAGTCTGCAATATCCCTTCTACGCCATCCCAGCCAGGCAGGACCAGGAACAAAGAAGGGCCAATCTCTATGGCATGGGAGTATCCATTGCTGACTCTCTCACATCTGCCTATGACCTGGGATGTACCCACGCTATCATCGCCACCGATAGCGGACGGCACTGTATAGACATCGAGGAAGCCATCACGATAGGCTTCTCTTCCATCCTGGTTGAAAAGCCAATGGCTATCAACCTGGAAGAAGCCCAGCACATCCTGAATATAGAGCGAAAGTATAATGCCACAGTTTTTGTCGCCTCCCCACTCCGGTTCTGCAAGTCCCTGACCCAGAAATTTACATATGCCCTCGATACCGTTGGCACACTGGTAGCGTGTCACATAAACACTTTCTCATATTTACCCGAGTGGAGACCCGAGAGGGACTACCATGATACCTACTCAGCAAAGAAAGACCAGGGCGGTGTCCTCCTGGACCTGGTACATGATATTGATATGGCATGTACCATAGGAAGCTGGCCCATGCGACTACAGGCCATTGTACAGAACCAGGGCATTCTCGGCATCAACAGCCCCGAGACGGCACACCTGATGTGGCAGAATCAAGACCATTGTACTACCGTTGTTGCCCTGAGCTATTTGCATCCACTGATCATATCCGGGTATGCTCATCGACGCTACGGGCCTCATCCCGGGACTCGCGAATACACCATATATGGAGCAACAAAAACAGAGAGGCTTGTCCTTCACTTTTCTCCAGATGACCTGGAACAGGCTTTTCTCAACCAGGACAAGGCTTTTCTTGACCCGGATGCAGAAGGGAGAGCTATACTGCCTACCTCGATGGATGGAGCCGATACCATCGCCATAGTTGAGGCCGCTATGAGAGCAAACGAAATGAGGCAAGAAATATGGGTGCCATACCTACAACGAACAAAACCAGAGTCATAATCCCAGAATACGTGAATATCGTCGCCCTGATACCTGCCCGAGGAGGGTCAAAGAGCATCCGCATGAAGAATATAAAGCCCTTTATGGGAGAGCCCCTTATTGCCCACTCCATCAGGTACGCCACACGATTCCGAAGGCCACCGGAAGACCACAACCCCTTCGTGCCATGCACGTATACCATCGTGAGCAGTGACTCAGAAGAGATTCTGAACACAGGGATGGAATATGGCGCTGATATGGCAATCAAACGTCCCGAAGAACTGGCCGAGGATACCACACCCATGTGGGCAGTTGTCCAGCATCTTGTACACAATATGGAATGGACCCACTCCGTACATAAGAGACGCTATAGATATATTGCTCTACTAGACCCCACTTCTCCTACACGCTCCAATCAGCTCTTGTCTTCCGCATATGATGACCTTATCTATGACAAGAGTTTTGACGGGTCCATATCTATCTCTCTGCCCAAGTGGCAACCGCAGTGGCACGGGGTAACTATCCCTAATAGAGACTCTAGCTGGGCTAGCGACACCTATATCAGAGACTACTCACGCAAGGCCCACAAAATACACGCAAGACAAGCCCTCAGTAGCAAAGATACGGTCTATGTAATCAATGGTCAGCTTTACCTATGGACATATAATTTTGTGAAGGCACATAAGTCAGGATGGCGAGGCCAGGGGAAGTTCCATCCCTTTATAACCCCGATGATAACCGCCATGTCTCTGGATACCCTGGAGGAATGGGAGCAAGCAGAGGCAATGATTAAAGCAGGCATCATCCCCATCGACAACACTGCTCTGTGTTTGAAGAAACCATGACTACACAAAAAGGATCAACGTTCAGAATGCTTTCCCAGATGATGGACATGGAGGACCGGGTCGCTTTAATTATCGGCGGCGCGGGCAATCTGGCCCTGGTGGCAGAAGAAGCCTTGCTTGAGATGGGAGCTACGCTGGTGCTCTGGGACATAGATGCCCACAAGTTAGCAGAACGCATATCGGTTCTCAACACGCCAGACAAACACCAGGCATTATTCACCACCCATATCGATATAAGAAATGAGAGAAGAACAAGACATGCCATAGACCAACTGGCACAACAACATGGGGGTAGGCTAGACATCATCGTTCACTGCGCTGGGTACACCGGCAGTATCAGGAAAATCGGCTGGAACCGTCCCTTCAGAGAGCAGAGGATAGAGGCATGGGACGATGCTATAAGGGTCAATCTGACCTCGGCTTTCTATATCACACAACAGGCAGCACCTTATCTCGCACAGAGACACAGGGGTGCCGTCATTCTCTTCAGCTCAATCTATGGCATGGTGGCTCCCGATTACAGCCTGTACGCTGGCACTGAGATGGCGAACCCAGTGGGGTATGGCGTATCCAAGGCTGGCATTATACATCTCACCCGATACCTGGCGACAATCCTGGCACCCGATGTACGGGTCAACTGCATCTCGCCAGGGGGAGTCTATAGACCCTCAGAACAGCAGAAGATGGCTTTTACCAGCAAATACATAACGAGAACACCTATGGACAGGATGGCAGACCCCGAGGACATCAAAGGAGCCATAGCGTACCTGGCAAGCGATATGTCATCTTATGTCACAGGACACAATCTGGTAATAGACGGAGGATGGACTATATGGTAGCCACTATCAAAATCGGAAAGACCCTTGTGGGCGCTAATCAACCGTGTTATGTTATCTGGGATATGCCTCCAGATATGCCTATGCACAGACGAGGCGAATCTAGGACACCACCACTCCCACCAGGCATAGATGCCATTACTGTCCCTATCCCTACTGACATTCACATCAATAATCCTTTCGGGACACGACAGGACCTATACCTGAGAAAGTTCAGCTATGACGACAAGAACCTGGCCTTCATCCCCATTATCCACGACATCCCAGGGGCTGACTTCGCCAAGATGCTGGACCCTGCTGCCCTGGAGATACCAGCTTCAAAGGTCACTGACTCGAAGCTGATCGATTGCGTTGCCAGAATGGGTCTCCCTGTGCTGATTGATATGGGCTTGGCAACCATGAAAGAGGCCAAGGAAGCCATGAGGATCATTGATGAGGCCAGCAATCAGAGTGTCGTATTGCTCTACTCAAGACCATCCCTGGAGCAGGGCCTCAACCTGAAGGCGATAGGAACCCTGCGGAGGTCTTTCAGTAGACCAGCAGGGTGGGTAAGTCACGAAATCAACGGTTGTTGGCCCCCAGTATTGGCTACCATGCTGGGAGCAGCAGTAGTGCAGCATCCTCCATTCCCAGAGTTCGGACGTATGATGAAATACATTCGCATGAGAGGGTTCCCTGAATCAGAAAATGAAAACCCCTACACCAACCAGGACATAGAGGGAGACGGCAAGCTAGGCCCACCTACGGTAACGGAGAATGATTGAAAACTGCCAGCCCATAGGCTAGAATATACCCATGATCTCCAGGATAAATCAGAAGCTAGCAATGCCACACAGTACGGCACCAGCAGGCACAATCCCCCTGTCCCAGATGCTTACGGGATTCATCACTAATTTGCCCCTGGGCTCAATGCTGATTGGTTATGCGCCAGCAGCAGCAGTGGCTATAGCAACCCCTCACGCAGACTCACCTGCACCTGAGCAAGTTCCTGCCACCGTCGTTCCACCCGACTATAGCATGGGCGGGCCAGGCTGCACGGCTGCTGACAACGCTGGAGTGGCGCTGTACCACCTGGATGGCCTGGCTCAGGGCAAGCCCAATTTCGGGGTGCTACGGGTATCTAAAGAGAGGCTGGAACAGGGTGCGAGGTCAGCGAAGACCATAGGGGCAAATACCATCGCCGAGCAGATGCTGGACATCGCAGGCGAGTTGCCCCACGTTCACAATCACCAGCAGGCACAGATGCTTGCTGAGAAACTCCGGCCAGTTGCCTACGCAGCCTGGGACCTCGGAGCCCGGTGTAAGGGTAGCAGCCTGACCAGGGATGATATAGAGAAGGCCCGAGAGGCTGCCAGGAGACTACATGCCCCCAATGGCAAGTGACCCACAAGTTGGATGGTGGTATTATTTCTGCTGCGAAGAAGACCTGCGTCAGATCGAAACAGAAGAGGAGCTAAAAACAGTCCTCAAAGAAAGGGCAGACTCGCAGCTAGACTCGCCTTCATATTGCGCACTGTTTTATTCTATTTTACCAACGAGAGATGAAGCCTTGGCACACATCAAACGTCGGAGAGAACCATATAATGCCCCATGAAGCTATCTCCATCTCCTGTATCTCTCGAGCCCTGAAGCAGATTGTGGCCCACGAGGCCTGGCATATCCAGAACACCAGGGAGCGGGAGATTTTCCTAAAACTGGTCGGCCAGATGGCTGACTGCAAGAATGGGGACTTGATGACGTTTGAACACGAGGGGAAGAGGGGCAGAAAGGGCAGGAAGCTGTCAGGCTATCAGGTCTTCGTAGGCCAGTGCTTGAAGGGTGGGAATAGCTCTATTAAAGAGTGCGCCGGGGAGTGGAAGAAGAAGAGTCAGGCGGAAAAGAATACGTACCGCTAATGGTTACAAGACCCCAACATGCCATTACCATCGAAGACCCTGAAGAGGTCTGTCAATGTGTCCTGCAATGTTTAAGCCTTGCTGAAGTAACCCCCAAGCAAAAAGGGAAACGAGTTTCAGCAAAGCATAGGTTCGTTACCTACACCAAGAAGGTAGCAGAAGCAAGGGCAGAGAGACAGAGAGAAGAAAACGCAGCGGCTTTAGCACAGGCACAACAAATCCTTCAGAGCAGAGCGTCCCTCGGACTTACCCGGCCCCCTGAAATATCTGGGTTTAACGGAACCAATATCCTGAGATGTGCAGAGGAATACACAATACAGGAACTCCGCGCTTTAGCGTCTCAGAATGGAATCCCCACATCAGGAGACGCTCAAACCATGTGTGTGCGGCTTCTGAGCAAAGGGCATCTTCAATGAGCAAAAAGATTTCCACTTGCCCTGAACCGGCCAGCTTTATCAAGTGGTTTCGAGGTAGGATGCAGCGGAACATGGCCGATCTGATGGCAAATGGGAAGTCTCTGCGGACTTTTGGCTTCGGTGTAACCGAGTTCCAAATCAACAATCACTTCAAACTGTTCAAACAGGACGACTGGAAAGACGGAGATATTCTCGCAAAGCTAAGGGAGTGTGGCTTCCCTTGCATTGACCGAAACGCCCCTCCCAGTGCCTCAAACGAAGGACGTCTGATCAGTATTAAACCTGGAGACCATAGGAGAGTGAAATCCAATGACCAACAACAATCAGCAGGAAGAGCAGATGGCGGAGCTTCTAGTCCAGATGGTGGAAACGTGTCTTCCCCATGACCCTGCGAACATTTCCAATACTGAGATGAGGGACTGCATGGTCCAAGAGACCTATAACAACCGAGACTTGCCGTGCGCCCCCAAGATAGTCCTCATCACGACTCCGTCTTGTAACGGATGTGAAACTGCTGAAGAACAGCTAAAAGAATTGATCAACCAGGGAAAGGTGGAAATCCTTGACTACCAAGACCCAAGAGCATACAATATTCTCAAACAGACAGGTGATAATGGTGATGTTCTCCCAACCTTGGCAATCGTAGATTGTAGTGGGAACCTTATCACTGAGCTAGAAATCTCATCTGAAAAGAGGTAAACTAATGGCTAAGAGCGGAATGATCATCAAACTGAGTCAGAACATGAAGCCCTATATCGCCCGTGTACATCGGCATGGTGCCATTCAGATGGCTTTCGCCGACCAGATCGGTCACCCCGTAGGGGCTTGTGTCAAAGGTGCTGTAAGGAGAGGGATGTCCCAGGCTGCCATCAGAGAAGCCGTAAAGGAGTGTGGCCAGTCCAAAGAAGGGGTAAAACTGAACGTTGAAGCATACCGCAACCTCAGGAGAGCCGGTGGGAGGCCAGGTCGTGGGGGGTTCTTGGCAGGTTAGTCACAGTCACAGTCACACCCATTCGGTGACCTATTATTGTTTGAGTGGATGCGTATCGATATCAGCTTAAACAATAATAGGCCACTATGCGTATCTCCCAGTCACACTCACTAAAGCTCATCCCTACACATCATCTCCCAACGAAACCATCTTCTCAAGGCTCTTCAGGAAGTTCTTTGCGGTCTCCCTGTCGGTCTCCGAAATCACAATATGACGGACCCCCAGCCCAACCTGTAGATATTTGATTACCACATGGATCAGACCCACGGGTAACTCCACCATCACCACATCGGAGTCCGGGTTGTGCATCTGCTCCTCAGCCATCGCTATCTACTCCCCCGTCAGAACCTTCACTATCTCATCCCAGTCGGAAGGTCGCCAGATGTAGACTTTCACTACTCCTGCACTGAATCCACTCACTCCATCCAGGACATCATGCCACTTTTGCTGTGCAACACTCAACTTCCTGGGAGCCTTTTCTCTCTTCAGCTCCGCAAATACAACACAACTACCTCTTACCATTGTCAGGTCTGGATACCCCGTCGCAGTATAACTGGGGTAAACGTGACGTGAGTCGGGAACGGAGTATACCAGCCATCCATGTAACAGTGCCAGTCCAGTCACGCTGGCTTTGAACTCAGCCTCTCGAATGTGGATGTAAGCAGCTCTGGCTTCTGACATCAACCAATCTCCTCATCAGCAGTTATATCACTTTCTCAGGCTCAATCTTCTCACCCTGCTAGAGGACGCACCTGAAGGCTTCTTGAACTGTGATACTCCACGCTGCACATCCGGCCACAAGTCGAAACTGGCTGTTGCTGGGGGGCGGTTGGCAGTCAGGTTATATTTCCGCCCTCCATCAGGGTCCATGATGTACACGTCATAGTTGCCTGAAATGTAGGGCGGTAGCGAAGTCATCCCCACGTCCGAGTGGTAGATTATCTGCGGACCATCTCTGGTCATACACCAGCGGGGAGCCTCACTTACGTCTGCTGGGTCAGCCAATAAACGGACGTCAGACCCGTCCGCATTCATACCTCCCACAACGAATCTACGCCCGTCCGTTGGTGACGTGGGGTCCAACCATCGGACAGTAATCGCGATCATCGTCCCATCGGGGGAATAAACAGGCATCTGGTGGTCATCAACGCTGAAGGACAATTGCCTCTGGTTTGACCCGTCCGAGTCCATAATCCAGATATTACGTACTCCACTTCTGTTTGACATCCATACAATACTCCCCCCATCAGGCGAGTATGAAGCAAAGTCATCTATTGCCGGATCATTGGTGAGCCTTACCAGATCATCGGGGTTGTCAGGGTCAACGGTAAATAGCTCACGGTTGTCTCCGGGCCCCAGTGAGCCTGTAAACAGGATACGCTTGCCATCGGGCGACCACCAGGGATACCTGTCCTGGCTACTCCCTGTAGGTAGTACCAAACGTCGTAGACCTGTCCCATCAATGTTTATCAGCGATAGCTGGTATATCGCACCAGCACTCGCTTGAGCAGCGAACGCTATCCTTGTTCCATCAGGAGAGATGGCGGGCAGCCAGTTAGCAGCAAAACCCAACCCTGATGGGCTGAATGTAAGCCTCCGCAATCCACTACCATCCAGGTGCTGGACATATAACTCTCCAGTCCCTCCGGGATTACCATTAGCCCTATCAGAGATGAACACCATTAGGCTGTCTGGCGACCCCACAGGCTTGTCAAGTCTAAGCCCAAGGACAATGGCTGTCAGCACACCACCAACTGCTGCAATCTTTACATAGTCATTCCCTGACATAAAGTATACCCCTCCATAATCAGCCAGTGACTTCGCCCTTATCCATCAATATCATATCAAAGACCCCCAACAAGTGCGTTGTACCACATCCTGGTAATTGGGGAGATTACTCCCTCAACACGAGTAGTAGCTTTAGGTCTGAGACCCAGGTCTTCCGGCTCGCAGTTGCCACATACAACACATGAACTGGGCTTAATATACCCCAGATTACCGCACCCATCACACCCCTGACCATCACATTCATTACATACTCTATATATCGGTTTCCGCTTATTAGCCCGCCCTCCACTAATCTTATACAGGGTGCCTTTGCCCTGGATCAGCTTCTTCCCTTTAGTAGCATAATGCCACCACCAGTATTGCTCATCTGACTTCCAGAGAAGAGGCACAGCCATCAAACAACTCATTCTCTCCATAAAATCAGTGACCCCTAGACAAACCTCTTTACGCACAGCAACTCTAACACCCCATTCCTTGGAAAAGTAATCCCTGAGAAAACCCGCGTCCCCATCTTGATGCTCTCCACCAAGGACCAGTTCAAAATAACCTTTGTCGTCCTCTGTCATAAGAGTTCTGAAACCATAGATGTGGTTCTTGTTTATAGACCTGTTCCATTCCCCACCCACCTTACTGGCATTGTTAGACAACTTGACAAGAGAGGCTCTCATCTTCTTCTCGTAAATGTCATCCAATGCCATGCTCACATCCCCGGTCTCATCTAAATCAATACTGAGACCTTGAATCCGATAAATCACATGGGATTCCATAGCCGCCAGTGGAGCCTGCTTTGTACCAAGACACTCGGATATAGACATGAACGTATTGATCGGACAGTTCCTGACACCACAACGATATGTTACACAGGCCACTGCCCCCAGATTACGGCACTGACGTAGATGGTACATTCTCATGCAATTCTTCAGATGCTCTGCTTCGTCCAATTTATCCGCCGCCTCGTAAATGTGGATAAGTCTGTCCCTGATCTCATCCAGGGCTCCTGTGACACTCCGATAGGCACTCGCGGTAAAACCATACTGCCAGAAATTCGATTCAGGACTTTCTTCAATAAACGCATCAAAACCTGTATTATTGAAGAAAGTCCTGAATCGAATAGACCCGACCTTTTGTATAATGGCTATGTAGGCTCTGTGTGCCCCGTTCCGGGACCTTCTACTGTATTTGTGAAACCCAAGGGTTTCATCACGCTCTCGAAGTGTATGGTAAATCTCTGATTTGGTGAATCCTGTTTTGTAAAGGTCCCAAGCCAAGTGGTAGAGTGTGGAGCTTCGGTCAGTCTCTTTTATGTGGGTAGTTGGGCATACTTTACCAGTTGCCTTATCTACTGCAAGGTTTCCTGACCAGAGACCGATCAGTCTTGTGTCTCTGGTGCTTTGAACCTGATGTCTGGTTAGACATGAACCATTGGGGTTAAGAGGTATGGTATCGGGAGGTGTATTGGTAGTGGTATTCTCGTCTTCAGAGATGTCGTTTTGAGTTGCCGCCTTTTCTATCAACATCTCCACTGCCCATGCGGGCGGGTCTGGTAGGTCCTCTGGGTATGTGATTGGAGTAAGCCACTGGTAGTAGCGACCTGAGGTGTGGTATGATGGAGGTGCTACTGCATATCCCGATGTCTGGATGTCGTACATGCCGCTCTTATTGATACGGCATTTGGGGACGTTGGGGGGGCATTTGTAGTAGTAATGTTTGTGGCCCTCCCCTCCACCAGTCTGGGCGACTGTCGTGGGGGGGAGTCCCATTTCTTGGAACTTATTATCCCATTCTTCAGAGTCTGGGCCAATTATAAGCAATCCAGACTTTTCCAGGTCTATACCGATATTAGCTCGGGGATACTTGTTCCAGTATTCCCAGATATCGGATACCTTGGTGGATGAGTCTTTTATCCCATGCTGCGTCAAAGGGGCCTTCCCTGCGCTTTTCTTGTCGTGTCTCTTCCCGCAGGCACAAAACCCGTGTTCATCAAGGAAGCAGCATGGGAGAACAGATATACGATGTGTAATAAGTTCTATAGCTGCTTCGCGGGTGGTAGTGACAGTTTGAGTAACCATGCTTCCTCTCTTTTTCGCCGTATCTATGCTGCCCGTCATTTTACCTTCCGTTCCGTCTATTTTTTTTCTTCGGAGTTGTTCTTTGCTGGTACTTCTCCTCTATACTGTTGATAATGACTCATTCGGGACATCCTCCTTTGGAGATGTGGGCAGTTAGACTGTTGTCATTGTATGCTTTTATCAGTAGGATAGCGTGGTCTGTTGTAGGTAGGGTCGTTAAGAATTGGTTGATGAGTTCTATCAGATATGACGGGGCGGTTCTGAGGAGTGTCCGCTCTGTTGTAGAACATTGATATATGGTGCGAGCGTATAAACAGATGGCATCTGGATGTAGTTGGTTGAGGGGCTTTTCTTTCATTTGCCACCACTTCATAAGGTCTCTGTTGCCCTTGCTGGAGTTGCAACGCTTACAAAGGGGTAGGTAGTTACTGGCGGAGTTTGATCCCTGCTTGGAACGGGGTACTAGATGGTCTCCTGTTCCCGACATGCTTAAAGGAACCTGGCAGCAGATACAGTGGTTGGAACGGATAAGTCGAAGAAGCGCTCCTCTAGTTTCTTTCTGGATAGCCCTCTTCACTGCACTCGCCTTATTGGGGAAAAATCCAGGTCCATATGGACATCCGTCTTTAGTGAGTGGTAGTCTCATCCACTCCTGGATGGCATACAGTGCTAACAGGGCAGTCTGGAGGGTGGTGCTCGAGGGGTACTTGTTTCCTGTGTTGCTCTGGTGTATACTTGATATTGGCATGGATTGCCTCCTTGTCGGTGTTTGGGGACTCGAACTTCTGGACCGAGTCCCCAAACTATTTTTTTATTATCCTCACTTTACAGGGTGTGCTGCGGTTTGTCTATATTGGCTCTTTTCGGTGCTCTTTGTTTTGCATATCTGGTATGCCATCTCTCTCTGAGGTACGCACGTCTTGTTTCGACTCGACAGTCTGAACAGTAGAGCTTGGCGCGTGCAATGATCTGGTCGCACACTACACAGTGGTGGTGTGGGGGGTTTCTCGCGTAGTGTGGAGGTAGGCCCGGGATACACTTAGGGCAATATTGGCAGATGTGTCGGATCGAGTACCTGACCAGGTTGTGGTTTTTAATAATTTGCCTGACCCATTCTCCGGTTACTCCTACTTGCTGTGCAATCTCTTGAAGGGTCTGGTAGGGGTTATCGGTCACTAATTTCACCACTGCATCAGTAGTGGTGTGCATGGTGTTTGTCATAGTACCTCCTTTATCATCACCATAGGCCCAAGAATGAGTGTGCTCAGTCCACTCTATACTGGTGTTATTCATGGCGAGCCTCCCTACAGCATCAGCACAGCGATACCAATGTCATTGTTTGCCCAATCCAGCATCTGTAGATACCTTGGTAGTAGCCACTTATTCACTGTTTTTGGGACATCTGGGTCCCCCGCCTTGATAGCATTGATCATCTTCAGGAAGGCTTTCTGAGCATTTTCAAAGGTAGGATAATCCCTGGAGGTTATCTCACCAGCTCCTCCAATAAAACCATCCTTCTCTCGGTACTTGACATCGAAGACCGTCCCAACACCGCTGATATATCCAGCCTTAGCGATCTGAGTCATCCTCGCGATAGCTCTACAGAGAGGGGAATGACATTCAGCTAGTCCAGACACGTATCGAAGGTTCGCTGGGAAGGTGGCATGACGCTTACGTCCTATCGTGAGAATCTCGGGTGCAGGCGGGTCCCAGAAGCACAGGCAAGTATCAGAGTTGTGGGCATCGTAAGTTCTCATCTCGCACTCCAGGTCTTTGGTTTGTACGCTGATTCTTTCTCCCTTGTACATGCAGTAGGGACATATGAGGCCGTAGTCTATCAAAGTATCAAATAGGCTCATGTTTCACCTCCTGTTTGCAGGTCTTGCGTCACTGTCCAGGGTGGCATAGAATATAAGCGGGTTGTCTCGTTATCTCCGCGTGTCTGGCGTGGTGTCCCTCCTTTGGGCAATGGGTAGCGGCGGCTGGGCTACCCATTGCCTGTTTAACGGACTATTCTTCATAAGTCAGTCTTCTGGATGGCTTGTGAGACTGGGGGGACTACTGGCATCTCCTTCATGGTGACTTTATCGTGACACGTACACCCGCACATCCTTATCCACTGGACGCCTAACGTACCCCACAGGCACTCTTCATGCCTCCCTGCGCGGCAATTCTCGCCGACTACTGGGAATCTCCCTTGTCCATGATACCCTTTCTTGTCAGTGGTCATATTACATCCTCCTCTCCAATGAACCCTCCAGCCTTTTTGCGCTTTACAAGCCAGCAGTCATTGCACAGATGGTGCGGGTGCTCTGGCCTGGTCCGTCTCATATATCGCCACCAGTGTGTGCCGCATTTCTGACAGACCGAGTAGATATGGTTCCCAACCCTACTCCCAATTTTAAGGTTCCCTGTTCTCTCCTGGGCTTCTCTCTCTCTTAGCATGAGCTGCTTTTCTTCCGTCCGGTTTCGTATGGACGGGGTTCTCGGCTCAAGCGCTCGATGCCCAATGGGCGGGAGTGCTGCAGCAGGGTCGATAGGTATGGCCTGAACTCCTCCGATTCGTCCACACTGCATACAGACCATCTCTGTGGACCCGTCATACTGCCCCTGTGGAAGGATAGTACCTCCACAGACCTTGCATGTCTGGGTTATAGAGTTCATAATTTCAATTCCTTGAATAAAGACCATGCAGGCGTAGGCCCCGTCTGCCCTTGATAGTGACTTCTCCAGGACAGATCACCGTAGGGTTTTGAGGGAAGGGAAGCCATGTACATAAAGCTGATCTGTGCAATGGGCATCCCTGGTGTGAGGGCGATTACATACGGCGAGAGGTTACTGATTTCCAGGGTGAGCTGCCCCCGAAAGCCAGGGTCCACGTCCCCAGCCGTACAGTGGACAATCAGCCAGATTCTCCCCAGGGAGCTTTTCCCGTTCAGACGGCCCATGAGATGAAGTGGGATTTCGATGCGTTCTTCTGTGCTCGCCAGGATAGACTGGTATTGTCTCAGTCCATAGGAGGCTCCCTTGCCGATGGGGAAGGTGAACATCTCTATCTGTGGGGCGGGGTAAGGTGGAAAGGGATAAATTTTCTGATCGAAACTCGCGATTGGGATTTTGACCTCGTCAAACAAATGCAAGTCCACGCTTGCAGGCTGCATTGCCCCAGGATACAGGGGGTCTATCTTCAGGCCACCCTGTTCCATCTCTCTTTTAATGTCAACATCGCTAAGTACCATCTAGCTTTCTGACCTCCCTTGCATTCTTGATCTCAATGTCTTCTCCTGGACGGAGTGCAACCGTTCTAACCTGGATACCAAGCCGTAGGAGCCAGTATCCGAGAGTCGCTTTGCTGACGCCCAGTTCCTGACATGTGGTTGTGAACCCTCCGTTGTTTATCAGGTCAGGCAGAAGGTCTTCCAGGAGTTGCCCTTTATTGGCCTCTACACTCCTCATTAGCCGTGTTTTCTTGCTGTTGCGGTTATAGCCCATCATTATCTTTCAGGCTCCTTACCGGTCTAAGTTGTCAGGGCCTCGATAATACTCTCTATGATACCTATGTCATCCATCTCACCAACCAGAGAGGATGTTACGGTGCCTTTGGCGTCTATTAGCCTGGCTATGTCCTCCTCGATAGTCCCGAGGGCTACCAGGTAGTAGGATGTCACCTGATTTTTCTGCCCAGTCCTGAACAGGCGGCCCTCCGCTTGGAGGTGAGAGGCGGGGTTCCATCCTAACTCCAGAAAGACAAGGTGGCTGGCGGCGTGCTGGAGACCATCAACGCCAGTCCCCATAGCCGTTCTCCCACAGACAGCAGCCTGGTACTCACCCTGGCTGAACCTGAGAGCGTGCTCCTGGCGCTTGGCGAGGCTCATCCTACCGTCCATGACTGGGGGGATACTGAAACCTTTATCTGAGAGTAGATGGGCGAAGCTATCCAGGAACTCATGGTGGTGGGCGAAGATGACCAGGGGCTCACCATTCTCCATAAAGTCCATAACCCATTCCGTAGCATTGGCAAACTTTGCCCAGGCCGCCTCTTTTTTCAATGCCGTTATCATCTGGATGGCATAGCCATATAGTTTGAACACACTATTCGCCTCAGCCCTATTGGCGAGGACCCTCTTTCTTTCTTTCTCAGGGAGAAGTTTGATCTGCTCCCTGGCCGCTTTCAGTTCGTCTCGCTTCTCAAGTAGCTTCGTTTTTATATCCCTCTCGGCCAGCTTGTAGCCAGACAGGTTACAGTCAAAGGGGAGAGTTACTCGGGTCAACGCGGGGAGTTGGTCTGACACATCCACCTTCCTACGCCGGACCATAACTCTGTCTCTCAGGATAGGATCAAGCTCATCTAAGTGACTTGCGCCTGAGAAGTCCCAGGACTGATTCCAGATAGGTTGTCCCTCGTCATCCTTCAACACCTTGCCATCGAGGTCCCTTTTAGCTGTGGTATTTCTCATGTGGGGGTTGCAGTAGCGGGTTGCGAATCTAAAGAAATTAGGGAAGACCTTGGGATTGATGACCTGGAGAGGGTGCCACAGCTCTTTGGGCCTGTTCAGGACAGGCGTGCCTGTGAGGCCGATGACACTGCTTACACTTGCTGACTGAGCAAGCCTCCGGGCAGCCTTACTCCGATTACGTTTAGAGTCCTTGATGTAGTGAATTTCGTCGAAGATAACTGCTCTGGGACTCCGTGCCCGTATCGCCGGTAGCCAGTGAGAGAGAATGTCATAGTTCACGATAAATATCTCCGCTCCCTCAAGGTCCGACATGCTAGGCTTGGTCCCAACCAGGAACGAAATCTTATCGTGGTCAATACCAAGCCACTTCTTTATTTCTCTGGGCCACTGGAGCTTCACCGAGGCGGGGCATACGATAACAGCGGGCCTCAGTTCTGGCATGGCATAAAGCCATGCCAGAGCCTCTACTGTCTTCCCCAGGCCAACGTCGTCGGCGATCAGGACTCTTCCCCTGTGCTCCTCGATAAAGGCTTCTGCTTCAGACTGGTAGGGGTACAAAACGCCCCCAGGTAGCTGCGTGATAGTCTCTCTTGTACCTGGAGCCATATAGCGTCCTCCTCCTTAGAAGGGAAGGCTGTCTTCCTCTTCCTCTGGCAGAATCTCCCCTGTCTCTGGGTTTACGTTCAGCGGTCCTCGTGGAGGTAGGAGGGACCTGGCATCGTCCCCTGACTCCAGGCCGAAGGCTCGGAACTCTGCCAGCACCTTGTCTATATCATCGCCCAGGACGTGGACCTCAAACTTCTTCACCTTGAAGTTCTTTGTTCTCGCATCGCCTTTGTATGTGACCCGAATTCTGGTGCCTATGGGGACACCAGGGAGTGTCTCGTTGAGGTTGTATGTACCGTTGAAGATGACAAACCCTTGCTCAGTGAGGATCAGGTACTGCGGCAGGCGACCACCATCGGCGGCAGGGAAAGGTATGTACCTGTGCCCTCTATAGACTCCAGTAATGGTTGTCTCGGGGGCATCAAATGGCTCAAACTGAGCGGTTATGCGTAGAGACTTCTCTTCTGTCATGCTTCCTCCTTCCATCTCTTGCGCATGCTGAGAATTGTTTCACAGAGGGCGCATATACGTGCGTTGGGTCGGTTGGTAATCCAACGGAGTTCTTCAGGGGTGGAAGCAAATTGCCCAAAATGCACGATGTTTTGTTCAAAGGACTTCCCGCAGAGGGAGCGTCCCGCTGCAGTGGGGACATCGAAGATATGAATCAGACCAGTCGCTCTCCGTTGCCCATACTGAATCCTGGTGGTTGTCATTGTAGTTTTCCTCCTTTATCTTGACGTTTTGTCGCTGAACGCATTCCAGCGAGTGTCCAATGCTCCATTTTTGACGGCTGCTGCCAGAGATGCCACAGATGATAGCTGATGCACCCAGCATAGGTAAATGCGGTGGCCGTCAATGGTTAATGGTATATCGTCTACTTCCCCGTGAAGAAGGCACACGTCCCTTTCGCAGAGAAGGCATGGCCCGTCCGCTCGCAGTCGGCAACTAAGGGTGGCATTGTCACTCTGGTGGTCGCAGATACGAGTGACTACGGTGCTCTTGGGGTATCCTAAACTCATGGTACACCTCCTGATGTGCTATATTGTAGCTATTATTTTATACTTTGTCAAGATGATTATAATGGATTGTGTGGTTATTCTTCCAGCATATCCGCCATGAACTCGATGACTCCAGGCTCGTTCAGGTGTTGTCTGAGCAGGTTCACAACCTCATTCATGGTATAGTCCCCTGGTTGGATATTGCCAGGGTACAAGTTGCACTCACCTGCTGTCAAAGGGGCAGGGATTACCATCACAAATCCAGACATTGCTCTTCCTCCTTCATGCGTTGTATGTATTATGCCATGCTGTAGCTCAGCTTTTCGTCCCACCACGGTGGCAGTCCCACCTTCATCATGCCGAATCTGAGGTTCTCGAAGTCGGCTACATAAGCCCACTGGCGAGAGTCGCCTTTCATGGACTTGAAGGCCTGAACAGCCCGGGCTGTGAAAGGCTTTATCTCCCTCCTTTCAAACATCAGATGTCCTTCGCTAGGTCTCTTCCAGACCACTCGGCTGGCCTCCATCACGTCTAGCATGTCCAGTTTCCTACTGTGATGGGCAATGAGTAGTATAAGCTGCTCCCTCTGTCTGGAGAGGGAGACCAGGTTAGCCAGGGAAAGGTTCTCGGCACTGGCTGAACGTCTGGCATGGGCGACTAGCTGGGCCTCGTCTATGATAACCACACTCTTGTGTGGTATAGAGTTCAGTGACTTGGGTAGGGCAACCCATTCGGGTAGTAGCGGCTTGATGGTTCTAGGGGCGTAGACAATGGCACCATTCACTGCTCCCTGGGTCAGGGTGTGCCACCTGTCCATCACCCAATAGCTGGTTGCGGTCTTCCCTTGCCCACGCTGTCCCATGATGACCACAACGCCTGGGTAGGGGAAAGCCTGCTTGAAATCGTAGCGGCTGTCTGGGGTGACAGCCGCTACCCTGGTGGGTGTAAGGGTATTGGTCCTACCTGACATTATCTCTTACCTCCTTCACTCCCTGATCTCCACAAGCACCAGCCAGAGCTGGTCCATCGGGTACAGCGTCTTACCCTTGAACGGGACACCCACTAGCAAATTGTCCAGATAGCTTTTGGTAGTGACTCCTAGTCCGACAGGGTCATATAGCAGGACGGGATACATGGTGAGGGTGCCAAGCTGGGCGCAGGCCCGTCGGAAATCAATGTCTTCCAACAGGTCCTCAAGGTGACCGTGGTTCTCCTCAATCATTGTTTTATCTGCACAGGCCGTCCATACCTTGATCAAGGCTTGTCTGTAGGCTCTGTCCTGACTTGCCCAGATTTCCCGTATGCGACTCTGTCCGGCCTCTGTGTTGACACATAATATGGGCTCTTTAGAGAACTCCCACTTGATGAAATCACGATCATGGTCAATCTGCCTGGTAATCATGTCAGCCGCAGACACCTTAGCATCTGCGGGTGATGGAGCCTCAATGATGAGGCCAAGTGTATCTCCGTACATCTTTATCTCCTTTGCTTTACTTGCACTTGGGAAGGTGTGACTTGGCGCACGGTTCGCACAGGTATCGTCTGCATATGGAGCAGGTGCCCACCGATGGCTTCTTACAGATGTCGCATCTCATGTTACCTCCTCTCCTGGGTACAGAATTTCCATCAGACGTTTGGTCTGCCACTCTCTCTCCTTATGGACTTTACTGGCGGCATTGGCGGCGGCATTAGCCGCGGCGGTTGAGGCATAGGGGGTATATATGTCTTTAGCGACGGCGACGGCGATGATGAGAGTGATGTCGGCGGCTCTGCTGGCGTAGGCAGCCCTGATGGTGGCTCTGTTGCTGCGGTAGTCATGCGGGTCGGCGGCATGGGCATCGGCGGCGATTCTAGCAGCGTGAGCATCGTGAGCGGCGTTAACAAAGGTATCGAGAGATACGTCTACTTGTCGACGAATCGCCTCAATAGCTCTCCGAGGTCGGATGTCATCGGGGTACATGCCCTCAAAGAAAGGGAGGACATGCTCTGCACAGTCTGCAAGGAAGTGGATGGCTGCCAGGGGATTCCACGCCTCCAGTCGGCTGATCAGTCGTACATCACGCACGACTATCTTGCCTTTACTCCTCATCATCTTGCCCATTATCTCTGCTTCATAGATAACAGGTCCCAGCCACCATAGCAGGTCCTCCGGTCTGCACAGATGATAGCCATTCTTGTAAGGTATCAGTTTCCCATTTATGGTAGGCATCCAATCTCCGGGAACATCGCCGGTGGGGAGCGACCATTGTCCCTCACTTGGATAGAAGGACTTACCGTTGGTATCTAACACTTTGTACAATGTTGCAGACATTGGGTCTTTTCTCCTTCCTGAATCCTGGTTGGGCACACAGCCCGAAACGACTTCTTGATCAGCTTCACCTGGGCACGGGTATACCCCTGAATCCATGAATCCAGGTCGGTAAGTTTTGATTTGGGTATCCTATCTAGCTTGTAACCCCAGCCAATATAGACCAGGATAACAGGAGTATCCCCTGACAGACGAGTCTTGCCATGTTTTTCTACCCTGGCTCCTACCACATGTCCCTTCCAGTGGAAGACCTTCCAATACTGGGGCCAGTAGGTGAGGGCACTGCGCCGTTTGGCACGCTGGGCGGCGGCGTAACCCTTTATGCTGGTGTTGCAGGGCCTACAGTGCAAACGGCTATTATCCTTCGGCCTGGGCCTCCTGTTGCAGATGGTGCATAGGGCCACTTCTACACCTCCTCATTCTCGTAAGTAGCGAGAATGATAAGTGGGACGAGTACCACAGGATCATCGGAGAAGCCGCCGTCTCCCAGTATTTCGTTAATCACGGCGAGTATACTTCTGGCTTCTTCTACAGGGTCCGAGAACTCTCTGAGACTCTGTACTCTGATACTGAGTCCCTCAATTCTTAGCTGGCGCATGTTCTCCTCCTCCTCTTTTCTGTTTGACTATTCTGGGTTCCAGCCTGACCACTGTTGGGGCAACCATCTTGCTGGGCATCCAGGCACCGTGGGCGACCCGTATCCTTGAATAGAAGGGCTTCTGGTCCTGCCTGACCCATTTCCTGGTCCAGGTGCCAGCATCTGGGTTATACCTTGCCTCAGGGCCTACCTCTAGCTGTATGCCCGGTCCCTGGAATGGTGGGTCTTTCTCCTCCCCATTCAAGACGATGGGGGTGAGGAGAACCCCATTGCCAGCTTTCATAGCTTTGGCTATGTCCCGGAAGGTAGGTCCGCCGACCTGAGTGCCCTTGAACTCAACAACCTGGGCACCGCTAACAGCTTTGATAACAACGTCCCAGCTCATAACATAGCCTTGTTTGTACTTGAAGGCCGGGATATGGACTATGGTGAGTTTCTTAGACTTTGCCTTCGGTTGGGGCATTACTGGTCTCCTTCTCTTATGTCCCAGATTGTGGGGTAGTCCTCGATGCTGACATCGGCATATTCGTTATATACAGATTCAGCAAGGGTAAGCAGCAGTTGTCCGTTGCACTCCATCTCCCACGCTTCGTTTTCAGCGTCGTCCAGGGACTCCGCTTCAATGACCTTTTCCAGAATCACCACTCGGGCAAATCTGATGACATATGGGTCAGGCATCGGGTGCCCTCCTTTCGGCTTTGGGAATGGCACACTCGGTTATAGCGAGTCGGAACAGCCTTCGGGCTTCGGCCCGGGTCTCTGGGTCAGACATGTCCAGCTTCTCAGGCTGTTGCCTATCCTCGCCGCATCCGGGGCAATCAGCAGGCTCCACAATCACCTGATAGCTGCCCTCGTCACCATCCCAGAACCAGTGGGTATCGCAGGTAGGGCAGTCGTAGCAGGCATCGGATATACCATCGTTGGCGCATGGCATCTTGGTCCCGTCCTCTGGGCAGTAGCTCAATGTCATTTCTCCTTTACGTTTGTGAATATCGTGTTGCTCTGGGAATCTGGAGAAGTAACGGTCCCATCCATCAATGGTCATAGTGAAGATCGGTGCCTCGACTGCTTCGATATGGTATCTATCCCAACCCCAAAATCCATCGTCATCTTTGCATTTGAAGGATATGATGGCATGACCCTTGTTATATGTCGTCGTGGTCTGGATTATGGTATAGGCACCAGCATCGTAGGTCTCATCGTTCCAGCCCATGAGCAGCTTTACAGCTTCCTGAATCGAGGGAGCCGAGATACACCCTATTCGGTCTTCCCACTCAGTGAAGACCTCATCCATTTTGAATTTGAACAACATCAATCCGTCTCCTTTACCAGGTAGATTTTGGTGGGGTGCTCGAACGTATCGGCGCACTCCTCGGAGCAGAAGGTCAAAATGTATTCGGCCTCCTCTTCCATTGCAGTGTAGCTCAAGCCTTCATCCTCCAGCATCCACACTCCACAACCGTCGCAGAAGTGGACGGCACTCTCCCAGATTTGATTAGCCATCTCTTGTGAGACTTCAATGGTTACTTTCTGCATCTTTTACCTCCCTATCCTCTCAAAGTTCTACAAATCGAAGGGGAAGACCCTTGCATAGCTGATAAGTATCTCCGTACCTTCTGCATCGAGGTACAGTTCTTCCCACGGAGTGAACCAGTCCTGGTACTCAAGCCGTGCGGTATATGGTTCGCTGTTATCGAGGTCGCCTATGATTCGGACCGCTGGCCCCCCCCAGCAGAGGAGTATCTTGTATTCTCCGGGCTCTAGTTTATCGCTCAAGGATGCCCACCCGGAGCGGACCTCAACAGAGAGGGGGTCTTCGTCGATCTGTTCACGAGCTTTATCCTGGTTATGGTATTGCTCTCGTTCCTCATCGGAAGCCTTCTCGTGACCATGATGGTATAGGTCAAGCCCTTCGTAGATTTCAGCATCGGTCAAGTCGCAACTATCCTCCGAGGTACACTCGTGCTCTAACCGCTTGACCATCACCTTGATGCTCTCTAGCGTGGCTAGAGCCGCCTCTCGTGCACGGTTGGCTTCTTGTGTTGTAGACATGCTTAAGTCCTCCTCTTGCTGTACAGGTTGATTCCCACGACGTAGCCATCGTTCAGGGCCACGTTGCCACGGGTAGAGAAAAACACCAGGGTCTTTCCACTACTGGACGGCACTCCCTGGGTGAGGGCTACGTCTACGATAAGCCGTCCATCCTCTACCTTAAGCACATCGGGCCTTACCTCGGTTGGGTCTTGAGTCTTCTTGGTTCCCATGTTGCATCTCCTTTTCAGGCAGGGTTGAGTATATAGTAGCCCCGCCTTGAGCGCCTGCCTGGCTGGCAGGTCATGCGGCTCAGGGCCTACTGAGCTAGTTTTTCTGCGTCTTCAAACATAGTAAAATATGGATTCCCTGATCGCTGGCCGTCGTTTTGGATACACGGCCCCGCATCATCAAGGTGCGTGTATCCCCTTGTTGCATTCCATCTGGCTATGGTCTCTGGGCTGGCAGGATATAGCCAGAACCCGTGGCCCTTACGGCCACCATAGACAGCCAGAATCCCCTTTGTAGCCAAGGCGAGAATCAGTGTTGTGACCTGTTCCATCTGGTCTATGTCCACGTTACCTCCTTATAGATTGACTGCCTTCTCCAGCTCTTCGACGCCACGGAGAGCCATCAAGACATCTGGATAGTATACTGGGAATACGGCAAGCCCGCCGTTGTCATCCATCTCCTTCAGGTGGCGCTGGAGGTGCTCTTTATAAGTCTGCGTAGTGCCGTTGCTGCTCCAAGTGTCGTTGGCAGCCTGAATGATGCTCCTGGCACGGGCTACCATAACCAGCGTCATATCATTCTTGCCTGTCTCTCGGCGAGACCAGATTTCGTCTTGGAGTTCTTCTATTCGCGGGAATATGTCTGTCAGGGACAGACCACCATCCAAGCGATGAAGCTGATTCAGGGCTTGGTCTACATTGTATGAGTCCACTTTGGGTCTCCGTAGCATGTTATTCCTCCTTATTTTATGGCTCCACAAGCCAGCCATGATACCTTTGACTCATCATGGCTGTGGCCTAGCAGACATAAACAGGTATTACTCTCCCCCGATTCTGGGGGAGAGATGCCAGAACCAGACGGCTTGTTGGTGCCATATGGGACTGGGGGAACCGTCTCTCCCCAGTTAGTGTTTCCCACGGCTGGATAGGCCATGTTATGCCCTTGCTTCATTGGGCTGGCCTCAGAGCCTTATCAGCCCTACCCTGTATTCAGGCATAGCCATGCTCAGCATGGGGTAGCTGAGGGTAGGGGTGAAGTGCTCCCTGGCTGCGCCTTTCTCTTGCCAGTGGGGGGAATACTGGCACAGCCATGCCGTGGGCTAGTGTCCCACATACCCGCCATCCTTGTATGGGCAACGTCAAGCGGGCACTTTGATACCCAGCGAATTACGCCACCAAGCCAGTATGTCAACCTGGCGCTCAAGGTGGCGATAGAGGAGTTAGTCGGCCCAGAGGGTCCACCTGCCCCTTGGGACTCTAGCTGCACTGATTTGGGCCAGCAGCCTGCCCTTGCTTCTGTTTTTAGGCTGGGGTAGCATACCAGCTCCCACCTCTCCAGGTGGCTGGGTAGCACCAGTGGGTCAGGCACTCTCCTGAGGGGTTGCCTACAGTCTCTCCCATACAGGCTCCAGGATGACTTGAGAGGGTATCCTGTACCACCTTGACGGGCTGTAAGTGGGTTTGGTGGGTGCCATGCCCACTGGTGCCATTGTAGGGTTGATGGTAACAAGCCATTGACGTGACCTTGCCTAATCATGGGCTTGTCACCATACAGCATGACGCCCTGGCGTTACATTGACACGCCAGGGCGTCATAACCTTGACACTACTATTATCCGTCTATTTCAGCTTTTTGTTTCCACTTTTGCCTTGCCATTTTTGGGTTTGTCCCATGTACTGGGACCTTCCCAATTGCCAGTAAGTACACCCAGTACATGTTGGGTGTTGTGGCCACCTGAAAGGAAGCGGCATAGCCTTACTCTCTCGGAAGATAACGTCGGTGTATCAGTTAGCTTTTTGGCGATTATGGATGCAATACCTGGTGGTAGACTCTCCAGGAGCTCCTGAACCTGAAGTGTGCCTTCAATCTCGCCAATACAGTCCAGTGTATCTGGTATCTCCAGCTCTCCAGCTTCCTCCGCTTCCGAAAAATCCTTGCGCTGTAACTGGATAGCTTGATTCTCAGATATTTGGCGTTCTCTCAAGTATCCTTGCCACCAGTCCTTGATTGTGTGGCTACACTGTAATTTGACATTGCCCCAGTTGCCACGTAACTGGACCCGTTGCGAGTAGAGTGAGCTGTAAATGTCACTCTCTAGGTCAGACTGGTGATAGCTCTTATTAGGATTGGGCAGTCTAGCCAGTAGACTGCCCATGTACCGGGTTAACTCGTCGCCAAGTATCTCCAGGATACTTGCCATAACCTTGCATCTATCCTCCAGGGTGTCGCAAGGCTTGATGAGTTCCTGGAACTCTACCAGGTGTGGTGTGGATTCCTTGCCTGTTTCATGGATTTTAGACCATGCTGGACTTCCAATTGAATCCACATCCGCCATACCAATTGAGATTGTCATGTCTTACTCTCCTCGTCAAATTTACCATAGACATGATAAAGGAATAGACATTCTGTTGCAATAGCAGGTACTATTTGTGTCGAATTTGACTGCATGAATCTGAAGGTTATGGTGACCGGTGTATTTTGTAGGCACCTTTAGAATAGTGGCGATTGTGTTGTTGTTGCTTTACTCTTAGCTTGAGCTTGAGTACATCAGGATACGTCTCACGCCCACACTGTAGGCACACAACAATAGTGGCAGTTATCTCAGATACCCACTCATAGGCCAGGTTGCCGGTACACCTTCTACAGCGAGTCCCTGTAAGGTAGTTTGTGGTCATTGTCTCCATTGCTCCCTTTCGAGCAGGTCCCACCACAGGTTGATATTTTCCCATATGACTACTTCGTCTCTACCCGCATCAGTAAGTTTGTACAAGGTAGTCTTGGGGAAAGCGCCTCGATACTCTCCAGAATCTGGGTCCTCCTCGAATCGTATCAATTGTGTGCTTTCTGGGTTATCAGGGTCTATAACTCCAGTCCCTACCATCTCTATCAGCCCCAGCTCTCTGGCCTTCCGGAGCCAGTGATAGAAAGAGGCAAAGGTCATGGTGCGCTGCACCAGGTAGCGTCCTCTTGATGAGAAGGCCATTGTCTCCAGTTGCTTGTCCTGGACAGCCCTTTTATATGCCTGGTGTAGCTGGGTAGGCGATGCTACTGCTACTAGCTCCCCCGTCTTCAGAGGAGTCAGTCCCAAGAGCACCCTCTTGACCACTTCTCCCGGGCGTACTGGTGTTTTTGACATGGTCTTTGCCTTCTTTGTATGACTTTATTCATCCTCTGGCTGAGCAAAACCATATGAGTCCGACATCTCCTGTGCCAGCATACTTGGGTAAGCCAGTCCTTTAGACGGCGGCAGGAAATACCATTTGCTACCGAGGTGCATGTGATTGATCTGGTATTTGTATACAGGGCTTACTATGACAGGCCCAAGCCACATTACTGGTATCCCACCATATTTATCCGATCCCACCAGAATTGGTGCGTTCAAAAGACCAATTAGGATTTTGAACACATCTCTTTTAAGCTCATCCTCATCGCCAGAGTGTTGTAAGCCGAAATAGTCCGAGAGGTAGGCGAATCCCATTGGCAGTAATCGGATATAACCCTTGCGTGACAATCCACTCGGAATGCTTGGTGGTGGCCCTATCTCCAGAAGCACATAGATTGGTCTGGGAATATCGTTATCCCATGAAGCCTTAGCATGTTCATTGTTGAAGAAGTTCGGCCTGATGCAGGTCAGGGCTTCATTGGCATACTCGACCACTTCTTCCCATGTTTTTGCGGTTCTACAACGGAAAGTAATATTCTCTAAAGATGCCATTCCAGATGGTTGTGCAGTCATCGCTTTACCCTCCTCATTCAGAACAGATTGGTGCTTTCTTGAAAGCTAACACTTCTTCAAACCTCAGCCGCTCATCCCATGACTCAGGGTTATCCCTCTTATAGACCCCTCTACTAATGTGCTTATAGTACGACAATCGTGTTATAGCCCTATATAGAGTACCCCGTGCCTGTGTGCGGTCCCTGTAAAACCCGGCTGCGACGGTAGCATCTACGAGATCACGTACAATGACTGTACCATTATGTATATCTGCCCAATGGTTTATCTGATGATTGGTATCCATGCCGGAGAACTCAGCCGCTAATTCACTATTGGGCATAATGGGCGTTTTGGAGATTCCATATTTGGCACGATAAGCAGCCAATGCAACGTGCAAAGCTGCGGTCTTCTTCTCTGCCGCTTCTATAGCCTTACGTGCAGCTTTGAATCTCTGTTCAGCATTTTGCTTATCACGCATCGCTGCCCGGATCATCTGGTCCAATCGATTTTTCTCAATAATACTATCAGTAGTCATTCTTCCGCGCTCCTCAACAAAGGCGGCGGGACCTTCTTGCGAAGGTCGTCGGGTGTCAGCCTGGTATATATCTTCATGGTGGTGGTAGGGTTTACGTGGCCTAGCTGATAGGCCACCAGGTTCTGGTCGACGCCTTGCTGTATCAGGTCAATGGCCCGAGAGTGTCTGAGCATATGAGGGCGGAAATTCTGTAGTCCTATACTCTTACACAGGCGGGCATACTCATACCAGACATCGTGATATGTGAGATTACCAAAGAGACTGGGGTGCTTCCTGGTGCTTCTGCTCTGCATGTACTCTCTCAGTGCCTGAAGCCCAAATTCACTTACAGGGACCCTGTCTCTCCGGCCCCCCTTCCGAGTCACTGTGATAAACCCGTCCCACCGGATGTCTGACACCTGAAGCCCTAGTATTTCCCCTATGCGTGCTCCTGTATCATACAACAAAACAGTAAGGCACTTCATAAGGGGACTGGTGCAGGCGTCGATGAGGGTACGGACCTGTTCTGGGGAAAGGTAGCGTGGCTCCTGTAGAGGGACCGATGGACGCTCCAGCCTCTTGTGGGGGATATTGGCCCACTCCATATACCTTTTGAGGGCAGCAGCCTCCACCAGCAGGGTGCTGGGGCTTTTCCCCTGTTGCTCTCTCTCGATAAGGTGGGTCTGCACTGCTTCACATGTCTTAGGAAGTCCCCGGTGGGTCTTGCAGTAGCTCCTGAGCACCTGGCTGTAGCGCGTTTTAGTAGCTGTGGAGGCTCTTATAGATGCAAGCCACAGCTCAATAACTTCGGTATCGGATACGTTGGTAGACGGCATTGCCATAGTAAAATAAGAATAACCTTCCTTTATGGTATTGTCAAGATGTGGTAGAATATGTGCATTCGCAGGATGATGATAGGTCAGAGATTGGAGTCTTCTATGCCAGACAATCGTGTGTCCCCGCTCCCAGAAGATTTTCTCCGTGCGTTAGGGAGCGTGGAGAACATAATAGCAGAGCTGCAATCCATTTTCCAAAGAAGAGTAGCAGGACCTGTGGATATGAGGAACGACCCCTATTTCATCCTTGGTGTCCAGCGTTCCGACCCTATAGAGATGGTAAGGGCGGTGTACCACGCCAAGGTAAAACTTCTTCACCCGGACGCGCCAGGTGGGGGAGATGGGGAAAGGTTCAAGCAGATAGACACCGCTTATAAGGCTATTTGTGCTGAGAAGGGGGGCTAGTCATATGACAACAAGTAGTCGTGGGAACAGGATTTACATCAACTCGCGTGCCCACAAGAGCGTGTCCAATGCGGTGCTCATCACAGGGACAGCGCGTTCCGGGACATCCATTATTGGCACGCTAGTCCACTCCTTCTGGCCCGTGGAGTATATTTTTGAGCCGCCCCTGCTATACGGCCTTTTCCCATTGATCAGGCGACTGGACAAATGGGAGTGGTGCTACCTGTACGAGACCTATCTGTACAATGATTTTCTCCTGGATGCTCTGGCAGGTCGAAGACTGAACATGAACATGCACGACGAGTCCTCTATATTTCAGGCGAAGTCTGAGGAAGAGATAGAGAAGAGGCTGCAAAAGGGCTGGCGTGCCCACGCACTGATGGAAGTTGCTGATGATTCTCGTATTGTTTACAAGATGCCAGATATACAACCCTATCTAGCAAAGCTGCTGGACTATTATCCCAGGATGAAAATCATTGTCATGTCCCGTGAGCCGGAGACTCTTGCGGGAAGTCTGCGTAAGAAGGGGTGGTTTACCAACGAGGCCCTTAAGGCTCGTGTTGCTAACTGGCCCTGGAAGAACCAGCGTGGAATTGCTATCCCATTCTGGGTCCCTGGGAGTATGGAGGAGACATGGAGAGACACGAATGAAGAGGGGCGCATCCGTATTTATCTTGAGGTTATGAATGGTTCCAGCCGGGGGCCTGACCCTGTAGGATATGACCCAGGAGAGTCACTACTGAAGGTGCCTTACGAGGACTTCATAGCAGACCCCGATGCTTACGCCCAGCGAATATGTGAATTCCTGGGGGTAAAGTATGGGAGTATCACCGAAAGCATGGTACTCCCACGTATCAAAGCATATGTCAAGTATGTCGGGAGACAAGGAAGTGCTTCTGATTGAACATCATAGCTGGTGGCGGAAGAATAGACGCTTACAAGATGCAGTGCTGCGAAGAACATGGGGAGCCTGTAACGTGGTCTGACCGGAACGCTAGCTAATGCCACATGGAGGGATAGCCAGCGCCGAGCGGGCAGCGGCAATGCTAAGTGGGGCGTGGTTTCAAACCCGCTCCCATACACGATGGAAGATAGGCGCAAATACACGTCGAAGAACGGGACCCAAGAAGGCCGCACCTACACAGTCACGATGCCCTTCACTAATGACGAGGGCTTGTACAAAATAGCTGTGACGCTGCGTATCACCAAAGAACGAACTGCGTTGAGAGCTATTAAAGACTTCCTGGCTAAAGCTGGCGTGTTCGTTGACGAAGCCAGACGGGACCCGGAGGGTGCAGCAGAGCAATTAGGGATCGCAAGGCGTACACAAGCCTTACGAGCCGGGAAATCGGAAGAATGGATCGCAACCAGGGAAGAGGGTGTAATAACCCGAAAACAATTTGTGTCTCAAATCTATGCACTTGTCCAGGATAAAAAGCGGTTTGGGATCATTATTGGCACCTTAACTAACGATGTATATCGAGGGACTTTTCATGGTGATGTGCGGGGTCTCAGGAAGAGGCTAGGTATTAGTGCAAAGGAGAATCCCAGGGACCATTTCTCTCGGATAGCGTTGGCATACACTACTATTGCTGAGGAAGCAATCAGTATCCATCTGGACAAATATGACAGAGAACGATTTTGTTACATTTCCCGATATACAAGAGGTTGTCCAAGCTCTTGCAGCAGCTATTGGCTTCCAAGCTGATAAGTTGGCTGAGGTCCTCCAGATTGACATCCTAACTGGGCGGCGGGTATTACCGGCGGGGAATCCCTGAATGAACAATTCGGAAAAAGAAGGAGAAGGTAGGGTGACTTTACGGATGGACCACCGCCAGGGGCCACAGACACAAGATACTCTCGGTCCCTGGACCCTCGACACCGTGCATAACGTTGATTGCCTAACCGGGCTACAACAGATTCCGACCGACAGTGTGGACGTGGTTGTTACATCGCCGCCATATTGGGGTCAGCGCGGCAATAGTGGGCTGGGGTCTGTGCGTGACCCTCGTGATTACGTCAGCAATCTTGTTGCGATTCTGTCAGAGTCGATGCGTTGCTTGAAACCAACAGGGACACTTTGGCTTAACATCGGAGACGCCTATAACACGCCAATCAATTGGAGCGAGAAAGACCATCTGTATAGCTCTCTTGGAAAGGACAAAACTGGCCTTCCACCAACGAATTCAGCCTATACAAAGGACCGTGGAAGCCGCCGAGCGTTTATCGACAAGGACGCTGCGTGGCTCCAGTACGGGAACCTTCTTGCCCTTCCTTATCGCGTCGTGCTGGGAATGACCGATGCTGGTTTCCTATTTCGTGGAGAAGTGGTCTGGGAGAAGTCCCGGCCATTACCGGAAGGTATTTGCCGCCGTCCGCACCGTAAGCATGAGGGAATTTACATCTTCGCCAAGAGTGAGCAGCACGTCTTTCGCGTAAAGCCCCCAGTTGGCACTGTCTGGCGACTGTTACAAACACCAAACCTGACGAACCACTGCTCAACGTTCCCGCTTGATCTTCCTATTCAGTGCATCAAAGCCGCTGGTGTCGAAGCACCAGGCGCTATGATCTGTGATCCGTTCATGGGCAGTGGCACAACGGGGCGCGCTGCTATGATATTGGGACATCGTTTTGTTGGATTTGAACTGGACGCGCAGATGTGCGTGACGGCGAATGCTTATGAAAGAACTGGTGATGATAACTTGTGTGGCCCTGGACCAGCTAATCCGAGAAAAGGGCGAGAATACAGAAGGGGATGGTTACATTGACAGAGCCTCATCAGGAGTGGTATACGATAAACGAAGCGGCCAATTATCTACGAGTCACAAGGCGGACTATATACCGGCTTATCGAGAAGGGTCAGCTACCCAGCTATAGAGTTGGTAAGGGAGGGCACAGGAGGTTCAGACACTTCGACCTGGCCATAGTGCTGTACCAAGAAGGGAGTATTGCACCCGATGCTATGGCTGAGAGTGATATATCGTGACCCTATAAATATCAGTGACCCTGTGCCTGTCCCCCCTAAGACTCACATGAGCATCCTAAGACAGTTCCAGTCCTATGACGGCAAGCATGATGAGAGGGATATGACAGTCTGGGTCACTCATGGGCAGGCCCTTCTGATGGATATAAGTGCATTGGACTTAGAGCGCATCGAAACCAGTCAGGTGCGGATGCGATGGTGGCTGGAAGGGCACCTGGAATAAAAACTGATAATCTTGTAGAATCTGCAAGGCTATTCTTGATGAAGAGGAGCTTGTCTTTGTGACTAAATGGAAGCATTCCCCCTCGGAGGTAGTCAAGTTTCTTGAAACATGCCGCAAGACCCATGAGGAGTGGATAACGTGGCTTGCAAGTCATCCTCACGCCCATGTTGATGATTCACACCTGGTGGAGGCCGTGGGTGATATTCAACACCACAGGGACTGTATCGAAGGTTATAACAAGACCATTGAGTTGCTGAAGGAGGTGTTGGCGGAAGTGGCACGGTGGAAGACCATTTGATGAACATCGAGCGGAGGAATAAATGGTTGTGCAACAGCTTCTTTCTGAAAGTCAAGCTACAGGTATTATGGCAACCCCAGGTCGGACTACATCATGGCATGGAATAATAACACCTGCGTTGGCAGGTATATGGTTGGAGCGGCAGGTCAGAAACCGCCCTATTCGTGAACATCATGTCGCAAGGCTGGCGGAAGATATGCGTAATGGTCGGTGGCATTACACTGGAGACACTATCAAGTTCGATAAAGATAATTATCTGATCGATGGACAGCACCGTTTATGGGCAGTGATCGAATCTGGCTGCACGGTAGAGATGCTGTGTGTAGGGAATCTTGATTCAGATGCCCAACTATACATTGATAGAAACAGGACACGGTCCCCTGCTGATACCCTAGCTATGGATGGTGTGCAACATCCCGCTGAGGTAGCAGGGGCTCTCAAATTGGTGTATCTGTACGATAAAAATTTACTGGGATATTTGGGAGCCTCTCGGGTTTGGCCGGACAATGCTGCTACAAAAGCTCTCTTGCAACAGCATCCTGGGGTAGCTGATAGCGCTCAGTTTGTTGTGGGAAACCAGCAACTGCGGAAGATTTATCGTGCCAGGTCACGAGCAACATTTCTACACTACAAGTTCGAGATTTCATCGCAAGTTCATAACCGGAGTTTCTGGGAGAAACTTGCATCTGGGGCTAACCTTGAGGTTCAAGACCCAGTATATCTACTTCGAGAACGACTGATATCGGAATCTCACTCTGTGTTGCAGTCAAAAGAGAGACATCTGTTGGCATTGAGTATTAAAGCGTGGAATTTCCACAAAGCGCATCGGTCAATAAAAGAACTTAATTTCCGAGGTGGTGGTAAAAATCCTGAAGCATTCCCGACGATCTGGTGATTGAGCAGTGGGTATAGACGGCAATGCTACAATAAACTGACATATTAGCGTATAATCTTAAGAAGGAGAACGCCAGGCAAGCGTGATGCTTGGCGTTCTCCTTCTTATTTAGCAGCGCAGGAGAACATACGATGCCGAACACCCCCACTAAGGAACTGATAGCGACCTTCACGCAGCTAATCAAAGACAACGAAGTGATGCCAATAGCGGAAGCCAAACAGTGGGTGCTGGACAATGCGCCGCCCGAATCCCATGTAACAGATAAGACGGCTGGGCTTATCATCTCTTCTGGGTACAGTAGCAGGAAAGTCCCGAAGATATGGCACAAAGAAGGCGAGTACCTTGTATGGGGGCCACGAAACGAACCACCACCAATTCCGCCTTCCCTACGGGGCCTGCCATTGGATACTGGAGATAGCGTGGACACTGAGGAAGAACCCCATATCCTTGCCCCTGCCAGTACGGAGAAGCCCAGGGTTGATGTCTCTGTTCTGGAGGACCCCAAGGACCAGTTTGCCACCACAGGTATACTGGTGGGTATTAAACGGTCTCAAGCAGACCCAGCGGCGTTCTATGTAGCCCGTACAGCTAACCTGTATGACCCTTCCTCCGTATGGCACGCTCTCAATCAATGTATCCAGATCATGCCCGCCCACCGCACCTTGTGGTTCAATGCCTGGGTACAGCAGATCAAGGCCGACGTGCCTGAAGAGATTATGAGTGATGTTCGCAGGCAAATGCCTGACTCCGGCGACCTGAGTCCATCGGGACGCATCATCAATAGAGGAGCCCGCTTGTGGACAGTGGTGGATGGACAACCTCTCCCGACAGCGCCGGATGACCCGTTAGGTGTCCCATTCCATGAGGCCCTCAGGTGGTCTGAGGTGGAGCGGCAGAGGCAGCGAGAAGAACGGGAACGTCAACAGGTACATAGCCAGAGGAGCAATGGTTTGACAGACCAGGGTATTGCTCCTGTTCTATCTGAACTGGTGAAACAGCAGGGTGAAACCGAAAGGAAACGGATGGACGTTGCCTCGGCAACTGCCCAGCAGCAGCCCAGATCGGACGGGGTCAGTTTCGAGTCTCTCCTCAAAATGCAGCAAGAGCTGTCCGACTCTCAGCGGAGAGAAAGCGAAGCCCGTATATCCTCCAGTGCAGACCAGTTTACATCGCGAATGGAAATGATGCAGCAACAGAACATGGCCCTGGTGGAGCGTATGCAAGAGAACCACCGGAACATGATAGAACGCATGGAAGCGGAAGCAAACCACAGAATAGAGATGATGCAGCAACAGAACCAGCACAGTCTTGACCTCATAAATACCATTCTGGATAAGTCTCAAAGCGGACCAACCAATGTATTCCAGATGATGGACCAGATGGTCCCTGGACTGGGGAAGAGCCTGGCTGACAGACTCACAGCTCCACCCCCTGCTCCCGGCGGGCAAATAATCAGCCTGGATGGCAAGCCCATGACAGTGGAAACAGCAATGGCGATAAACGACATAAACACCAAGAGACAAGTGGTTGATGCAGCGTTAAAGAACTTCCCTGAGTTTCTCCAGCTTGGAAGAGACCTGGTACAGGCCACTAACCGTGTTGCAGCCCAGGCTAGTGCGCCGTCCCCCAACTCTACGTCAACTGGTACACCACCAACACCTCAGTCTTCTACGGGAACACAGGCACCAGGACGGCTTCAGAAGCCCTGCGCGAAGTGTGGAGTCGTGCTAGTCTATGATGCCGACGCTCCTGCATTCGTGTGTCGTGCCTGCAACACTCCCCAGAAGCCCAATGGAGAGATTCTGGTCTTCCCTGCACCTACTCCTACACCTCCTTCTGCTCCCAATCCTTCCGAAGTCCCTGTTCAAGGCCCACCTGTTTCCGGTGTGGACAGTAGTGAAGGGAAAGTGAATAGTGCTCCTCTCCCAGTACCCGTGTCCGCTAGCTAACCAAGGGGAGTCAAATATGGCAATGCGTCATAGAATAGCATCGGCATTTGTACAGATCGTTGCAGAGCGGAAGTTCAAAGAAGCGGTAGCGTCTTTTATCAGCGGTATTCCGCCTGAGTATCTGGAGTATTGGGCTGCTAACAACATGTCTCTGGAAGATGTTCTCGGAATGGTAGGGAAGAGCATCGTTCCTCCCAAGACACCTCTACACCCTGGGGCGGAACACCTGCTCTCACTCCCAGCAGAGCGCATCCTTGCTTTGATAGAAGATGTTGCGCCATCCCACGCCAGGATACTCAGGAAGTACCCTGTATATAGCGAGGGTGTATTACGGACACTGAAGGAGATGCTGTCAGGCCGGAATTAGGAGGGAAGAAGGTAGCGAAAGTAGGGCATTATTGACAATGCCCTTTTCGCTGACTACACTTTACATCAGGCCAGGCAGGCAAAAGGGCAACGCTTGCCTGGCCTAGCCTTTTTGTCTGCCTACCTGCTCAAATCACTGCGACGCGGTGGTCGCGTAGGAGTAAAAATATGGCTCTTGGAACAATGAGACTTGATTTCGCCGAACTAGCTACCGACGTAGTCGTTGCTGGTGGCTCGGGTGCCTTGCAGCGGCTGCTGTGGGACAATCCCAACAACCTGATGGGATGGCTGGGGACTGGCGCTGCCATTGTCGGTGGATACTTGCTACGGGGCATGAGTAGCAGCAACAGCATGATGGGGAGAGCTGGAGATGCAGCTTATCTGAGCGGCCTTGCCATTGCTGGCTGGGTTACCACCGACATGCTGTTCCTGGGCAAGAGGGGTATCCCCGCATACACCCCCCAGCAGCAACAGATGTATGCGCCTCGGTACAGCGGACAGGTCCCCACCCCCGCGGAGGCCAGACTACAGTCTCAGCTATCTGCGGGGAAGAACGGCGGCCCCCCAGGTGCCATGTACCAGGGGATGAATCCTATGACCGGGGAACAGATTCTAAGCTCCAAAATCTAGGAGTAACTTCTGTATCTGAGGATGGACAATGACGCTTCAAAGACAAAAGCCTGTAGATTTCAATACCAGGGCTTCCCCAGAGGCGCTGCTATATGCCAGACAGTTCAAGGCGTTTGACAGCACCCTCAAACCCTGGTACTTGTGGAACATTGACAACCTGAACGGGTACATCCAACATGCAAAGGACATGATCCTCTACTTCGCTGTCAAAGAAGAGGGAGAGCAGCCCTGGATTATACGTCACCTCCACCGTGGCGACATGCCTCTTACCACCACTACCCAGAGAGACTGGTTTGAGACCACGGGAGTAACTACCGACCAGTTCGTCACTGCGGCCATCGGGAACGGGACTGCTATCCAGGATGATACCTTCATGGTAATCATCGGGGCTCGGTGGATATATACAGAGAACAGGCTCGCTGCCAACGCGGACCGCCGGGCCTTCCGTCCCCCCGTGAGTTTTGTCCGGTTCGTAGTAGGTGGCACCCGGGTAGCCGAGTGGGACCTGGTGTCCATATTCAACTCGGTAGTCAGCCAGGGTGCAGCCTCTTCGGTCACTGGAGAGCCCGGTCCCTTCGCCGACTACCCTCTGGGCATTGCCGAGTCGCCCATCATAATTACTCAGAACAAGACCCTTCTTGTCCAATACTATGAGATGGTAGCGACTACTGCTGCTGACTTCTCTCTGTATCTGTACGGTTTTGTCTGCGAGAAGACGGGCGGCAGGGACGGATTGAACCCATAGGCTCCTCTGGTAGCATGATGGAGGCGTTACTGATATGACAACTATGCAACAGGTGCGCCAGGCCGCCTACCGCTTCCCACGAGTACAGGCTCCTGGGGAACTGGGCAGTATATCCATGCTCACGCCCAAGGTTGACCTCACCCTGGAGCGCCGTACCTGGGTACAGGAGGAGGCTCTTCGCCAGACCAGGGAGCTAGCCCTGCAATACCCATCCCTCAGAGGCACTGTTCTGACTGCGAGGATGCTTAACGGCGTTGACCTTGGCCTGACCAGGTACGGGTTTAACGAGACTGTTACAGCGACGGTGGGTGGGGACAATACCACTTATGAGAACTCCGCGATCAATGCCACCACCGCCAATGACCGTGCTATCGGGATATACGGTGTATATCTGGCATCCAGCAGGGACAGCATAGGCAGCTTGAGGTTCGTGGTAGGCGGGAAGCGCACCCACCAGTGGGACCTTCAGCAAGTCATAGCTGACCCAGACCAGATACTCCGCATGTCCCCTGAGCAACGTACACTATACGCCTTCAGCACCTTTGATGGCCGTTTAGACCCGGTACTGATACCACCTAACACCGTAATACTGGTGCAGCACTATGTTCGTAGCGGGACTGCGGTAGGCATACAACCCAGTGAGATTGTCTATCTGGGAGTTGTTGTGGAGGGCGTAGGCGGCGGCGGCGGTGAACTCGTTCCGAGAGTTCAGTAACGATACATGAGGTGTAATTATGGCGGCAATTCCAATAGCAGGGCAAAACGGAACGGCCCTCTCTACCCTCACAACCCAGACAGTGCGGGAGGTTCTCAGAACGCCCGCGGGCACCGCTGCCAACCTGGACGGCGATGGTAGGGTATTCGAGTTACTGGGCCTGATCGCTACAAACACGTCAACTACGGGTGTAGCAACCCTCGTTTTGTGGGATGCAGACCAGTCCACCGCTGTTGGCACCAACGCCAAGGTAGGGGCTGATATACGCATCGCTCCTGGCGACACCATCAAGATGGATTGGCCCAGGGGCACTGGGCATCAGTTCCGTACCAATGTCAGTGCATCCCTACGAACTGCTGGAGCAATGGGTGTAGGGCGAATCCAGGCAAGTGGGCTTCTGCATTAGGCCAGGTAGGCCAGGGAGGACATAAGATATATGCCTATTCAACGTACAATCCCCCCCGAACGGACAGCGATCATGCAGTCGCCTCTTCGTATCAACTTCAACTCCATCAGTGCAGAGGCTAGCAACCGCCGTATTGTTCGTATACAGACTCGTGATTTCCAGGCACGAAACCTGGCGGTACGCACATCTCTGTACTTCTACCTGGCTAACTCCTCCCTGGGCAGGCTCGCTGGGTGCGGTGTATCACCTACGTCTGGGAATATCACCGCCGTAACCACGGGACGGGTTATGCCTTTCGGGACCAATACAGTCGCTACCGTTGCACGTCGGTGGAGAGGTGGCCTTTTCATAACCAACACCGCTGGGCGGGTTGACATCGGCATCCGAACATCTCGTGCTGATACCTTCTATCTGGTTGTCGCAATGCCCGATGGTCAGCTTGCCATCAGCAACTCGGTAGCGTTTGCTTAGACAACCCTTCTATACCATTGGAGTTCTGAAATGGCACTGACCCAGCGCACAAAGACCGTCTGCATCGTGGGCCTTTCACCATCTTCCAGGGACAGGGTCTTCAAAGAGTCAGAAGACATAGAGATGTGGTCCCTGAACAATGGGCACCTGTGCTTTTCTGAGGGCCAGCTCCGGCGCTTTACCAGATGGTTCCAGATTCATCCACGAAGCGACTATGAGGCTAACCACGAACCCGAGCTGGGCCATGCCGAGTGGTTGAAAACATGTCCCATCCCCGTGTACATGGAACAGGTCTGGCCTGACATCCCCACCAGCATCCGGTTCCCTAGAGATGAGATTGTACAGAAACTAGGGTACGACTATTTCACCTCTTCGATTGCATATATGGTCACCCTGGCTATCTACGAGGGTTACGAAGAGATACGGTTATATGGCATCGATATGGCTAGCGATAGTGAGTATATTCTGGAGAGGACATGCCTGGAGTTCTGGCTGGGATACGCCCATGCAAAGGGCATCCAGGTTGTGCTTCCAGAGGACTGCCCTATACTGAAAGGGCGTGAGTACGGCCATACGATGCAGATTACCACTTCTCTGATCAATAAGTTCCTGCGCCACTATGACCAGGGTAAGAATAATGCTATGGCCGAGTACAACGAGGCCCTGGGTAGAGTCAATATGCTGGAAGACCTTCTGAAAGAGAAGACCGACGATGAGAGGCTTACTGGACTACTGGAAGAGAAGCGTCGGTTAATGGTGCAGAAGACAGGCGAGATAAACCTGTTCACAGGTGGGGTGCGCGCCCTTACCGATGTGATGATCGAGTCCCTCAGACCGGAGAATGAGGAGACCCAGAGGCTCAGGTCTATGGCGGGTGAGCTATTCGACCCAGACCATATCCCTATGAGAAGGGATGGAGTGGTTCCCGCACTACGATGACTACACAAATCCCAGAAAAACTATGGTGGTTCAGGTGTCCCACCTGCCTGGCAGTTGGACGCATAGACCAGTCCCAGAAAGATGGGGAGAATAGCATAGTCTGTGGCAACTGCGATTGGAATGGTTCAGTATATCAAGGACAGTGTTGGGAGATGGAATAACAGGTATGCCACAGGAGATGAAAGACAAAACGTGCGTTATTGTAGGACTGGCCCCATCCTCACGAGACCTTGCCTTTAATGAGCCAGATACCGTAGACCTGTGGACACTCAACAACGCCCATGACTGTTTCCCCGAAGAGAAGCTATCTCGGTTTACTTACTGGTTCCAGGTGCATGAGCGCTCTGAAGTCGAAAACAACAATCCTCCCGTGAAAGACGAAGAAGAAAGTAGGCACATAGCATTTCTCCGTTCTCTGAAAATCCCCATCTATATGGAAGAGGCCCATCCCGACATTCCCCACAGCCTGAGGTATCCCAGATATGAGGTTGTTGCTGATCTGGGAATTGACTATCTTACCTCTTCGATAGCATACATGCTGGCCTTTGCCATCTATTTGCACTATACCGAGATACACATGTACGGTGTGGACATGAGTGGGGATACCGAGTACGTCCATGAGCGCCCGTGCGTGGAGTTCCTGCTGGGCATTGCCCACGCCCGAGGCATCAAGGTTATCCTTCCACAAAACTCGCCTATTATGAAGGGGCCTCTATACGCTACTACCGTTCAAATCCCATCTACCCTGGTAAAAGACCATCTCCGGACCTATCTTCATTATAAAGAGACCGAGGGGCAGGCGTATAACGAAATGGTAGGAGAGGTACGTATCCTGGAGAAGCTGGCAAGTGCTCACCCAGAGGACACCGCTCTTCAAGAGTTATTGCTTGAAAGGACAAGGGAGCGGGAGATTCGGAAAGGGCAGTACAACGCCTACTGCGGCGCTTCTACCGCCTTGAGTGAGTTGTTGATTGAAGCTATCAGACCTGTCAACGACGCTCAGAAAGCCCTCAGGGCGATGGCTCTGCCCGGGACAAACCATAGAGAGCAAACGGTGCATCCTCAGGATACGCTGGCAAATACTCGCACAATGGACTACATCACTCGTAAAAAGTTAGAAGATGCAGAAGAGATATTAGACGAACTGGAAATAGAGCGGGGGCTGAAGGCAGACTACCATAACCGTATGCGTGAGAAACTGAATGCCTAAGAAACCTATCAAAGATGTTGTGTGGGGATTGACCGTCCGGGAGATAAATGTGCTGTCCCTAATATCCCAGGGGTACTCCAATGAGGGCATAGCACGGAAGCTGAACGTTTCGAGGCACAGTATAGACCGATATATTCGAGTGGTCTACGACAAAATCCAGCTAATAGATACGCCCGAATACTCAATGCGTGTTAAAGCGGCTCTATGGTATCTGGCGCAGAATGAGAACCTGCCTCAATCCACGCAAGACAGAGACTGGGCAAAGGCTTTTGAGGATTGGGCTATGATGAAAACAAACAGGTAAGGAGAAGACAGATTGTCGGATAATGGCCCTGAGAGAACAGTAGCCATTCTTGGACTGGCACCCAGCACTAAAGACCTGGCCTTTGTCATGGAGCCTGAGGGCACTGATATGTGGTGTTTGAACCAGGGCCATATATCCATGACCAGTGAGCAGCTTGCACGCATCACAGCTTGGTTCCAGGTCCATCCTTACCAGGACATGATCGCACGCCAGAGGCCAGAGACACACCACCTGGAGTTCCTACAGGGTCTCAACATACCTGTCTATATGGAAGAGTGCCAGCCGAATATACCCACCAGTCTGCGATACCCTTATGAAGCTGTATGCGAGTGCATCGGCGGGCAGTACCTCACCAGTGCCATATCCTTCATGGTTGCCTTAGCCATTTACCAGGGGTATGACGTGATCAAGCTCTACGGCATAGACATGGCTATCAACACCGAGTATTACGAGCAGCGGCCTAACCTGGAGTACCTGCTGGGCCTGGCCGTGGGACTGGGTAGAAAGGTCTGGCTACCCCCGGAATGCCCTATTCTCAAAGGCCCCACCTATGCCAAGACGGTCATGGTCCCTACAACAACCATCAACAAACTGATGATGAAGGTGGTAGCCATCGCCCTCCAGAAGAAAGAGGAATACTCCAGAACAATGGGTGCAATTGAGGTGCTGGAAAGGCTACGCGTTGATGAGCTTCTGAATGGCCCATTGGTACCAGCATTAGAGGAGGCTCGGAAGCGCGAGATCGATATAATCAAAAACTACAACTTCAACGCTGGCGCTGCCAAAGCCTGTGAGCAGCTTCTGAACATTGCCCTGAAAGGCGAGGGGAATCATCCATATGACCTGGTCCAGGAAGATGATGGGTATCTGAAATTCGCTGGAGAGCTGAATAGAAAATACTGGAGACAAGCCCCCTCTACGATTCCAGGGCAGGTAGAGGGCTTCTTCCCTGAGAACCTCCCCCCAGTGGCCCTCCCAGCAATGCCTGACACTGTAGCAGATTTGCTCAAGATGAGTGGGGCCAGGCTCTAGCAGTAAGACCCTGATTTACTCATGCTTCCAGCTTGCCTGAACACAACACAGCTAAAGGAGAGTTGAAGCAATGCCTGAACACTTTGTACTGAATCCTGAGTTCAAACCCGTCCTCTTGGCCGGTCAGACTGCGGCCCTCCATATCGATAATTCCACTGTGTACGATGTCAAGGTTCGTGCTGTCCGCCCCATTTCTGTTCACCGCCACGACTTCGGCACCATAGCTGCTGATACACTGGCTCAGGAATGCACCCACATAGAGATGTTGACGGGTGAGCTGGGCCAGTTCCGCTATGTAGCCAGGGGACGGTTCGAGGTAGTCTTGATGAACCCCAACGGCATGGACGTATACCGCACCAGTGGTAGCATCAAGAACACTCGTGCCGAGGCGTTCCGTATGCCTCCCTGGGCACTGGGCCTGGCAGACTCTGACCCAAAACAACTTCTCGATACCTACTGGCTGATGAGCGAGTTCTTCGTTCTGGAGTCCACTACTCCCAGGTGGGACCTCTTTCCCTTTGCACCTCTGAACGGCATCGAAGCCTATGTAGATATTTTCGGCCTGAACTATGCCCTTGAGTCCCTACCCGCAGGGTCCAAGGGCATGGTTGATATATGGGTAAGGGGATGGCCCGCGGGCGAGTCCCTGGTAGCACGCAGGTAAATAGAGGTGATATAACGATGGCGGTGTTGTTTACCGAGCTTGATAGGGCTACTGAGGCGGTGTCTCTGAGTGCTATGCACAATATGGGCCTTCGGAGAGTGCGCCGCTTTAATGTCCTTTCCGACTTCATGGGGTCAGGTATCTGGCTAATGGATGCCCCCCCAGCATTCAATATAGCTTCGCTGGAACACATACAGGGCCTGATATATGCCGAGCCCGATGAAGAGCACATCTACTCAAGCCTCCTGTGGCGAGATGTCCGACCTTTCGGCACAGACACGATGACTCTCCCTGAGGTTACAGGAGAATCTGGCGCGTTGCGAAGTGCCTTACCGACGATACTGGATATTATGCAAGTATCCCAGGTTCACAGACTGGGGATCAGAGGGAAGGGCACACTTATTCTGGTGGTGGACTCAGGGGTTAATGGGAACCGCATCCCCGATTCGGTAAAAGCAGGTGGGTGGAGCGATGACCCCATCAGCAACGACCCCTGGACTGATGAGATGGGGCACGGAACGATGGTTGCTATGATTGCCCACGCTGTTGCCCCAGAAGCGGGCATCTTCTCCATCAAGCTCCGAGCAGGCCCCAACGGGGGTCTTATGAAGCTATCTGTCCTGGATGCCCTGGATGACCTTCTTCCGGCATTGGCAGGACAGCAAGTAATAATGAACAACTCCTGGGGCACCCCTGGATGTGCCGCTCAGGGCCAGCCCTACTGGTGCAATATGATACCAACCCGCATAGTTTGGAAACTGGTAAACCACAACCTGGCAACGGTTGTGTTCGCCGCGGGGAACTCTAATAAAGACTGTAGTGCTGGGGCAGGAGGCGAGACATCTCCTTCCATACTGTGCATCAACAGCACTCCCGGGGCCGTAACCACCGCCGCACTGGATAAAGATGGCTTACCCCTGTACTACTCCTCCAGAGGGCCTGGACAGTGCTCTCTCCTGCACCCTTTTATTGCAGCCCCTACCTTCGGCACCCTTCCCTATGGGCAGGGATGGATTGACACCAGAGGTCAGGGCGCAGGCACCAGCTCTACGGCTCCGATGATAGCAGGGATATGCGCCCTGCTGAGAAGTGCATACCCGAGAATAGACAACGTTCATCTCATGCACATACTGGCAATATCAGCAAAAATGACAATAGAGTATGAGACTTCCATTTTCACCGCTGGTGGAGACCGTGTACCATTCAGTTACACCACAGGGTTTGGTATGGTACAGGCAATGGATGCACTACGAAGCGTATCATCTCCACGCACATCTCCACACCACCATATCGTCCAGGAATTTGTCTCACAACGCCCAAATATCGGCACTCTTCCCACTCTTGTTCACTAGAAACGTAAGAAGGAGATGGTATCATGGCTAATGGTCAGGGACTTGCCGTAGCAGCAGTCGCTGGTATAGCAGGCATCGTAGGATTCATGGTATGGCAACAATCCTCAAAGGCAGCAGAACTCCCGCCCGGACCAGAACTCCCGCCCGGACCAGAACTTGTCGATGGGTTGCTGATATTTGAACCGGAGATTTTCAATACAGCTCCCACATCGAGACGGCGACTTACCCCACTCAGGCGAGGACATGCTGCATTATCTCACGTTATCCAACCTACACCAGGAGAGCCTCAGACAACTGTTCGGTGGAAAGTGCAGAACATGTCTTCGGGGTCTAGATTGGTAGACCTGTCTACATACTTTGGGGCACAGGTACTGGTAGACCTTCTGGATAGATCGGACCCCGTGAATTTCCTCCCAGGCGAAGAGAAAGTCATTCAAGTACGTTACTTTCTAGGAAACACACTAGCGTTAAGGGGACTGGGTAAAGGAACATATGCTCTAATATCAGCTCTAGCAAGCCCCGACTACTCAGGAGTCGTGCTGAAGACCCATATCTATACGATAGTGTGGCCCTGATCCCTGATGCCGCTGAGGGGCATATAGAACATGACAATGACACAGCAGCGAATAGACCAGGAATCAAAGGCGTGGCGGTCTAGAGTCACGGGCCTGCTAGAGAAGATTGCCAATGCTATCATCGAGAAGCCCCGTAGAAGCACCGACGAAGCTACTGGGACATGGATAGTCCGTGCGGTAGAGGTGGTAACGGCTAGCACTGTTTATAGAGGCCCGGATATTGCCATACCCAAGGGGTACACAACAGCAGTGAAACAGAGACGGCACGCGGGTGCTCCCATCGGCTACGTTGCCGCCAGCCGAGGCGATGTAGGGGGTAATCTCAGCAGGGCTGAACTGAGGGACGGCGAGTCAATAGAAATCCAGGTGACTAACATGAAAGAGATTTATTTCACCGCAGATACGAACAATACTTTTTTCGAGATTATATCGGAACTGTAATGAAACATGTAAAGAACATCAAGCTCCAGTCTTTCCGAGGCACTGCTATCCAGGTGCCCTCTCGGGATGAGAACATGGAAATTATCTGGGAAGATAAAGCAGCCCGGGATATGGCAAAAGAAGACGGCACTGTAGACAAGGTGCTGAGAGAGCTTGTGTTCCAGATACCAGGCGATCTTATGACTGGGCAGGACTCCATACATGGCAGCCGTCTGTATAATCAGATATGGGAGTCACTGCGTAAAGAGGACGGTTTGTCCCTGTCCATAGAGGACGCCGAGTGGGAATGGGCTATCAGAAAGCTGGAGGATGACAAGATAGGCCCCAAGCTCCTTCATATGAGCCATCATAAGGTGCTGGAGCAGTTTCGCGCTCTAGCCGCAGAAGCTAGAGAAGAGAAACAGGCGACGAGAAAAGCTAGAAGAGCACCAGGAAGACATGACATGAATGCTTCCCCCAATGAATCGCCCGTGAAGGTAGGAAGAGATGGCGCGAGCGAGTAGTATAGCACCTGAGGTGCTTAACACAAGCCAGATTCCTGACGATGAGGTCATGTACTTCGGGGATAGCCAGACCGCGGACTCAGGGATTGAACCCGATAACACCCAGACCAACGACATGGTGGTATGGTGGGTGGGTTCGGGCATGTCCAGGACAATAATGATCGCTGACCTGGCTAATAGAGGGAATGACTATGCCTTCGCCAGCCAGACCAACCCAACGCTGGTGATTTTCTCAGCTACTGCATCTGCCACGGCCACCAACCAGTGGATTAGCTTTGCCCATGACCAGACTCGCGGTGTGCTTACTACGGGTACGGGTGCTATCCGACTGTCACCTAATAGCAACGTGGTGGAGATAAACACCACCCTCCAGATAGGCACCGCCACCGACGACCCCCGACTCACTTCGGTGGACCTGGCTGGAGCGGGTTGGGCCGAGCTACAGCTCGCTGCCCAGGGGAATGATAACACTAGACTGATCCTCCGGCCTGCTGGCACATCTACGCTATCATCTCTCATGCTGGCTAATAATTCCAGCACAGCGGATTTTGACACTTTGGAGTTGCGGGTCAGCGGTGCTACAGTAACGATGAACCCAAACCCCACAGGTGCTCCAACAGCGATTACTCTGGTGGCGTTCAACTCTGGTCTTCTTGATGTTGACCATCGGATTAGTGGTGATAATACAACGAACCTGTTATACGTTGATGCGTCCATTGATCGGATTGGGATCAATACCGCTACCCCAATAGACTTGTTGGATGTGAATGGCGCTGTTCGTGTCTCGTCCTTACGGGCAAGAAGTGCTACCGAGATACTGATTGCAGTAAGCAATCCCAGTGTAACTGTGGGTTCTGAGGGTTCACTCCTGGGACCGTACCTGGCAAACACATCAGTTGACATAACTGATGCCCAGATGGGGGATGTGAACGGGTGTCTGGGTCTGCACCGGGACACGAATCTAGGGGTAAGCACCATCGAGGGCCGGGTCAACGGGGCATGGGTATCAACCGCTCTGACTGGGATGCTGATGAAGAGCCGGGTGCCTGGGCCTTCGCTGGTAGCGTTTTCCAGGGGAGATGTGTGGCTCCACCTCAACCAGATCATTGACATCGGGCTGGACGATGCTACCCATGAGCCCATGCTCTGGGTGGATGAAACACGGTGTGTATATTGCGGAGAGCAGATGCGTCAGTATGACCAGGTGGTGCATTATGTGAACCATGACTGTGGTGGTAAAGGGTTACATGCCCTCGTGGGTCACCTGCACCTGGAAGCGTCCGCCGAGTACCAGGTGCTCCTTGAGCGAGTGAGTGCTCTGGAAGATAAGAATAGGGAGCTGAAAGAGGTGCTATCCAATGGGTATCAAGAGGCCGTTGCCTGAGGGGATGAGGATTGATTACGAGGGGGAGGCCATTGAAATCCACATGACTTCCTCGGGTGACATCCGGTCTATCCGCGTCACAGGTCGTGTGATAGACCCTAACCTCGGGGTCAACGTGCAGGAGCAGGCAGAGTACCACACTGCGCCCCAGTACCAGCGCGTGACGGACCCTCGGACCGGGCTGCTTGTGGAAATCCAGACCGGTACTCCTATACCTATGACCTTGGAAGAAAAAGAACATCTCGCGACCTGTATAAGGTGTTTACAGGCTGCCTTCGAGATGGGAATGTAGGCCACACTGTGAAGGAAGAGAAGACGATGGTTGCAACCGGACAGGGGCTAGTAGTGCTTGCTCTGGGTTTCTTCGGGCTTGCAGCGCTTGCATCAAATGCGCGGCCTACCAAACCTACGCCGCCTTCACGCCCCACCAATCCCACTATTTTCCTCGCTATGTATGGCACGCCAATGGTGGACATCGTAGAGACCAGGCTAAAACGATATATACAGCCACAGGACATCATGTACGTAAACTCTGGGGGGACGGGCGCATTGAACATGCCCTGGGTTAATAATACGATTGCTCGACTCTTCCGAACATTTCCCGCTAACATCATTGTTGCTTCCACGTCCGGCCACAAAAACCTGAATATTCTCGCGAGCCAAGTATCTCCTGCGATAGAAAGAATCGCCTATAACTATGAGCCCAATTATACCAATATACCGGAGTTTAGCTGGGATTTTGAAACAACGTTAGACAATATGCGTGAAGCAAAACTCATCGCTCAAACCTACGGGA